>Ga0123342_1001119_pt1 | contig 44706 bp, 24 predicted proteins | sample Turbeawhitnodule_FD_89960 | JGI IMG/M metagenome (GOLD analysis project Ga0123342, IMG submission 89960) | Root nodule microbial communities of legume samples collected from Mexico - Turtle bean Mexico white nodule | ecosystem: Host-associated > Plants > Roots > Nodule | place: Mexico: Nepantla...
ATATATATAAATATATATATATATATATATATATATATATATATATATATATATATATATATATATATATATATATATATATATATATATATATATATATATATATATATATATGATAACACTTGGAGCATGGTTCAGAATCAGGGTGGTGCTGAGTACCAAAAGAAGCTAAAATGAGACTTGGAACTCTGCCATTGACTCCTTCTTATACCAGTTTTTCTCCAAACTCAGGACTTATACATGACACTACTGATTGCAGCAGAGTGAATAGAAGCATAAAGTTCAGAGTTTCAGCCAAACAAGAGAAGCAAGAAGAGAATAAGAAAAAGCAATCTTTGTTTAGCAGTGTGACTGAGGCTCTTGACTTTTCTCAAGTGAGATCTGCAGAAGATGCTCAGCTTATAGAAGAGGCCAGAGAAGCCACAAGATCCGGAGAAAGGATGAACAGGGAACAGGTATATTCTACTCTTCCAACTCTTTTTACTCTTTTTGTGATCCCTCTAACTACCATCTTTCTTTTTGTTTACTTCAGTATGGAGCTCTAAGAAGGAAAATTGGTGGTACATACAAGGATTTTTTCAAGTCTTATGTTGAAGGTACAATACTTCTATCTTTCAAATAAATCACACATTAATTTGCCTCTTCATTAATGGCCAACATTCTTCACTCTTCATTTTCTTCTTTGGCTAATGACCTTCTATACTAATTTTTTTTTTCTCTGTCAATAGAAGGATAACTTTCATGCCCTTTTTACAATAATTCATGTTCCAATAACTGTTTATCAGACTCAAGCGCATTGGTTACTAAATTCTATCACCAAGTTGCATTTTTTTCATTTTCTAATGGATGCTCTTAGGTTAATATACAAAAGCTCATGTTTTGGTTGTGGTTAGTTGAATCTGTGTCTTAATTAGTACTGAAAAATTCCTTTTCAATTGAACAGTGGATGGGGAATATGTTGAAGAGGGGTGGGTTGACAAAACATGCAAGGTATGCAAAAAGGATACCAGAGGAGAAGAAAGGCAAGTGGACAACTTTGGAAGATATGCTCATGTTGCATGTCTAGAGAAGTCTAAATCAGGGAACTTCTTTACTAAATTCTTCTCTTGGTAAAGAACACATTTTCTAATGTAGCTTTATAAAGTTTCTATTATTCTTCCAATGATCACATTATATCTCTAGTTTTAGTAACAAAACAAAGATGAGTATTCTGCAATTCAAAAATCTAAAGATAATTAATGTGTGTTATTGTTTTTTTTATATTATTTAACTTTAACTTCTTATTTTTATTTAATATGAAACTAAGACTTATACTTAAGCTCCTAAATTGACATAACTAATATTGTATTAATATTTGTTAATACTTTAACCATAGATCTCAATGAATTACCCAATAACAAAAAAAAAAGTTAGTTATTATTGGTATTGCATATTATATTAATGGTCTACTAAGAAGAATTTGGTGTGGATGAAATAATAATTAGATTATTGTGTTTACAATATTATTCATCAAAAGATTTATTTCCTGACTATTAATTTTAATTTAATTGTATGTACTCAATCCAATGAGATTCAATTTCAATGGGACTATTATATCAACAAAAGGATTAATAATAAAAAAAAAGTATGGTTTCAAATGAACTCTGTCCGATTCTTACTACATTTGGTTCATTGAGGAGAAGAGGGGAATCATTGTTGAAGGAAAATGGTTTTTACCAAAGGTAAAATTCGAAACAAAATGCAACACGATTCAAAGCCCGATATAAAACCATACCACAATTCTATAACTTTTTGAATGTTCACACTTGTATTGTGCAATACGGAAACAAAAATGATTGTTTACACGATAGAGCAGAATCATATTGTTTCGTATAATTTGTATCATGAATCACAATATAATATACTTACTACCATGATCAAAATATACATGTTTACATTATTGACTAATCAGAACTACTTCATAAAGGATGGATCTATTTTGAAAATTGCTTAAACACAAATTTTCTTAAGCTAAATTAACTTACGTACGAGCTAGAAATTATTTTCTATTAACTTTTTTAAAATTTAATTTTAGTGAATAAACTAAAATTAACTTATGGAGAAAGTAATTTTATTTTTTCTTCTTATTTTTCTATCTCAAGACTATTTATGCGGAAATCTTCTCCAAACATATATTGTTTGACTATTGATGGTATGTTTTACATAATCGTTGGAAGAAGATAGTTGTTGAGAGGTTGTTTATATCCGTTGAGTAGTTTCAATTCTTCTTTTATGCCTTCCTTACGTCTAACAAGCTTCAACTTGTCAACTATGATTTAATGCACCTTATGCATAGTGCTCTTATTCTTTACGCAATCTCTTGAATGATTAACAGTATATACTCCATTCAGTCGTAGAGCCTTTTGTACCATCGCATGCTAAGAATGTCCACAGTACAAGGCAAGTAGTTGAGCCAAAATTTGAAAATAAATGTCATGAGAGTTAGCGGTCCTTGCAGCTTTAACTCATGTCCCAAAAAGTATTTGAATGTTGATGTTTGACACGATTCTGTGAAAAGCAAACTAAAGTTTTAAGAATACTCTTTGATGATAAGTTGGTTTGAAGTCTACATTAAGTTTATCATCATATATTCTTTTACTTCTTTATCAGACATAATGATTGATCTTTGTGATGTTCCTTCCATCTGACATTCATCAGCGCTTATCAGATGAAGTGAAGGTTTGTTTAATGTTCTTTCGTCTATTTTCATTCTTCAACTAACAGACGTTGTTATTGAAAGCAATTTCTTATCTTCTGACAAACGATGTGTTGATATGATTCGAAGGAATATCATGAGTAGACCTAAGGGTACAACAAAAATGTAATTTATCTAATCCAATGTATTTTACCTAATCATTCTCTTCCGCTATATGATGTAATGCAAATTTTTACACAAAATTCTATAACTTTTTGCATGTTGTGACGTTGAACACATGACCCACCACATGAAAACTCTTCTTAAACGAAGATTTAATTTTATTACGTTGAAAAATTATCATGTTATTAATGGAACCCCAACAAAAACATAAATATCTTGTGGATATCTGAAGTATCATTTTAGGTTCTAATGTCCAAACTCAACCCTACATAACAAAAGAATTATGAATTGACATAACTTTGAGAGTGGGACAAAATATATGGTGGAAAAGGTCATAGTTGTTTATTATAGTGTTGCCTAAGTGCATTACTTTATCCGTTCTTACTTAATAAATTTTTATTTTTGTGAAATTAACTATACATCACTTACATATTAAAAAGATACAAGTCATGGAGAACAAACAACTTCAAATGTCTTACATTTTGCCTTCACATTTTTGTTATTGCAAAACTGACATAGCATATTGGAAGCTTTAAGAAACAAAACCTTTATTGCATTCATAAAGGCAAACTAAGACCCTAAAGTAGGAATCAAATCTAAAAAACAACCCTTTAACAAATGCCCATACAAAGTTGTTTTCACGTTCACATGGCAATAAAACAAATGCAACAAAGAAGGTCATCCCAATTGAGGTAGCGCCAACAATCTCAAGTAGAGACATCTTATTCTTGTTAGTCTTGTAAGTATTATCCATCATGAGTATCATGTTAAAGGAATTCAATAGTTTCATTAAATTTATGTGTGTCCAAAATATATATCACCATATTGATACCCTCATTAAACTTATACCAATGAATATAGAAGTAACATCATTTATTGTTGCATTCAGTTTTATGACCTTGATCTGATCTACGATAGGCATACCTTGCATAATAAACATGTTTTATGATGGTCACATTCTTCTCATTATGCTCCTTAATCGTCAACAAAATATTTATATACTTAACTAAACTCTCTCATATCAATAGCATGAACTTCTCATTTCATGTTAATCTACCAATGTATTTGTCAAGTCATGATTGTTAAAGGCACAAATTAATTTCACAATCCATAATTCACCATATTTTACTAATTTTTCTCGCAATCTAAAAGGACACTCACATTTCGTACTTCCACAAACAATTAGTTCTAAGTCATTCATGTATTGTTTGTACTTACCCTTCTCCCCTCTCTCATAACCTAATAATACACATGTCTTTTTTCCTTGTTGCCCATTTGTTGTATTTGACCTTAATATCACAGTAATAAACCTAAAATTATAAGCAATATTTCTTTCCCAGTACAACAACTCATCCCAGGTAGTGAATACCTACAAAAAAATAGTACAACTTTATATTTCATTCACAAGATATGTCTGACAATTATAGTGTAACTACAATATTGTCGTAAACATGTCACTACAATCTTGTGACCTACATTCATTATCCAATATATTACTAGACAAAACATACTTCATATCAACATCATTTATACCCAAACACACATCAACATCATCTTATATCCTCGTGTAGAAATCTTTATCCATATTAACTCTATATAAATAAAATTTAAGTACCAAATAAACAACTTTTTTAGTCTCCAGAACACCGATTCTCAAACTGAAAATATGTGTTCCAAAATTATCAATTAAGAATATATATTTTATTTTTTTGCAATATGTATTCTAAAACGTAGATTTACTATTCTAAAATATATGCTTTTCAAAATGAAAAATTATTGTTGCAGAATACGCTTTCTAAAATAAGCTCTGAATATTGTTTTATGAAATCATTGTTCTAGAAAGTTTCCACATTTCTCATTTTGAACCTTATATAACACTTTTGGAATGCGCTTTCTGAAATTTACAAAAAAACCCTTCCAAATACAACAATCTGGAGTTAGTTTTTTCTTTCACTACATTCCAAAATGTGTTTTTCAAAATTTAGAAACACAACTTTTGAATACAACAATTTAGAAAATACATTTTAAAATGTATATTACATAAGCTTATTCTGAACTCCAAAATTTGATAACCCATTGTGCATCATTAAAATAAAACCAAATAAAATGAATCACCCCTTTCATAACTTTTCGACGTACCTTTGATAACCCATTGTTCTCAAACATCAAATACAAGACGACAAATTCTTCCTACACCAACATGCACCTTACATAGTTTTAAATTTCTAGAAATGCCCATTATTCTGAAAATAAAAATATGGAATTAAAAATAATACATTATGGAAAAGTTGATTCATAAAATATTATTGTGTTTCAGAAATAAAAATTCGGAATAGAATTCAAAAATCAAAGGGAGATTCTTCTTGCACCTCTACGTTTTTCTTCCTACTCCCCCACAATGTTCTACAAAGATAAAATTATTCTTATTATTTTCTAAAAACCCTAAAACACATTACCCAGACTCTTTCTTCTTCTTCCTTACGCACATCACAGACCTACATTTATTTGTCTTTCTTTGTGCACGACGACTTCATCTCATCAAACAGGAATCGTGAGGCATCTTTCGCTTGGTGGTGGTTATGTGGTGTCTCCGTCGACTTGGTGGTGGTTCGGTGGTGTCTCTCCATCTCCTCTCTATTGTTTTTGTTTTCCATAATTGTGATTCTACAACATAGTCCCGGATTGAGTGATCCAAAAATTTCCCAAATGAGTGTGTCCGAAAGTTATCCAGATTGAAATGCATTTCGAATCCACCAATCCGTAAGCTAAAAAAAATACATTCCAGATCCATCAATCCGTAACTGAAAAACTACTTCTGAATACAACAATTTGTAAGTCAACAAATTTCTTATGGAACGACCAATCCGTAGATCACATTTTCACTTCTGGATTGATCCATTCATAGCACCAGTCCTGGATCCCGATTTCTCAGAACCTAAAAACACAAAACACCGTAACTACCCAACCTCTTAAAAAAACTTAGTTCTTACCTCTAAAAGCTATCCAACACTTTGGCAATGCAACTCACTCCTCCATCTTGTTCCGTGCAGTTAAAATGAATAAGAAGAACGGTGGAAAAGCAACTCATCCACAACGCTCTTTTCAAATAAAAGGCCAAAACTAGTTTGAGAAATTTGAAAATTGTGGGGGTGCAGGAAGAAACTCTCAAAATCAAAATCTCATTCCAAAAAAATTGTCCACAAACATTTTTCAGAAAAGAGAGTCTGGAATGTATTTTTATATATACCATAAGAACATTTTCATCATGCTGAAATTGGATTCAGATGTAGTACAGGAAGTAATTGTCATACATGACTTATCACATTAAACCAGTCGAGAACAAAATACCATTAAGTAAAAAAAAAAAGAGTTTTTACTTCCTACATCCCATAATTTCTAATTGAATCTTCATAATTTTTAAAATGACGATCTTATCTTTCATGGTGATTTCCAAATTACCTGTTCTAAAAATCTTCCAGAATAAACTTTCTATAATTTTTATAACAAAGTTTCTAGAATTTTCAAAACATGATTTTTGGAACAGAATTTTCGGAAGTCTCTCCCTCCCTCCCTCCTTCCTCTCAAACAATGGGTTAAAAAACAGAAGTGCAGGGGCAACGGAGGGTGCAAGTGGTAATCATTTAGGTGCATGAAGATAAAGCCGAAAAAGATGAACCAATTGAAATGAAAACGTGTCTTTTTTTGTTGATCACAACCTTGATAAAACAAAATTTTGAAAACAATGGAAAGGAGGGTGTTCTTTCTGCACCCTATCATTTTTTGAAATCCAAAACTTTCCTTCACATTTTATTTCGAAACACAACTTTCATGGCAGTGTGAGTTGCAAGTGGATCATGGAAGTTGCTGCAATAAAGGTTGAGCTCGACAAAGGTACCATGGAGCTACTAGTGTGTTGAGAAGGTTTCATTAGTGATTTGAGATCAAAATAATAAAAAAAAAAAAATAGGTGTTGTACTGTTTTTGATTGTATGGTGGCGTGAGTGCATAAATGGAGTTCCGAATGAGTTCCGAAATTGGTATTCTAAAATGGGAAAATGAATTCCAAAGAATGGAAAGTTGTTTTCTAGAATGAGATTTCCAGAAGTGAAAAAATCATTTGAAAATAGATACTCCGTAATGCAAAGTTCTTTAGGATCATTTTCGTCATTTCACATTTTTTATAAGGTGCAGGAAGAAAGGCCCTGAAAAGGGAATAACATGACAGGCGTTGATGTTTAGGTCCGTGAGAAGAAAGAATAGTGACAAAGAAATAAAAAAACAGAAATAAAATAAGAGAATTGAATAAAACATAAAGATGTTTGGTTTAAGAAAAAAACTAAAAAAGATAGAAAAATAAAATAAAAAAGTAAAAAAAAAGGTATGTAAAAATACTACATGAATTTCACTATCTCTTTTATCCCCAGTATTTCAAGCAAACTAATTCTCACGTACATTTCAAGAATTGCTACAGCCCTATATAAAATACAAGTTCCCTAATTAAACGAGTTGCTTGCTCATAAACTCTTCGCTGCCAGTATCCCTGCATATAAATCACATTGTGTAATAATTCGTGCACACACACCTAATAGCAGTACATCAGAGACAACCATGAGTTCCGGATCCAGTTGATGATAATGTTGCAAAAGCAAAACCTTATAGCTGGTGAGAAAAAATAATCTGGGAAAATTCTCTACAACAACTAAACTCCGGAGTCTCTTGAATGATTCCACATTTTTTAATGTAATAATAGTTCTGATATTCTCTACAAATACATTACGGCGCTTTTAAGCTAAACACATCCTTTTACTTGGAGTGTTCACGCTTGCAGCATCATGTATAAAAATTCCACTTCCCAATTTAAAAATAAATAGTCGTAAAAACTAAAAGCTACCACCCCATCAACCATATAAACCTTGAGTTCCATCTAGGAAAAACTTCTCCAACCAAAATCTCTCATCTCCGTCTCATTCTTTCCACAACTTTTTCATGCCACAGTAAATTCCTTCCTTAAAAGTGCTGAGAAGCAAATGGCAATCGTAAATATGAGTTATATTTGAGTAATGCCTGTTGTTCAATGATCATATACCTCTAGATGAGAGTAAGCTGAAGTTTGGGACGGTTAGGCTGAGGCTCCACAACCTCCATGTGAATTTGGACTGTCTGCAAAACACTGTATGAAAGGCTACCATCCATCCTTTTTATTTTCTGCTGTTGCTCATCTACGTACCATTCTCCATTTCCCTTTCCGGATTTTGTCAAATATATAGGTCCTTCTATGCCATATCTGTGAACGGGGAAAAGGTCAACTTAACATTAGATTCTTCAGTGATTAACATTATTGACATGACTATGTCCTGCTCAGATTAAATCAAAACAATTTTTCCTCTTTTTTGAGATTCACCTTTACAACTGATATATCACAAAGGAAATTTAAAAGAAAAAGCAGCAAAAGCACGAATAAGATACTTTACTTGGGAACAAACACAAAAAAGCCATTAGATCTTATTTTCACTATTCTAGCCTCCGTGTCTGTAGGCCTGCATAAGGAAAGATAAATGTTAGAATAGGCTGCAAAACTGTGTATAGATAAAAATAACAGCAACAGGAAGCAAAAGTTATGTTGCATACCTCTTCCTGAAATAAATTAGAGTATGTAGCTCTACAGATGCTCGCCCTGCATACTGGGCATTCCTATGCCGATAATTTAAATCTGAACCATATATGCCAACACCAAAACAATAAGAATCATGAACTTATTATTTGATTCCCAATGAATAAAGTAAACATAGATAAAAGTTCACTCAAGGCATTGGACACAATTGAAAACAGAAACATAAATGATCAAGTTCTATTAAAGCATGAAGGAGATTTCATACTGTCTGCAATACTACTGAGCTGGAGTCTGTCTTGAAATACAGACGGTAACTTTGATATTCCTAAAGAAGCAGCAAGTAGCCTGTGCACAATGACATCTACAACAAAAAATGTTTCATCTCACATTGTTCACAATTGACAAAGTAAACATTTTATTAAAATTATAGCATAACTACCTGCGTATCTTCTTATAGGTGATGTGAAATGGGTATACAAAGGAGCTGCAAGCCCATAATGATGATATTCTGGAGGGCTAAGATCCCCACTGCAGAAATAAACTGCCTAAAAAAATAACAAGAACTCAATTTTACTTTGTAAATTCTAAATCTGGATTCTCATTCAAATTCAATTTACCTGACTCATGCACCTAGTTGCCAGTATACGGATTAACTTATTGAAGTACGGATCATCACCCTGAAAAAGGCATTTTGTACAAGATAAGAGTGAAACAAAGTAAGACCATATGCTTAAGCTAGCTATGTGCGTGTAAGCTAAAGAAAGTAAACTATTAAAGATACCGCTGCTGGATATCCTTGTAGCATCATAGCTAATAATCGTGCATGAAACATATAAATTATGTTTGATGGTGTTATGGTTCAAAGGTGTTCCTGGGTTGTGGGATATAATGCATTTGATTTTATCTCTTTTCTTTCTGAATCAGCCACATAAAAAAAAATCATTTTCCTTAAATTTCCTAATATTTATAGGCAAGGATTTCCGTATAACGAGGGGTGATCAGGAACGTTTTCCAGGAATCTTGAACTTAATCAGTTTCCAGGAATTTCGCCAAGAATATAGGTTAGTTACGACAAATCGCGTAAGTTTGGGTCCGGGGAGGTGATCTCCCTAGGACCGACCTAAGGGTGTTGGGAAACATCCTCCCGCCACCGATCATACATGGTCACATCGGGTAGGTTCTCGGATTGCTGTCCAAGTACCACTTTGCTTTATGGACCTCTCCATGAGCCCAACCAGGGCCAGGACGGCAAAGATGGAAAATTATTAAAAAACAAGAATGATGCAAATAATTAATAAAAAGAGGCAAGACAAAATATTTACCACAGCATGGTCAAGAGAATCAGCCAATGCTTTTGATGATGAAACATCCAAGTGCAAGCCAACTGCAGCAGCAGTCTGTAATAAGGGTTCAAGCATCTCTCTGGTTGGAGTTGGATGACGCCTAAACAGGAACCAATAAATAATTACTTTACTAGAAAGTCGTCAACGGTGTATACTGATACAGCTGTGAACAGTAATGTCAGCAATGAACAGTAGAAAAACAGAAACTGGGAATGTACAGTTTCTAAAAAAAATTACACCGGTAAGCAGTGGACCCACAGGAAAAGCATGGATTAGGGTTCCATCTTGTTAGGCTTCGGATACCATGGCGAAAGGATTAGTGACAAAACAGGTTGAAGAGGATTGGTGACTAAACACGGCAATAAGGATGGTATGCTCTAGTACCATGTTGAGAAGAGAAAAATCCAGGTAGAATATAATAAATTTCGTGTATTGTATATGTATTGTGTACACATGAATTTCTTATTTATAGTAAAGAAATACAATAACAAGGACCAAAATCAACATCTAATAATGAGAAATATTTGGTAAGATATTTTCATATCAAATCACATCTCTGTATTTAGTACAATCAAACCATATCTGTAACAAAATTCACGCCCAAGACTCAACATCTAGCCAATACAGGTCATTTCTGGAGTACTTGTCTCTATTGGGTGCAAATGTGCTTGCATCTTCTTGATTGGTTTCATTCTGCTTTCACCCACTAAATCTCTTTTAACCACCCCATGCAATCAATCAAAGACTATTTATGGTTCTAAATGCATATTGAATTTTACTTGTAATCCTCAATTCCAAAATTGAATTCCAAAAATTGACATGGAAAAACACAGATAAAAAAAAACACAGGGCAAAAAACATGCAAAAATAATACAATAAAGAGAAAGTTTGGAATTTAGATATATAGTAAACCAATTAGTAGACAAAAAAAAAACATATCAAAACTAAAGTAAAAAAAAAACCTTAATAATGAGCACAACGAAAAACTTTTAAGAATTTGTTCTGCAACGGAAACATTAGCAGCAAGCATAAACTCCTCCACCATTTGGTTGGCCTCCCGGATCTGGTACATTCCTGCATATAAATTCAAACAGAAAAAATAATTTTAAGAAATAGAAAGGGAGGAAAAAAACTGCTCTCTTCCTCTCCTTCCACGAAGGAATATCTAAAAGCAAAGTAAAAAGAAAGGCATCAGCTCAGCCACTCTTCATTACAAAATATCCAATTAACTGTAGGTACAATGAAACATACTTTAAAAAATTAAATCAATTACTGTTGAAATTTTACAGATTAGAAGAAATGAGAAAAGGAGAAATATACGATAACAAAATTAGACTTTGAATTTTTTATACAAAAGAAGTATAAATCAGTAATGCTAAGAACATACCAACACAAAATAACTTAAAGACAATATACTTAACATGACACACTGATAGGTCTATAAGTTAAGGGCCTTAGTTAGTTAGTTAGTGGGTTATGAATGATGCATACAAATAGGAAGAAGGGTAGAGAGGGGAGTCAATCATTGTGAGGGAATTAGTAAAGGAATTGGGGGAGACCTGAACCTCTCAAAACTAGCGGGTATTTCTTAATAAAATCCATTCCTTCGTTTGTATTTGAACCAGTTTCTATCACACTAACATTGTGTGTGTGGAATTATGAATTACATTGTCAAGCAGTAAAAGTTAATTGAGACAAAAAAAAATCAAAAATCTATTTTCGTGAGATCCAATAATATGTACAAAAATGTGTTACAAAACATTATTCCAAAACAAGGACCTAGACTAGACAACAGCTTTGAAGTAAAAGTCTTACCATGGAACAAAATGGAGAACATTATTGAAAGTGATCTATCACCCTTCATCAAGTTCATAATTAGAGATCATTAATTCAAGGTCTGTCTGCTAATAATAATGGTTTAATCCTATAGGATCTGATATGTCCCTTGTCCAAATGATTTAATCCTCCTAGAATGAATAATTTAATGACACCAGCAGAACTTCTTATTCACTAAGTATACACAATTCCCCACCTTCTACAACTTCAAAAAGAAATACTAAATACTGTTAAAAAGCAAGAATATAGTACCAATATCAAGAGGGTCATGAGTCTCTGTGTCAATTTGAAATTTGACTTCAGCCGATGCTAGAGTCAAAGCTCCTCTCTCAATGCGCCTCAATCTCATTTTCTGATAGATCATACACAAAGCTACACTTTTCAGACAAATTCCTTAGATAACAAGTAAATATAACCGTACTTATAATAACATGAGTAAAACAATAAGCCTGCGTCCACAAAATCCATACCTTAGCCAAACTATTCATATTCCTCAAATCTGTAGTAATGGGATCCCTCAGTCGACTGTACAAAGAGGAAATAAAAGACTAACTAAATTACTTTGAAAATAATATTGCTCCAGACAAAGTAATACACTAGACGAAACATTTAGCAATCCACAAGAAAATGAACATCTAAGCACATAAAAAATTGAAGAAAGTATCAATCACCAAACAGTTTGAACAACATGAACATGAGCCCATTCATTCAGCCCCAGCTTTGGTTTGATATGAAGAATACACCCCTTCTAACTCATGATTTTGTTTATCTTACAAGATTCACAATTTGTAAATAATTAAAGCACAAATATACTCTGAAATAACAGAATCCCAGAAAAGAAACATTATTATATTTTACCAGTCTAGATTATGACTGAGTGCTAATTAAAGACACACCAAACCATTTCCTTTTACAAAGGATCTGAGAGAAATAAAAGCACACCTATCATCCATCCTCGCTTGTGCTTCAACATAAGACAATGCTGCAGAGGACTTTATGACACTTTTTGTATATCTGGTGGAAATAATGTCCGCTTCAGGTGTCATTTCCTGAACACAGTAAATCGTGTTAGTTCAATGTGGTGAAGAAATAAAGAGTAGTTAAATATAAATTGCTTCAGTTGACATCCTTTTGGTGATCATATTCTGATCATATTATTGAAGAGAGTAGATAAAATAAACTTCAAGAATATCAAATTATTAATATAAATGCATATGCACTTTCTGCATTATGCACAGTGGCACAATACCCTATAGATATGCCAGCAATAACTGATAATGTTTGCAGATGGCAACGAAATACACTAATTACCCATGTTGGAAAGTACGTAAGTACACTTTAAAAAGAAAAAGAAAAAAGTATACCTCCAAATCATTTTTTTTAAAAGCTTAAACAAAGGAGCCTTGTATTATGTCAAGTTTGTAATGCCTGCATTACATTTCCCGTAACAATATTGCCCCAATTCAATTAAAATTATAAAGCAATGATAAAAGAAAAAAAAATGGAGATTGTGAATTATGGCTCTGATAATGTGATATAGCACATGATGGTAATAGTAGTAATTGTGTGATAATAATGAAGTGTGGATGGGGAAGGTAGTAATGGAAGTTGGAATAAAAGGAATATTACACAATACAATGCAGGCAACAAAAATGGTGAAGATGATCTCAACAAAAATGGGTGCAGTGGCAGTTGTGAATCTAAATTTTAGTGCTCAATGTAGGAAAAAAAAAAACAGAAAAACCAGTCATTTGCTGGTTGCATGTTTGTAAATGAGCTTTATTGTGGACAGACAGTGAGAAGAGAAGTAATATTGCAACAATGAAGTAAAAAAACATAGCAGAAGTTCAACGTGGAGTACCAAAACTTCTAACAAAATAAAGGAAAAAGATTTAAGTGATGTTTGTAATTCTTTGGTAAATATTTAGAAGATTCAACAACCAGATAATGATATTTACACCATATTAATGCACATACAGGTGTGTACAAAATATGTAGATGACACTAGATTTAATCATTGCAAAACTACGTCAGTACACATACCCAAATGACAGAGAATGCTAGCCTTTCCACATCAGAACGAAGAGAACATATATCTGCCAGATAAAGGCTTATCAATGAAGGCAAGAGAAATTGCTATAACCACCAAAATCACATTTTTTCGAAAGAGTAAAATGATATTACCCTCCGTAAGAGGTTTGGGAAGCATGTCTATTCGCCGCTCCACAAGGTAGACAGATGTACCCCTCTGTGAAGCCTCATCATCAAGTGGAGTGCCAGGATGAACAAAATTTGTAACATCAGCAATATCTGACAGAATTCCATTAAAGATAAACTATTATAGAGGAATTACATAGCAAGAGCTAAGGGAAGAATGAGGAGACACAGGAAAAAGGTAGAAAAACTAATGAAGCAAAGAGGACCAGAGGATAAAGCAGCATCCATAGAGGATAGACATTAATTGCTCAGAGATGTAAGCACCTAACTGCATCATCTTATAACTTCAGTTGAGACAGAAAATGTGTTTACAAAAGAAACCCTTGCAAAACAGCATTCAGGTTGTCTAAAATTTGAGCCAACAAAGCAAAACCATATACTAGGATCTGACTCCTCTAAGTGGGCACTTCACTTGAGAGTTAAAGTACTCAATTGTTCATGAGAAAATCGATTGCTGATATTATATGCATATGCAGGACTGAGATTAGTGCATAAGCAAATTTTGAAAGGATACTAAAAGAAGTAAAATAGTAAGCACCAGCTAACTAAATTCCCACATGCTGAACCAAAAATTCCCATGGTATGCAAATAATATTAAACGATAACATCCATCCAATTGTAGTAACACAAATTCTAATTTGAATACATATAAGCCTACTGACACATGCATCATTAGTAAAATGTATGTCCTCAAACAAAGGATACGAACTCCAACTTCAAAGTTTCCATTTGGAAGAGCGTGACAATGGAGTGCATCATCAATATCCTTGCAGCCTGCATGCAAGAAGCAGTAGAAATACAACAAAAGCCTTATATAACATTACCATGTTTCTTCTAAAACAAAGTAAAAAGCAGCTACTTCAAATGGCTCAGTATCAAGTTAAGTGACTGTGACACTACTAATGACAGAAATTGGTAAACATAAAAATAAGTTTTTTCATGATGCAAATGTTATGTCAGAAAAGGGGAAAAAGAAAAAATAGAAACACAAACAGAATTCCAATGTGTCCATTTTTAACAGCAGGAGAGACGAGCACTTCCATTTTGATTATCAACATCGAGTATACTCGTTCAAGAAGAAAACAATAATCAGCTAGAGTAAAAGGCAATGTATGCAAGATCATACAGTTGCTGTCTCATAAAAATAAAAAATTAGAGCAAAACCATTCCAATCTCTTGCTTCATATAAGAGCTTTCATGATTTCACCATAATCATTTTATTTCATTTAAAAGACTTCCTTCTCTACATTTTTTATATAAGGTTTTTGCATATCTTATCAATATTCTACTGTTGAGTTGACATTTCATAATCTATTAAATATTCTTGTTTTCAGTAAAAGATTGGAGGTATGGGATCAGATTGGCCCAAGGCATGTCACAGGTTTCAATAGCATCATCTCGAGCATGTTGAAATTGAAAGTATATTTTTCGTCAAAAACAAAACCAAAAACAACCATATTCTCATATCATTTAATGATTGGAAGCTGGAATAAACATTAAGAATAACTAATCCATGAATTTTTCACGAATAATGTTCTTGGAATAGATCTTTGATAGAGAACACCAAATGATAAACTGTAACATACAATCCTGAACACAAAAATCATATACATAATACAGCAATACACTTGATGTCCTAAAGACAAATTTCCTGAGTATTCTCTGCCCACAAACTGCAAATAACAACACACTTGCCTAATTACACACCCTAATATTATATATTATTATATATAATCATAATACATAACTGCCATCAATTATTTTCTATGAATAACTGACATCATGCAGTTTCTTATGCAAAACTAATGCAGATTTATTAAGACAAGATAGGTTATTTCATATTACATATCCTCCAAATAATAGCTGCCTCTGATCCATCAATGGCCTTCCAAACCCACTTGGTTCCCATCAATCTTTGAAATATAATGTTATAATTATAAAACTAAGGAGCAGATCCTATAAAATTAGGAATATTTAGATTATAAATGTATTATAGGCATGATTTTATATATTTTTGTATCATATCTTTATTATCAGAGGATATCAAATTTCCTCAATTTATTGTATTGACTTCGTTTTCTCAATATAATTAAAGCATTTGTGTTATCTCAAAAACACATGATTTCAACTCAAAATCTCTCTCTTTCTTATAGTTTAACATGGTATCTAAAGCCTTTTTCAAACAGTGTTGGCTCAATAGACCCAATGTCTCCAAAGGAATTTTTTCAAACCCTTCTCTCAAGTTTGTGACCTACATTCACTCCAATATGACCATAGGGTTGGTATCGCGCCACACCGATATATCCAACCGTATAAACGCCGATGTGAACCATCCATCCACATGCCCTCACACTCATCATCTCTCCCACAGTACTGCAACTTCAATCAGTGTTGGTGGCACATGCAGTGGCTAACGGTCAACCAATCTGAGCCCAGGTCACCTCCTCAATGCACTCCTACCCTTATGGTGGTGACTCCATCAGAGTTTGTTTAGTGTTTCGATTGACTCCTTGGATTATTTTTTTGTTCGATTTCAAGAAGAAATAAAAGATCTTTTAGAATCCCATCAACATCACAAACATATTCTCCTATCCTTTCAAACCATATTGATAGTATTGAGAAGATGCCCGAGTCTAATTCAACTTTGGTTTCAAAAATCAGGTTATGGTTAAGTGGGTTTGGCCACAAATCCTATCTCACTACAACTACTGAATCTGTTCCCACAAAACAACCTGAACAATGAATAAAGATTGATGCTCAACTATATATGCTTATTAAATATACTATTCACACCTCACTCAAACGTATTTTCCATCCCCATGAGACTTGTGCATCAATTTGAAGTGAGACTCATGTCATTTATACCAATGACACAACACTTGTACGGTACGTGCCAAGATTATTGACACTTCTTGCTCCACGACGATTGCGAGTCCTATAGTACTTATCTTGGGCGACTTCAGGCTGCCTTACATGGTTTTATTAAGCTCCTTCCACCATTTGCTATTTGAAAAGGTACACATTCTACCCTTAATGCTTTTCCCCATTATACTATCCTCATTTATCATCGACTTTCCACCATACATTACAGTTGTACATCCTCATCATCTTTTGTTCCTGTTTCTAAGTTTCAAAGTGATGTTTTATCTCACCCAGAGCAGTGACAAGGGATGATTGATGAGATTGTGTCCTTCAAAGTATTGGTACTTAGGAGTTGGTTCCTCTTCCAGTTGGAAATCAATTGTTGGTAAATGATAAGTGTCAAAAATTGGTACATTTTGACCCTATTTTTTGCTTATATTTGGGCACTTGTCATTCTTTTTTTCTCCTCTTAACAGTTTTTAGCTCAAATTCAATTTTTATTATTTTTTAATGTGATTTTACATTTTGGTTGTTTTTGTTTATTTTTCTAGGAAAAGGAGAATATTCTATCACAAATTGGAAGCGAGTGGTATTTGCTCAAGCAAAACATGTGGCATGCACACTATTGTCGCTGCCTCTGCTACTGCTTGACCCAGGTGGCAATTTGTGAGCAAGTTGTGAAGAAAAGGTCCAGCTCGATATGTTATAAAATCATGAAACCTTGTACCCTAGGGGTAGTACCCCCAGTAGCTCTTTTATTTTCTTTAGTTTTTGTGTCAGTGAGAAGTCATGAGCAGAATAAACACCCTGTTGTTAGAAGTTAATGTAGCTACCCAACTCATGTAATTTATCTTCTCCTCTCCAACATTATCTTGGAAGATACGGAAGGTTAGTCTATAAGCCAAATTACCTCATTGTGACTGACTTCCCATGCCATTACCTTTACAGTGAGCATAGTAATTCAATTTTTTAACTCTCCTTGTCAAGACCATTGGGATGCAGTCATACAGATCCTAAACTATTCTTAATAATGCCTCCTAACAAAGACCTCATTTATGAAGATAAGGGAAATACTCATATTGTTAGGTATTTTGATGTTGATTGGGCATGGTCACCAAGGGATAGACAGTCCATTTTAGGGTATTGTGTTCTTGTTGGGGGCAATTTAATATCATGGAAAAGTAAGAAACAAAATGTTATGGCAAGAACAAGTCAAAAATACAAAGCAATGGCATTAGCTCATATGGCTAAAGCAACTCTTTAAGAGAACTTATTAAATTTGAGGAAAAATCTCAAATGCACCTTATATGTGACAACCAGGCAGCATTATGCATTGCCTCTAATCCTATCTTTTATGAGATGACCAAACATAGAGGTAGAATGTCATTTCATAAGAGAAAAGCTGGAGTCAAAAGACATCACCACTACAATTGTTAACTCTATTGAACACTTGACAAACATATTCACCAAGTCTCTAAGAGGAGCATATACAACATCTATGCTCTAGCTTGAGGAAGAGTGTTATAATTATAGAAATAGTGGCAAATCCTATATAATTAGGAACACCTAGATTATGTATGTATTATTACTAGGAACGTTTTTATTTATTCTCATATCGTAATTACTAGAGGATTTCAAATTTCCTCTATTTATTTTACTGATTTTGTTTTCTGAATATATATTAAGTATTTGTACAGTCTTGGAAACACATTATTCTCTATTTCCTATAGTTTAACAATAATATTTAATATCAAAGTTTCAATAGTTGATGAGCATTAACATTTCACCTTTTGCTTATACAAATGGAAATTAAATAAAACCATACCTGGAGGATCCACACTGAACACAAGCAGATGACGCAAGTCCTGCCTGATTGGATTGGACAAATCTTCAGAAGAGACCAACCATGGCAATGGTGGCAAGCATGCCAGCACTTGTGAAGAGAATGGTCGTGTATTTATATCATTTTCTATCAAAACCACCTAATTTGAAACAAAAAGAAGAGGCGGCATCTCATTAATTTGGTTTAGTTGGTTAAAAGTATAACAAATAGTTGCCTTATCATATTCAGAATTCAGATATATGAAATTGTGTTAGTGACTACTCTATAATGCATGGATCATACAAGTTCAGGTAAAAAAATACTATATTGTCAACAAGCAAGACACAAGTATGACATTTGATAAAACATTAGAATTCAGGTACTGCAGGATTTAAAACAATAACAATAAATCATGAAACACCAAGTAAACCACCATATAAGAAAACATACAAAATGATGAATAGGTCATTCCATAAGTGGGGAAAGTGTGGGGTGGGGTCTTATTATTTGGTATTAGTCATTACAGACACAGTGTAAGCTAGAATTTATCAAATTCTTGTGTACCAAACAATATTAAAAAAAACAAATAAAAATGAATAAAAATTACAGAAAACAGTGCAGGAAGTATCTATGATGTCTGCACTCTGCAGTTCACAGCATACAATAAATACCATCCCACAACAGTGTTTCAAACATTTTAAATGCTTCCTTGCTTGCACAGAAGGTATTTCAATTATGAATTTTATTCAAGGGGAATGGGAATCACAATTCTGATTCGTTTCTAGTTAATGAAATCATCAATAAAATGGAACAAGCTGAGTAAGTTGCAGAGACCATAGGCAAGTGGACAGATTCCTAATGATTTATTCCCAAGACTGATAATTACATTAGTTTTTACAACTTAGGTTTGAAATTTCAAATTATAATCATCAGAAGATAATAAGATGAAGGGAAAAGACATAACTTCCTAGACAACTTTATATGAATCAGCTTCATCAAAAATATAATAGCAATCAAGCAGAAGGTGCATACCTCACTTTCAGTATCTCTATCACCTATCTCCCCTATAGTTCGCACATAATGGCCTGATGGATATCTAGACTGACGATCCCAAGAATCAACTGCAACAATAATCCTCTTATCCAAAAGGTTCTCAAGTTGGCGTGTTTGGATTCGAAGCTTGGGAATTCTGCGATCTTTGGAGACAAACAAGGCATGGGCAATTCCACCACTTCCTGCAGGCATAGGCATTGGCTCCAAAGATCCACAATACCTGAAAAAACAATTTAAATATACCAATTGTCAAACAACAGAACATATACACTTAAAAAATTAAATACACAGACCCACACTTATTAGTTAACATTTCAACAAACAAAACATTCCAACCAATCAGTTAACAATGATTAACATTTATATAACAAATGCCAAATCTATCTCAAAGAAAGAATCTACATGCACCTTCATCCTCAAAGACATGTCAAACTTTCTGGTTCATTTCACTTGAATTTTTCTGTCATACCTAAAGCTAACTCATATATGTAAGAATAGGTAGCCAGTGTGTCACAAAAATCAGCTATATAGTTAATTATCTCCCTTTTGCATTGACAATATAAACAGTAAATGTACGTTGACAGTTACAAACATATTACATATCTACCAATGTCCTATAGATAAAGTTCATGGTGCTAGTAAAATGAATGCATCCCATTCACATATAGTGCAATTGGCATTAAAAGAACTCAAACAAAATTTTGGTCAAAAGCTACAGCTGAAAATTCAAAATTACATTACTGCTTCAGTAAACTTCATATTTTTCCATCTACATTTCTTTACAACTTCTTATTCACAAAAAACTATAAAACAATGACGATATCAGCAGAACATCTCTTAATTACTATAGATAAAAGAGATATTAGTTTCCTCTACTGAAAAAAAGTGAATTCAAGTTCCAAAAACATTAGTACCAGTTAGCAAATAAAACAAAAATGTTTTAAATAAAGACGGAAATAAGAGAAGTTCAATGACTTCCATGCATCTAAAGTGTAAACTATACAGCAAAGCCAAATTATAAAAACTAAGATATTAAAATACATAAATTAATTCCACTAATTAACATAATTACATGATTTCATTAGCCTATATAAAATTAACTTTAGACACTGTACATATATCTGACATGCTCGACACAATTAAATAGATACTTACGAATGCCAGTTCCTCTTTATAATACCAACAATACGACCCGAAGGACGATTAGGTACAGCATTTACTTGTCCAGAAGAACCCTGCTGAGGAATAGTCCTAGGTGCAACATCAGCGCTATTTGGAGCTAGATGGACATCTTCATCCTCATTCTCATCTTCTGCAAGCAAATAATATTACTTTATGCGACATTAAATTTAAAAAATCAAGTTGTAACCGAACAAATTAGAAACTTTGATGACCTTCAAAACCTGTAACTTATTTTGTAACAAGGCCCAAAGTATCTTAGTAAATGGTATTCAATGGCCAAATGATTGTACTAAAATTAGTCTCTTGTAAACCGACCAATCATATGACTTAGTATGTCACTCAAGCTCAATCGGCTAAAGAAGAACTGAAAATGTTTCTGGCAAAGAGCTTTAGAAAGTTTAACAATATGGATGTCTTAATTTATAGTGAAGGAGAAGTTGTTTTCCCCTCCAAATTACCCAATGGCCATATATGTAGGTTTTTTATCCTTCAAACCTTTTGACTCAATGAAATTTCATAATAAAGATTTTGTATTAACTTTCGATTAAATGTCTCTCTTCCACAATTTTAAATTTTCAAACATTATGAATAACATATAAGATAGAAATTCCTATAAGAACTGACAAAGTTTACTGCAGATACGTTTTTAAAATAAAATTTCCAAAATTTAATAATGAATTACATTTCCAGATCTATGAACCAAACTAAAAGCACAAGACTTGCTAACCTCAGTCATGTTTTAAAGACTTTCCCTTCTAAGTTAAATTAAGTAATAATATTAACTTTGCAAAGAATAAATTCTTACAAGTGACAAGTCTGGCTTATGCCAGACTACAAATAATCTAACAATTACGGTACCTTCACCAGCTATAGATAGAGATGAGACTTCTTGCCACTGGTCCTGTGGCAGAAGTTCAACTGCCACAACATCCCCATCAAAAGCTCGATTCATATTTGAGCGCCCATAAATAACTATTTCATCACCAATGCTCTCCCTCCCAACATATGCTTCAAATGGATTGTAACGGTTTACGCGAAGCTTCCCTTGATGATATATTCCACGATGCAAACCAGAAGTAATTTCTGACATTGGCTTATGCTGAAAATTAACACAGCATAAACACTCCATCCTGTCATTTTAACTAAAATATACAGACACAATTCCTGGATACAAATGACATTAACTTGATACCTCTGAATATATGACTTTCCTCTTGGATGGTCTAAGATCTTCAACCTCTTCCATGTTCACATCTTCTGATGCAGGCCGCACAAGAAGATCAAGTAGATCAGGTTGGTCTAAAGACTTGACATATGACTCAACTGAAACAAAAGACAAATTGGAAAGTAAGATTTAAGGATGACTCCCTTCACCAAAACTTTAGTTTTAATATTCCTCACAGACACAGCTGAAGTGCTATTCAACATACATTTCAAATGCCAAGAAATATAACTACCTGTTTCAGCAAAAATGCCTTCTTCACTAGCCTTCCTTTTGTTCTCTCTATCATTAGTTATAAGCAAAACCTTTACTGCACCACCAAGATGATTCTGATACCACTGAGTAGCCACTCGGATAGCTGCATTACCATATTTAAAGTTAAAACCCCAAAACTGTTTTATCTCCATTGGCAAATCGTGTTGCAAACTATCCAAGTGAACCAGAAAACAAATAAAGTATAAGTAAAGAATAAATTCAAAACTCATCAGAAAGACCAACCTCTATCATTCCTATCATTTTTAGTTTCACCACTCATTTCCTTAACATATGTATCCCTGCAAACAGAAACAAAATCAAATATAGGTAGTCTATATGCACTCATCCACAAGCAGAAAATATTGACAACATGCATAGAGAATCTTATAGGTGGGCATGTGAAGTTTGTTAATACAACCTCCTTCTCTATCATTTTAGAGATTTAGAGAAGAGTACATTAGACAATGTAATGCACAAATATGCAGCTATTGGAAGCCAATGTTGCAAAGAAATGCCACACCTTTCAAGGATAAATACTTTCCACAGCACCTTCAATAGAAAAACATGGTTTTCCATACTGGAGTTTGCATAGCCTTAACCTGGAAGTGTCTCAACTCAATAGTCGATATGCAACAAGATCCATGTTTCTATGTTTTTGTGTTTTCCTTTTGCTTATTTGAGAGAGGACATCTTATCCTACTTCATCACCTTTTTAGCCTAGCTATTTCTTCCTTAATCAGAAACAAAACAATATCAGCTTAATGTGTGTGGGGTGTGGCTTTATTCTTGGTTTCCTTCAGATTGGGTGGTGATAATTGTTCTAACTTGGGAGGGGAATTTGGTAGGGAAGTTTCTTGTCAAGAGGCTTTCACTCATAGTTTACAGCTTTCTAATGTGTACTACTAGATCATTCATTCATTACTATTTTAAGGTCTTTCCTTAAATTGGAACTTCCAGTATTGACGAGATTTAATTGAAAGAAAAAGCAGCAAACGAGAATATCTTTTGGTGTTACATGACCCCATTTATTTCTCAGCAATTAATATAGAACTGGGATTCTTCTAGTGAGGTCTTTAAGTCTTTCTTTCAGTTGTTAACCAAAAACATAGTCTTCAAAAATTCACGCTGGACACACCCATTTGGGGTCAGGTCTTTTGTTTGACAAGCAAGTACTTAATAGGGATAATACAAATGAACTTGCTACCGATATATAGACCTCCAAGTAGACCACATATTATTTGCACAGTAATATGGATACTTTCCTTTAGAATAAACTTTCAGGATTATCTGGGAACACTAGGGGTGTGCCCTTCAAACATGGTGATGCTTCATTAAAAAGGCATAAATAAAACAAGGAAACGAAAAGCTTATAGTAGAGTGTAGTCTTTACAGTCCATGGATGCACAAAGCAAGAGTAAAATGCACACATAATGTTTAAAGATGATTCAATGCATAATCATGCTTGTTTGGGACTTGAGATAGAGTTACTTGTTGCATTCTTAAGTTTTTTTCTTCCCCTCCTTTATAATAATAGGGTAACATAATCTCACCAAACTACATACTAGTAGTCAGTCGTTAAAAAAGGGCCACAAAAAAACATACCTGTGGTACTCATTGGAAAAAACATAGAACTTCTTAGTGGAATTGCTACAGAGAGCTCTTATACGATTGTAAACAGCCATATTCTTGTTCTTAACCTCTTCCAACACAATGGACAACACCACAATGTTATCGAATGCCTGATTCTCCAGCAAATCAATCTGCCACCACAACACAGTATTCATTCAATTCACAAAAACACATCTTCCTTGGCAGCATAATAAATAGCAATTTAAATTAAAATTAAGACGGAGAAGGAAGCAGACCTGATTGAGCACGACATTGGTGTCCACGACAAGAATGGTTGTTGAAGGGGAAGCGTTGAGGCGAGCACCCGAAGTATCGCAAACGGTGCAAAACGGTGCGCCGCAGTATATGTCGTCACGCAGGTAGTGCTCCCGCACTTGCTACTCCCAACCAAAAAAAACAGAAAAATAATTTATTTCTTGTAAACAAGAATGAGGCATAAGATAGAAAAAGATAAGAGGTGGAGTCAGTTAGGGCTAGAGAGGAAGAAGGGTGCACCTTCATGACTTTGCCGGCCCTGGTTTTCTTGACGAAGGACTTGTTGTGGAGCATGTTGGCGGAGAAGAAGATTGCTTCGCAGGTGATCTTTCTTGGAGAGTGCGTGTGTGCTTATATCGACGCTCTTTGTACTTTGGAAGGAAGAAGATTCTAGCGTGAGAAAGGAAAAGTTGATTCTCCTGAATTCTTTCCCTTAGCGCCTAGGAAAGGAACAGAGGTGCTTATTGGCGGTGGTGACAATCGGTGGTGGTGTGTAGAAGCAGGACGCAGGTGCAGGCGTGCGGCGGCACCGGGTAGCGGCGACACTGTGGAGGTAGCAGAGGGTAAGCAGTTGAAGGAGACGAGAGAGAGATTTGTTAAACCAAAAGGTTTTGAAAATTTGAGGGAATTATGATTAATTGTTAACTAAACTTAGAAATTTAATGTAATATTATTATATTACTCGAGTAACTAGTGATTTTTTTTTCTTTATAGATTAAATTTTTAGTACACTATTATTTTTTTTTGGCTAGTGTTATTTTTATTTTACATTACATTTCTTTGGGGATTTATATATTTATTAACTATTTATCGACACTTTTACTGTTATTTATGATATTTTAAATATTTATAACATCATTTTACTATCTTCCACAAGTTATACAGTAAAGTTGATATATTTTGATTTAATATGTTTAAATATATATATATATATATATATATATATATAATTTTTATACTTAAATTATATAATACTTTAATTTTCTTTGTTTTTATCTTCATAAAATTGGTAACAATTATTTTTATTCCTTAAAATGTTAAAAAATGTTTTAGTCCTTGTAAAATATCTTTCTTTAATTTTTATCCCGTTAAATTTTAAAATTTGTTTAAAATAGATAAAGAGCCTCTCTATTTTAATATTCTTAAATTTGGAATTTCAATTGATTTTTCTTTAGTACATATGCAGATATTTACTAGGAATCAAAAGCAGTTATTTATAATTTTAGAGAAATCAAAAACATAAAAAAAAATACAAGAACCAAATTTAAAATTAATCAAAATTATGAAAATTAAAAACATATTTAAATAAAATAAAAATTATTTAATTTACTACACTTCCACAAAATTTGTTCAAATTCAGACTTGTATGGAGTAGTCTTCATTGTTGGAAAAACAGGCAGAATTTTTCTTTTTGTTTGAAACTCTTCTTAAAAAGTAGGTAAAAAAAGGAAAATAAAATAAAATAAAATACATAATAGAAAGCGTGGAATATAATTTTAATTTTAGATTTGTGAATAATAAAATAAATAATAGAATAACTTGATTTAAATAAACTAAATATTAATTTGAGTTATTTAAGTAAATGTAGAATAAAAATTGTTCTTATTATAATTATTTTAATAATTATGTATATGATGATAATTAGGTTTTAAATGATGAAAATTAATTATTAAAAATAATATGGTAATAATAAATTTGAAATAATTATTTAAAAAAATATTTTATATTATACATTTAATGATAAAAGTAAAATAATTAATAATGAATATAGCAGGACAGTTAAATTTTAAAATTGTAAAAATAAAAAATTTAAATTTTTCATAGTAATTTATCAAAGAATTTGTATATTTACTGTATAATAGTAAATTTATATAATAATATTTAAAAAGTATCTAACTTTTTAAAATCAAAAAACATTTTAATATTTAGTTAGGAGTAATTAAAATTTTATTTATTTGAAAATTAAAAGTGTATGGAAAGAAAATACCTAAACTTGAAAGAATCTAAATACAATAGAAATCATAAATTTACACATTCACTAAAATGTATAAATAGTGTTATTTAGTAATGGTTGAGGTAGGTATTCTCTTATAAGTCACAAATCATTTTATCATGAGTTTTTATAGATAAATATTTGGTTTATAAAAATAATCAAAATACTGTTGAATGATTCTTCATTTTGCATGCTTTAGTGAAAAAGTTAAGTCTTTTTTTCAACAATTGATATTTTTGTGTGGTATCGACATCTCTTTTTATTTGTATTAAGTTGTCGATGAAATTTTTATTAACAACTTATATCGAACTTTAATAGTTGATTTTCGTGATTTTTTTTAGTGTTGTAATATTTTTATTATGTTGTGATATAATTGATTGAAAGATCAGTTGTATTGGACGGTCATTCTTTTAGGATTGTGACACTTGTAAGTTAAATTATAACCATTTTGACTTTTTATTATGGTGACTCATTGGATAAGTTCGTCAAAAGAAAACATTGCTTCAATTGAAGTAATGAGTTTGGGATTTATGAAAAGGCTTGTAATGGGTGAATTTAGAAGCGTCATAATTTCTTTCATTAATTTTCTAAATTTAGTGTGCAATACAATTATTATATTAAAAGAAAATTGAGACTTACAATATATCATTTGACATACATAGGCATTTGTTAATATTTCATTGACATCACACCTAATTAGACCTTGATATGTGAGTTTAGATTGTTGGTAGTATAACTTTTTCAAAGTTGTGTCACCGTGAAGGTCCAAAATAGTGCATATTTTTTCCTTCAAATGATAAAAGGTAAAGTTGTATGGGATTCAAAACAATTTAGGAAACACATATTGAAAGTGGTGACCTTCCTCACAAAGAGTGTGGTTTGTGTAGTGGTTTTAATTTGGCAGATAATTCAATTTATACTTGAATAATAGTTGAGTGGCAAATAACTATTATTTGTGAGTTGTTAAAATAGTGGCATGAATAAATAAGTTGTAATGGATGCACTAGAGTGTAAACACACTAAATGATATCACGTGTGATGAGATTCTTGATGTATGGTATATTTTTTTTATTATTGTATTAAAGGAAAGTAAAGTATGGATGATTGTACAACTATACAATTTATTGATCATTGTGCCTTAAACAAAGTCAAAGTATGGATGATTGTGCAAGTGTACATTATGTTGATTAATGTGCCTTAGAGAAAATTAAAGTATTGATAACTTGTGTCTATATATCAACGTGCATGGGTTATTAGCGACACATGTACTAAGCGACCCAAACCATCCCATGCAAGCTAAACACACATCTTGTCCAAGATTTTTCTGGTCATCACGACTTTTGAGTGACGTTGACATCCCATGCCTTTGTGTTAGCATGCATGGCTTATGAGTGACATGTGTATGAAACTACCCAACCACCTTCTGCAAGTGAAGCACACCTCTCATCCAAGCTCCCTCTTGGTCAACATGTCTTCTTGGTGACATTGACAAGTAATGTTTATGTGTAACATGTATGAATTTTGAGTGACATGCATATGGAGTTACCCCAACCACCCATTGCAAGTTAGAACCACCTTTTATTAAAGTTGCGTTTTGTTAAAGGTATAAATTTGTGAGGTTGAAACATTGAAAGAGGGCGATACAACAATAGATATAACTTAAGATGGTGTATATGGAAGAACTTAACATGTATAATTCCTTTTTACCATTATTGATTACAAATGTGGTATGAGTGTACGGTGTTATGTGATAATGTTCGATCATTTAAAGATGATAATTGTTAATGAATTCATGGGTGAGGAACGGAGAGAAATAACCAACATGTTTTATTGTAACCTCATGTTTGGGTATGATGAGACAAACTAAACGACATAAATTTCAAGCAATGAAGATGTTAACACCGTGATTACTTGGCACAATTTCCTCATAGTAATATTATGTTGTTTCGTGTTACTTGTTATATTATGTTGTTTGTCTACGAAATGTTATAGCCTTTATTTTTGGACACATTTTTGTACATATTGTAAGCATTTTTCGGTTTCTAAAGTTGTTTTGTTGTGTTCATTGCCATGAAAAATATGTAAAATTAGTCTTGGTTGATGCATATATCCCAAAATGGATGTATCATCATAGGTCACCAAGTGAATACATTGATATGCTTTTGTTCTTTAAATTTTTATTATTTCACTGTTTCACACACTTTTTAGTCATGTTGCGTGCATTTTTTGGTTTCAAAAGTTATAATGTTGCATTTGTTGTCATGAAAACTATGAAAAATAGTATTGGTTAACACACACATCGCTCTTTGGAAGCATCATCACGGGTTTCTAAGTGGCTAAGTTGGTATGCTTTTGCTCTTAAAAAAAATTAAGTTATTTTCGTTGACACGTTTTTTGACATATTATGAGCAACTTTTTTAGTTCTAATGATTGTTATGAAACATAGTATTAGTTGGTACATGTATCCTTATTTGGAGTAAATTTGTCAAAACAAACTACTTGATCTAGCTCATCACGAGTTGACCAGTTGGTGACCAATCAAACTTGACCCACCATAAGTTGGTGGGTTAAACAAGAATATTCACTTAATATTTTTTTAAAAATTGTCGTTTGTTAGTTTAGTTATTTTTTCACTTCAAACTACTTTTCTTTTAATATGAAAATTGGACCAAATTCCAAGTTACTAAAATAATTAAGACAAAAAAAATTGTTAGGTGTCTTTTTATTTTTTATCACAAGTTGATAAGTGAGCTCAACTCAACATGTCTAACCTGGGTGTGTCGGGTTCTTAGTATTCCATGTTTGATTTCGATTCATATCAAAATTTGTAATTCTTTTAGAAGCTTGGCTCGAATTTGTGGTAGAGTGGGTTGGTTCACAGGCTTTGGCCATTTAACGACTGTAACCTAGTGTTATCGTTACAAGTTACCAACTGACCAAGTTTACATACCTTTACCCTTAAAAATAATGTTATTTTCATTTTTCGACACATTTTTTTAATGTATTGCGAACATTGTGTGGTTCCAAAAGTTGTTCTAGTGTATACACTGCCATAAAAGTTATGGAAAATAGACTTTACCAACACACATATCTCTATTTGGAGACATCATCACGGGTCAAAAAGACACTACCTTCAATACATGAATATCAAATAATACTTAGAGGTTTTGAGGTAACAAATGGAATATAGTAATTACGATAGGATTAATGTTTACTATCAATGAATTGGGTTTTCATTAGTCATCAACTGTCATATTCTAATAATTTTACTTAGCAAATTGTCATTTTGCCAACAAGCTCGAGCTTTTGCAGTACCTGTATGACGGGGTAGTCAGTACAAACAACTATATCAAAGCTTCTAAAATAATGTCTTAGTTTTCGAGTCGAAAAGACTAAGACGAGGACTAGATTCTCGATAACTTTATAACTTTCTTCAGCCAGTTGTAAAGTTTGGTTGTGAAGTATTGTCTTCTTCATAAACTAGAACAGAGCATATCGTCGAGTATGATATTGCTAAGTAAATAACAAGAGTAAACTATTGATAAGGACTTGCCAAAGTAGGTAACGAAGTAATGTCTTGCTTAATTTTGAGAAACATCTATTGTTTATTCCATTCAAATTTGGTGGTTCCTTTCAACAGTCGAAAAAATAGTTTAGATTTTTTGGTGAGCTTGGGAATAAATTTCGAAAGTGTTGCGAGGTTCCCTTTAATTGTTGGAGTTCCTTAAGATTACTCGAACTCCTAATGCTCAAAATTGCTTCACATTTATCCGATTGACTTCATTTCTCCTTTGAGGGATCATGAAGCCAAGAAATATGTCGCCGCCAACACTAGAAAAACACTTTTATGGGTTAAGGTGCATATTGTGTGTTCGAATTTTACTGAACACTTTATCATTTGGACATATCACTTAGACTCCACGAAAACAAATCAATATTGCTAAGGAGTACTTATTTTATCTCATTCCTCCGTGCTTGGCGAATAGTTTTTCCAACTTGAGTGGTTTGAGTATGAACTGAATTGAATTGTATAGTGATCAACGGTTCAACAAAATTGATTCAATTTTCATCAAATTCGACCTTGTGATCCAAGTTAACTTCCTTTTCATATTATACTTCTGGTTCATCCTTAGATATGACGTATGTCCTTGATGTTATGTATTTGTCAAAGAGCATCTTGTTGCTCGAGGGCTTTAATGATTAACTCTATTTGTGTTGTACTATAAGTTGAAGTGTTCACTAAATAAGGTGTTACCCTTAAACTCTAAGTGTAACATTCCCAAGTTGTGGTGGGATCTCACTTTACAATAATGATGGTGCATCTGTGGAAAATTTAATGGCAATATGTGGTGTAAATACAACATTGTTGAGTTGATTAAGAGTTCGACGTTCGATTAACACTTTATAGGAAGTATCTGTCTCAACCAAGATATATATCACAATCAATGTGTGGTATGCGACATTGGTACCAAAAGTAGTGAGGATATTTATATATCTCCTAATATGAACTCTTTGTCCAACAAATCCCAGTAATGGATATGGGTAAGACTTTATCAAATTGGGGAATAGTCCAACTTCAAAAAGGTTGACCAATATAGAACATTTGTTGAGCTCCCTCGGTTAATTAGAACCTTACAAACATGATAGTTAGTGATTGTAGCTACGATAACCATTGGATCATTGTGATCTGAATCGTTGACACGAAAATTTGCATTTGTAAAGATAATATGGGGTAGTAATCGAGGTGTGATAAGTGCCTAATTTCAGTAATATTTCATATTAAAATATACGCACTTATGAGTATTTTTTGCTAATTTACATATAAAATAATCCCTAATTTATGAATTTATACCTTTTTACATTTTTTATGATCCTTATCTTAATAAGAGTATTTTATTCTAAAATTTGGTGTTAATTGCAGATTTTTAGGGAAGACTGGAGATTTTGATTAAAGATGAATGATTTGAGCTAAAAAGAGAAAGATGGAATGTCCCAAAATGGAGAAAAGTGTCGAAAAAGCCAAATTTGCAACAAAAAGTTATTGCTCAAGTGAGAATGCGTAAGACAAATTGGGTATTTTTTTTATATTTTATCCAAGGTTGTCAAACTCGCGAGTCTACGTAGACTTGTGGGAACTCGAAGGACTCGACTCGTAAACTCGACTCGTGGACTCGGAAGAGTCTACTTTCATATTAAAAAAAAAAAGTTTCCTAGAGCATTTTTACTTCTATTAGTAGATGCAGTTCTATTAATCTCACTTGAATTTGATCCACTCCCTCCCACACATTCTTTAAAAACTATACTGCTCCTCCAAATTCAATTTTTGCCCAAAAAAACAAATGTGCAGCAAGCCCAATTAAAAAAACAGGCTTCATTCTGTAGCAGCCCAATAAAAAAACACAGAACCCTAATCCCTTCCCTACCCTAATTTCACACCACCCATCTCTAACCTTAAATGATAAGCAACAACCTGCAACCACCATCGCAACGCCACCACATGCAACCTGCATCGCAACCATCTGCAACCCACGACGCGACCATCTGCAACCTGCGACCACCGCACGCTCTGCTCGATCTACTGCCGCAATCCACAAAAGAACACGAAGACGCAGTTCATAGGCAAACACAAACAACACCATTTTGGAGTTTAAAAAAACCAGTTGAACTCGCCAACTCGAACCAGAGTCGCGAGTCCACTGCGATTTCACCGAGTCTGCGTCGAGTTCACCGAGTTTACCCAAAAAACGAGTTTACTACCGAGTTAACTCGGTAAGGCAAAGTGAGCACGTAAACTCGGACGAGTCAACGAGTTGACTCGCGAGTTTGATAACCATGATTTTATCACTTAGCTCATTAGCGCGACACAAGAAGCAACCTAACCCTATAAAATTATGTTAAATAGGGGTAGAGGCTCAACCCTATTGTGCGAGATTGTGTGGAAAACACCATTTAGTGATTTGTGACCGATTGGGAGAATGGAAGGTGCTAGAAGTATGCGTGACTAATTATATCCTTTGGGATTGGGAGTAATCTGCTCAAACTCTTATGTATTGAGGTGATATTTGATATGATATAATATTATGTTCTTGATTGAATATTGGTATTGTTGTTTTATTTCTAAATTTTCGTGACAAATTGATAATCACAAATCTGATTGGGAAGTATTTTTAGGGTTCTGACCTAAACAACAATACTTAATATACTTGAGTGTTAGGAATAGACTTGAAATGTTAATTGTTATTGACGTCTGAACTTCGTTATAAGTTGTTCTTATAATTATGCGAGAGATCGATAGTTAAAGAACATTTTTAAGAATTTTATATGTGATGAATCGATATAAATGACTTTTATACGGACATTAATATCAATCAAAGAACATAATGTTAACATGCTAATCAAAATACATGAGAGTGAAACAGATGAAACCTAATCCCCATTTTTTCAATTGACGTAATTACTCTTTGATTTGTTTTCTTGTTAATTCTTGCCATCATAAGAATTTCCAAACAAATTTTTATTGTTCTGTTTTATATTTAGCGGATATTGTATTCGATAATTCATTGTTCCTCGTGGGATCGATATCCGTCCTTAGAAACAATTATTAATTCTGGAAAAAAACGGTGCACTTGTCGTAGAAAGTCATAAAGGTGTCAATGAGATCACTGAGTTGATGCTTCTAAGTTCTCTTTTATGTTGCTATTGAACTTTCCCCTCCAACGAATCCATCCTTAATGGTAAGAACAATTCCTCGAATGTCAACATGATTTTGAGGAAGAGGAGGAGGATTAGGTGTTTCATTTGAGTTTAGTGCTCCTCATCCTCATCCCTAGTAGCCTCCTCGGAAGCCTCTACCTTTGTCCCAATATCCTTTATGTCCTCGTCCTTGGCCTACGTGATTGTTCTGCACAAATCAATTTAGTGTGCCTGATTGAATGAGATCTTCAATTAAGTCACACACCTTGTTGCATTCTTCGATGGTGTGACCTTGATTTTGGTGATAGTTACATCTCTTGGTTGGATCAACACAAGGAGGTGAAGGAGTGGACTGAGGAAGTAAAGACTTCTCGAAGTACAACATCACGACTAACATTAAGAGGTGTATATGCAACCAATTTACCAACACGAATGGTTTTGAAACTTAGTGGATTTAGAGGTAAAACCTTGCAAGCTCGCTTCTTAGCCTCTTTATTTTCTTTTATACTGATATACTAAGCAACCCGTGCTTTGAGGTCGTTCGTGTTAAGAGGTGGATTAGCATATAAAGTATCCGATAATGGTTCGAGATGAAGTCTGACTTCTATATTGTTGTATTTCTTGCCGAATAGCTTGAATCTCTCCACAATGTTGTTCCCGAAGAATTTGGATCTCATTATGATGTTGAACTCGTAGGACTCAATGCCTCTATCCAATATTTGATGTATTCTAGTGATATCATTTTGAACTGTGGTCTCATTCTTTTGCATTGCAGAATCTTTTGCATTGCAGAATCAATGACGTTTTGAACTGTGGTCTCATTCTTTTTTATTGTATAATCAACATGAGATTCTATAATCAATATGAGTTTTCAGAACTTTAAGAATTGAGGAATACATCGTAAATTGGGATGTAGTAATTACTATTTGTCTCATGGTACCTTGTGAGAATGTTGTATTGAAATTTTTTTAACAGGACCCCACGATGAATGCCAAATGTTCTAATCAAACTTGAGATTGAGTTGTCTGAGGTGGAAAATTCGGATTGAACAAACGAGTCGATCTCTTCTTTAAAAGATTTTGAATTTTAACGGTAAAAATCAATTGAATGTTTACCTTTAAGAGTTTAAGAAAATATAAGTGAGTTGTAAATGAAAATATTAAGTAAAGTACTACATGATATTACATTTACAGCTGATGGGCCTATGACATGCAGAAGTAACTGTGTTTCAGTTGTAAAAAATAATACCGATCTTTACGCTCATGTTGGAGTAATTATGGTCAGATGATTGCTTTCCCGTAGGAAGATATACGAGCAGCTGCAATAGTTCATATCCATATTATTAATTGATATTAATTGTTCTGTATTTATAGGACCAAGCAATACAAATATTATTTTGCATTAGATTATGATAATATGACAAAAAAAACCTAAATCCTAAATACCAATTACCTATTAAAAAAGACGAATAGCAATTTTTTTGAAAAATTTCAGTAGTTGACAAAATTAAAAAAAGAAATCACGATACTCTTGAAAATTAAACTCACCAAAACAATATGTTAATTAAATTTTTAATACTGTACATGTTATTAAAAAGGTAATGACTTTATTATTTTTAAGATTTAATTTCTATAATACCTAAAGATGAATATCTAATCCTTATAGTTGAAATTTTAATAGCTTCAAATGGAATGTTAAGTATTTTAGATAATTATTTTAATCGTAATCAAAATATATTGTTAATGATGAAATATTAAAAACAATTGTTTGATGCTCAAGAGCATTAAAAACTTATGAATGATTGATAATATTCGTTTGAAAAATGTTGTAACTAATAAAAAAGTTGTAATTTGGTCTGATTTAATTAGCGATTTTATGTAAGTTTATGTTAATAATATTGTCATAAAATAAAAAATAGAAAGATTTTTTTTTATCTCATTTTGAATGAAGGTGAAAACATGGAAATGAATATAGTCAAATGTGTTCTTAAGTGCATATAGAGACAAATTTACTGGTGATATGTAAAAAGGAAATAGATATTGATGAAAATAAAACCAAAAAAATCATCTACACATCAATGTCAAGAAAAAGAAACAAATTTAGTATTTTTTAAGATAAATTTCTATTTAGATCTAATTTGGTTAGAAAAACTTATCTTTTATTGAGATTAAATAATGAAATCGAGTTGAGAGATTATACTTCAAAGATAAAATAAAATTTTATAATCATGCTTCAATTAGTATACATATTGAAAAAAAAAAAAGAGTTAAAATCATTTGAGGGAGTATCAATGAACATGCAAAATTAAGATGTGCCAATAATTCACTGTATTAACTCATTGATGATTACAACTGGAGAAATATATAACTTGCCAAAAAAAAAAAAAGAGAAGAATTTTAATGTTAATGAATAAATAAACATCATAAAGAAAACTGGCGGGAAGGAACGGCACAAGAAGATTTGGCGGGAAAAGATGCTATAAAATGGTTCGCCGGGCGAAAAACCGTTCCTCACACCGATTTCCACCAATTCCATCACTGCGAAGTGTTAATTAGCGAGCGAGTGAGCAATCCACGAGTCACGACTCAGTCATGGTGGGCCCACAGTACGATTTTCTGTCCAACCCTCTTGGCGCCGTCAGATCCACCTTCGACACCGCCATAGCATCCGGTACCGATCCCTCCTCCCTCGAAGGCCGTGACTGGGGCGCTCTCCCCCTTTTCAGACACTTCCTCTTCGAACAATCCAGAATCTCTCAGGTTCAGTCTTAAACCTGACACTCTTATCTTGAAATACAAGAACAACCAAACCCTATTTTTTGATTACGCAATTATATTAACTCTCAATTTTCGATTACTTAACTTAACAGGTCCCCCTTCTCACCCCTACCACCATCAGATTTGTTAGGCCCAATACACTCGTGCGGTTTCGCGGAATGATACAAGACATGCCCGGAAATGAATTTTATGTTGGCGCTTACAAGGTTTTATTTTTGTTGTGTTTTAATTTGGATAATCTTAAGGTTTTATTTTTCTTTCTTTCTGTCGTTTTTTTAATATATGGGATAGATTTGAGGATTAGTTTACCTCGAGTGTTAGGTTTAATTGAGGGAAAGTGTAATATTTCGTTTTGTGTGGATGATTATTGAAGGATGGTTCGATGTGGAGGACGAACAAGTTTATGGATGTTTTACAATCTCCTATTTGTTCTTCGGCGGATACGCGAATCTGGGAACGGAGACTGCTTTACTGTGTCCCGGTAAGGTGTTCGGTTCTGATTTACCGTCTTCTCTGTTTGTTTTCTCACAAGCGTTCAATTTTCCCATATTAATTTTTAGTTGTACAAACGGTTGATGATCTACTTAAACAGTAGAATTTTGAAGGATTAATTTTGTTTTTTTATACTTAGGTTCCGGGACTGAGTCCATGGACTGAAGTTTCAGCTGAAGAATTTGGCAATCTATCTATGGATTGGATGTCGGACAGTAGAGAAAAACGGATGAGAGATGACGAGTCTTCTGATATGCCTGTAATTTCTGGCTTTCAGTTACTGCCTTTATTGGTTTATTGCTTCCATTAAATTATCATTCCCTAGAGTGTATGAAACCTCAAATATCAGTGCCCTGCATTTGTATAGTTTGGCCGTTTAGGCTCGACTGTTAATTGATTTTGAATGTTGAGTTGGTTGTTTCATTTAAGCTTCTAGATAACTGTTATACTTTGGAAGAATTTTGGTTCTTTTTATAAATTTTGAAATGCTTGATCTGTGTTTTTTTACAGGTGTCTTGTGATAAGGTTCAAGATTCTCCAAATACCAAAAGAATGGTACACTGAACTTTCATATGACCCTGTCTTTTTGTGTTAATGGATTTTGTTCACCATCTGAGTGTCGACTTTATTAATATTTGGTTTGAAGTAGTTTGTTAAAAACATTTTTAATTGGTGTTGTTTTGTTGTATTTTGCTTTTAAGTTTATTCTCAATTTCAATTAAATTCAAATAAAGTAAAGATATTTGTAATCCAAATTTGAGTAAAGCTGACCTTCATACAATTAGTCAGTATCCTATTTAGATGACAAAATATGCGGTCTTGAGCTGTTAATAAGTTACACGGATAGAGATAGCTCCAGTTGTATTTTTTCAATTTATCACGTGAATGTGTGTTTACTAGATGATCTAGTTTTTCTTTCTCCTTGCATATTTCTTTTGTGATTCTTCTGAGAATTATTCTTGTTTTGCAGAGAGAAGGTGAACACTCTTCCGCTGCTTCTCATTCTTCGGGAGCTGCAACTGATATTGCCAGCTCCACTACAAGTTTGGGGTCTGAAATTGTTAGCAATTCACCTCCTTGTATTGTCAAGGTAAAAATTAATCTCTAGTACTTTTAATTTCGTATGGGATACATTTCATTGATATTTAGGATAATTAATCATTGTTTTTATTTTATGAAATTTTGACAAACCTCATTCCTCATTTTCTTCTGTATTATGTCAGATTTATGATTCTCCAGAGTCCGAAATGAAACTGAATGACATTTTTGAGTTTGTGGGTATCCTGACATCTGATCCAGAGCTTCAGGAGGACAATGAAGATGGTGATTTATCAGATGGGTTTTCAGAAGATACTTTGCGCCATTTCCCACCTAACCAGGTAAGCACATTGTTGTTTATCTGAGGATTTTCGCATATATTCGAAGCCTTGTTTATCCCTTGATTGTCAGGCTATGCTGTTCTTTTGGGAACAACCACAAAGCATAAATATGCATTTGTTTCATGTCGGTGACCACTCTCAGCATCTGGTTTTTAAATTTGTATTTTTCCTTGTTTGCTCCAGGTGCCACGACTTCATTGTTTTATTCACAGGAAACTAGGAATTCAAGACTTTCTTCAGAATAACCATACTGTAGAGGTAAACTATCTTATGAACCTAAATGAAGTTTATTCTTCTGACAAGATTACTAGTTATGTTTTCATTTTGAGTTGGATCGTTCTCTCAACTTGACAACTCCTTGCTAAAAAAAGCATATGTTTGATCTCACAGCCAAAGCCCGACTTGGTCAAAGGACTCAGGGAAGCATTGCTAAGACATCTCACGACTATTCTTGGCAATGATGACGTCACTTCTCATTTCATGTTACTACATCTTCTATCCAAAGTACGCAGTTCTTAAAAGATAATTTTCCTTAGTCCATGCACTGTCAATATTCTGGTTATTGTTCGTATTGCTTATTTCCCATTTTACTCGTGCTGTTCATTCTGTGCTTCCTAATTTCCCAACCCTCCAAAGTATTTATATGTGGATTGTTGATGAACAGGTGCATGCTAGAGATAATGGTCTTGCCGTGGGAAAACTCTCATTAAATCTTACGGGCTTTAAAAAAGAAACCGTCTCTGTTTTTGGAAAACAACTAACCCTTGTTCTGAAGAAACTCCTGCCATTAACATTTTGCATACCCCTTACAGTTGAATACTTGAACACTGTTTCACTTGCACCAAAAAAGAATTATGATACTAACAGGTAATCACATTCTATAATCCATCTGAGCATGGACCTGTTACCAGTATACAAATATATTTACATCTTTTTGTGTGAATACTCCAGACTGGAAACTGGTGTCTTGCAACTAGCTGAAGGTTCACACTTGATTGTTGATGAGACCAAACTAGAAGCTGGAACTCTCAACTCTGTAGGGGTAGATAATTGCAGGCTGCTGAAAAATTTAATGGAGTTGCAGGAGGTAGTTGCGCTTGGCTGTCTAACTTGCTCATCTTCTTGCACGCTCACGTGTCCTATTATGGCTTAGGATATGCATTTGAGGGACAAAGTTATACGTTTAACCTGCTAATTATAGAAACACTTCACTATTTACAGTTGATTGTTTGCAGTTATTATTTTCGAGTTGCTGTTAAAATTTGCATGATTGTTATGTGTTTCAGGTGGAATATGATTTTAAGTACTATAAAATGGATATGAAAACTGATGCTCAGCTGCTAGTTATGTCGGAGGGAAAATCAAATATCTTGCCAGCTGATGTAATTGTACCTTTCCAGCCTTCTACACTCAGTTACTCGGAAGCTGTTACTCCAGAAGTTTTGGAAGCTTGGAGGTGGTATTTGGCCACTGTTAGACAGCTAACGCACTCTATTGAACCAGAAATGCAGAAGGTATTTGTGACCTTGGCACCATTATTCACGATCAAGTGTTTTTCTGGCTCAAACTACTTGAATAATTTATTTAACTGTTATCCCATACGTAGCATTCTCAGCAGTTAATAAATTTCCAAGCTCAGCAGAAGTCATTTTGGGCTGATTCTTTCATTATCAACATCAAACCATAAATCTTTACCGAAGATACACTTAACCCACTTCTGATACTTACAAGAATACATCCCAGGGGAAGTCTTCATGTGGACATTATTATTAATAGTTGGTCCATTGTTATTTGTGGCAAACCCCATCTTTTGCTTAAAAATAACCTGTAGAGTATAATTAAATGTTATGACGAGGATGCATAACGGAACCTTTGGTCATTTGTGTTCTCAGGTCGTAGAAAGGGATTTAGTTGCAGCAAGACAAGCAGACAGGACCTTGAGTCCCCAAGACTTAAGCAGGTTTGCGAGTGACTTTTCTACATGTACTGATAGTATATTTATTTTTTCATGTTTTCCCCTGCCTTTGACGCCTTTTTTTTCTCCTTTTCCCGACAGATTGGTAACAATGGGGCGTCTCATGTCATTGAGCTATGGTGAGTCCAGCCTCTCTCTAGAACATTGGCAGATGGTCAAGGAATTAGAGAGGTTGCGAAAACAGAGGTTACAATGAAACACAATGGAAGTAAAAGTGGTTCCATGTTGTACAAGGTTTAACAGTAGTCTTAATTTATGTAGATTCAGGTAAAACGCAGTTAGATGAGTAATTAGAAGGGTCTGGCTGTTGGTTGTGATTATCAGAACTGTCTTATGGTTGCTTAATATAAGGCCACCATTTCATCAGTCCTTGTATGAATTTCTTGAATATCTTGCCTTTAAATCCAAGTGACCACGAAGTTATTCTGTTACCTACGCATAAAGGACTGGAATTAAGGAGTTTTAATTAAAATGTTTCTTTTAGAAAGTGTAACAATTTTCTATCGGGTGTCTCCATTTCACTTACTCTTGCCAATGTGCATAGAAGCGTTTTGAAACCATAAATTCTTAATGACGACGACTTTCAGCGACGGTAACCTTCTTAATGTGGTGTGACGACGACAGCTGATGAGCTTCACGTCCGGCCTCCGTCATGCTCCCTTGTTTTCTGTTTTTTTTTCAAGTGGGCCAGAGTTAAATGTTTTCATAGTCTAAACCCAAAGAGATCAGCAGATACCTGAGTTAGGTTTTGACAAGTTCTCCCTGGACACCATATTTTCCTCGTGCAATTCATATTTTCTTAATTTATAACCATATCCTTGTGAATATGGTAGAGGATATGGTAGACGATGTGGTATCTTTTTCATATTTAAGTGGTAAACGTTGTTGATAATTGATGTAAGTTTTGTAATATTTTCTATAGTGATGATTGTTTTTTTTTAAAAAAAAATTCTTTTGAAGATACAAAATTTAGAAAAAAAATCAAAGTGATGTAAAAAAAGGAAGTATAAAACTTAAAAAAATTTATTTTTGCTCTTGTCAACTTTTTTACAAATTCAAATGATGAAATTGTAGGTAGATATATAAGGGTGGACAAAAAATTTAAATTGCCAAATTCAATCCATCATTATTCAAATATATATTACTTTTAATCTATTTAAATGAATTTATCTCGTTCAAATTCATATTTTTGGATTTTAAGTCCAATTCATTTAATTGGATATGGATTAGATTGGATACATTTTTGGATTATCCAAATTGGATTTTGGGTTAGATTTTGACTTGGTCCAAGTCCAGGTTGAGTTGAGTCAATCCAGACCCATGTTGAGCTAAGTTGACCTGAACTAATGTCGAGTCCAGTCAGCTCGAACTGATGTCGGGTCGAGTCGATCCGGGCCCATGTCGAGCCGAATCGGTTCAAGTCAATGTCGAGCCAAATCGACCCTGGTCGATATCAAGCTGAGTCGGTCTGAATCCCTGTCGACTCGACTCCAACCGGGATGATGTCGAGCCAAATCAAACCAGATGTCGAGTTACGCTGACAAGGGCTGAAGTCGAGTTGCGTCGACCAAGGTCGATGTCGAGTCGAGTCGAATCGGGAGGATGCCGAGTCGAGTCGGTCAGGTTCAGAGTCGAGTCGAGTTGGCCAAGGTCGAAGTCGAGTCAAGTTGACTCGGGTCGATGTCGAGTCGAATTGACTCGAGCCCATGTCAAGCTGAGTCGGCTCGAGCCGGTATAGACCCGAGTCAATCCGGGCTCATATTGAGCCGAATTGACCCAGACCCATGTCAAGTCATGTCAGCCTAGGCCCATGTCAAGTCGACTCGGGCCGACTCAACTCGAATTCGGCAAGGACGATGTCGAGCGGCGTCGGTCGGGGTCGATGTCGAGCAGCGTCGGCCCGGACTGATGTCGAGCCGACTTGGCCCAGGCCAATGTCGAACCAAGTCGGCCCAGACCGATATCGAGGAGTCAACCCGGGATGATGTCGAGTCGAGTCAACCTGGGATGATGTCGAGTCGAGTCGGCCCAAGCCGATGTTGAGCCGAGTCGTCCTAGGCTGATTTCGAGTCGAGTTGACCCATAATGATATCGAAAGGAGTCAGGCTAACCTATGTCGAGCGGAGTTAGCTCAACCTGATGTCGACCAAAGTTGTCCTGAGCAGATGTTGAGCAGAGTCAGCCCGGGAAGATATAGAGCGAAGTCGGCTCGGGCCGATGTTGAGCACAGTCGGCCCTAACCGATGTTGATCGAAGTAGGCCCGGGGTGATGTCGAGCGGAGTAGACCCGGGTCGATGTCGAGCGGAGTCGGCTCGGGTTGATGACGAGCCAAGTCAATCCAGGATGATCTCGAGCCGAGTCGACTCAGACCGATGTTGAACCGAGTTGTTCTGAGCCGATTTTGAGCCGAGTCGACCCGAAATGATATCGACCTGAGTCGACCTGGATCGATGGCAAGTTGAGTCGCTCTGAACCAAGGTTGATTCAGCATCGAGCCCATGTAGAGCCAAGTCGACCCAGGCCGAGTCAGTCCGGTCCCAGGTCGAGTGTGCTCTGGCCGATGTATAGTCGAGTCAGCTAGTTTTCATGTCAAGTCGGATGGGTTAAAGTTCATGTCGAGCCGAGTGGACCCGAAAACTTTTCAAGCTAAATCGGTCGGGACCCAAATCAAGATAATCTAATTGACAAAGTGAATTTAATTTAATTGACAAAATGGATTTATCTAATTGACATAATAGTAAATTTAATCTAGATTTAATTTTTTTAAAGAAATTTAAAAAAATTTATAAAAAAATTCATATAAATTTAAACTAATTAAAATAAATATAGATTTTTAATTCAATTCATTTTATTGGATTTGAAAAGTAAAATCGAATCCATGACCACCTATATATATGTGGTAGAGTTGATGTTATCTTTTAATGTTATAAAAAAAGATGAGGTTATATTTTATTTATAATTATTTAAATTTTAGAAAAAGGTGAAAATTGATTTTTTACAAAGTGGATAGAGAATGTGTAGAGGTGGTGGTAGAGTTTGCAAGGTTTCTTCTTCCTCTAATCTTGTAATTTTTAAAATCAACATTTAATTTTTTTCAAAGTGATTTTCGGATTATTGGTTTCGAAAACATTTTAGAACAATCGTTTTGAATTTTTTGGAACATCTAGAACAAATTTTTTATCACAAGTTTTCTCCACATTATATATGATACTAGTTTCACGATATTTTAGTCTGTTTACTTAGCATTGTAATATATATGACAGCAGTTTCCCAAGACAGGATATTTTAGTCATTTTCGTTAGCATAGGGTGCAAGAAGCAAAAGTCTGCGCGCAAAGGAGGAGATCAGGTCTAATTCTAGTCTTAAACTATTTATTCATTATATTAATTTGTTTGTGTCTAAATATTCAAGGATTTTTTAAGTATTTATCTTTAAAGTGCTACTGGGTTCTTTATTTACCCTAAGTTAGGGTTTCGACATTGTTTTTGATAATTAAAGCACTAATATGTAGAAAATTTAAAAATTTATTTTACCTTTTAGATTATGCATTTTATCATTGAATTTATGTAATTTTGTGATTTTTTTTTTATCAAAATTTTAATTGCTCAAATTTATCATTATTTTTTTAGATTTCACCAATTTTACCATACAAAAATTTCAAAAAATGATACATATTTTATTCGTTGATTGAATGCAGATTTACTAATAATGTGATGATGATTAATAACAATGATATTTCTTTATATAAGGTTGGGATTAGGAAAAAGAGAGTAAATATGGAACTTAAATTTATATACACGTTTATTAAAATAATAATGTGATATTTTACGTGATAATTTTTGTGCTATCTAGTTTGTTCACCACAAAATATCTATTTTATAATTATTAAGAGGTAAATTAATTTTTAAATTATTAATTAGAAGAAAAATAGTTTAAATATTTGGAATAGTTTTAGAGAAAACCATGTTATACATAAAAAAAGTAATGTCTTAAAAAAACATTTTGGTAGCAAGTAACCAGAAAGATGTTTATGCTGTGGAAGAGTCAAAATCAGAGCTATAAGAAAACAATTTTAAGCTATCTTACAAATAAAGTTAAGAGCTTAATTATAATCAAATTCAATGATTGGTTCTAGTTACAAATCATTTTTTTGACTTAGATTTGATTTAAAACTAGGGCTTCATTTCAACGCATCACTATGCACATGCCATGTTCTACAATTAGTCCCTATTAAAAAATGAAGCACTTATAACAATAATAATAATACTTTAAATATCATATATTATTAATAATATAATGTATTATTGTGTCAACCAGAAATTATTTTATATATATCTTTAAAGTAACATTATTTTAAGTCAATCAATTATCATATGGTAATTTATAATTAAATGATAGGATAAAAAAGTCCGCACATTACAAATATTTATTATATGCTTAATCTCTCAGCCTAGCCTATTATTCTACGTTCTAAACTGGCTTCAGTAACTATTCATTTTTTTAATCATATTTTATATGTACTTTACTAAAATTAACACAACACTCGTGATTTTCGATAAGTTTTACACTGCATTTTTGTTTATACTGAGGATTAATTAGAAATTATTTTAAACATGACTTTCGAAGAAATTATTATAAATCTTAATAATCATACATGGCCATCTATAATCTGTAATTATATATTAATGCAAAGAAGCTGCATATTACTAAATATCAATATATTTTGATTATTTATTATATATTATTGATTTGTCAGTATTAAAAATAAGAGTAGGTTGAGTTGGGTAGTTTAAACCTGGTTCAAATATCACAACAAATTGATGAAGTAAAGAGCTACTCAAACCAGTTAAAATCAAGGAATAATAGAATGGGCCTTAGAGAATCAGTTAAAGGCAATTGCTTCCTGCACCAGATCAATTGTGACTGGCACCCGACACACTTTTAAAAATCCTAAAATGCCCTTGTCTTCTTCATTTACGGATAAAAATATCCAGAACTGCTCGTTTCTTACGGATAAAAATATCCGGAACTGATCGTTGCTTACGGATAAAAATATCCAGAAGCCACAGTTGTGCCTACGGATAAAAATATCCGGAAGCCAGCCACAGTTTTGCCTACGGATAAAAATATCCGGATAAAAATATCCGTAAGTCAAAACAAACTTACGGATAAAAATATCCGGACCCCAAACTCCCTTACGGATAAAAATATCTGCACCTCTCAAAAGTCACTTGCGGATAAAAATATCCACA
>Ga0123342_1001120_pt1 | contig 44705 bp, 12 predicted proteins | sample Turbeawhitnodule_FD_89960 | JGI IMG/M metagenome (GOLD analysis project Ga0123342, IMG submission 89960) | Root nodule microbial communities of legume samples collected from Mexico - Turtle bean Mexico white nodule | ecosystem: Host-associated > Plants > Roots > Nodule | place: Mexico: Nepantla...
ATAATATTAACACTATTTATAATATTTAATAATATTAATTATATTTAATAATATTAATTATATTTAATAATATTAATTATATTTAATAATATTAATAATATTTAATAATATTAATAATATTTAATAATATTAATAATATTTAATAATATTAATGATATTCAATAATATTAATAATATTTAATAATATTAATAATACTTAATAATAGTTAATAATTTTTATATTATTAACTATATTAATATTGAAAATCTTACTAATAAGTATAATAATAATCATAATGTGACAAAACAAAAGTTGACTGGTGTAATGGTTAAAACTTCTTTGGACATTTCTCAAGTTACTTGGCTTCGAGTCTCACAAAGTTGAGGGTAATGATTTAATGTTTCATAGTTAAGTATATAACTCCTCATTCTCCCTTAACAAATTACTTTACAATATATATCTTATATGCAAATTTCACATTGTATATCTCCTTTTATTGTATCCCCTTCCACGCCAATTCATCTAATTTATCCTTATGAATATTAGTGTCCTTAATCAATTATAACATTTCATCTACCATCGATTTCTTTTACTCAAACCATTCTCATTTCCACCTTAATTTCTAAGTCCACTTATTCTCTTACCATATTCTAGTATCTTCTATTCTTAAACCTTTTAGTTATGAATTAGCAAACATTATAAGGAATTTTTCTTGTAAAGGTCTATCTCCTTTCCAAGTTTCTTCCCAAAATATAATTCCATTCCCAACCCTATTTTTCCACATTATATTGTCCCTAAACCAACTTACCCTTTATATATCCCATACGCTTTCATGAGATCCTTCATTATAAGGACTCTTGATTACTCTCTTTACTTCTATTTAGTGATAGCCATGTTCCATATTCTTACTTTAAGATATCTCAATAAAAAAAATTATTAAATAGAAACTAATTTTAGATATAAAAAATAATTAGTTGTTATATGGACTAAATTAGAGACCATTTTAGAGACTAAAATAAATTTTAATTTCTAAATTAGTTTTTATTATGTTAAATTATTTTCTAAATTGGTATCTAATTAGTTACCAAGGTGTTTGCTACCAAATTTAGAATCTAAATAATTGGTAGTTAAAATCTTTGTAGCTAATTAGATACCAATTTAAAAATGATTTAACAACAATAGAAACTAATTTAAAAATAAATAAAAAATTAGTCTCTAAAATGTCTCAAATTTAATCATTATAACAACTAATTATTTTTTATCTATAAAATTAATTTTTATTTAATGATTTTTTTTAGTCTCCACCAACCATTTTTTGTTTATGAATGTGTGAAGATACATTAAGCATAAACAAAATTTCACTTTCAGGTCATTCCATCAAGGCATGCTAATCATGGAAAATTGTATACCAAGTGTCAATCGAATGACTAATATATTTACTCTTTATAATTGATATGCTAAAAAGACACATAACACATTAAGCCTTTGTTTGATGAAATGATGGAAAGTCAGGGGTGAAAATATTGTAAGGTGTTTTTTATGCAAAGTCCAAATAGTCCTTCTAGGTTTCTAATCTAAAAAATTTAAATTTAAATACCAAATAAGATAGAGTCACGGGGTTTTGAGCTTTGTCATGCATTGCATATTCATTTGCAAATTTTAAGAGTGATTATACTTTGATACTCCTTCCTCCTTTTTATATTCACCTTACAACTTACAATTATTATTTTATTAAAATATAATATTTTGTTATAAAATATAAATCACTTATATAAAATCATTAAATAAAAATTAATTTTAAAAACAAAAAAATAATTAATTATATTAACTAAATTATATATTATTTTAAAAATTAACAAAATTATTAGTATCTAAATTAATTTATATTATTAATAAATAATTTTTAAATTGATATTTAGTTAATTACAAAAGTTTTAACTAATTATTATTAATAAATATTTTAATTAATTTACACTTTATAAGGTCGCACCCTTACCCTAAAAGAATTTATTTGACCTAAAAGACTAGAAAAGTTTTCTATTATTAATTACTAATTTTTTATCAAAAAAAACAATACTTGGACTATTTTTTAAAATCTTAGTCAATCTGTGAGTTGAAAGATAATTGAATTTTTTATAGTTAAGAAAATTTGAAGTGGAAAGTACTTACAATTAATAAATTATAATAACAAATGTTGTTCAAAAATTAATAAACAATCATAATCATAAGAATAAGCTAGTTATTCAATATGTTCATATTTGCTTTACTACAATACTTGTTTTAGCGATGAAAGAATTTAGTAAAGTTTTAGATAGGTCTTCGCAGATTCCTCTTTATCCTTTGAGAGTTGTTTGTTTTTTGGCTTCGTGCCAATACAATGATTCTTTAATCAGAGAGTTTATTTAAAGATGTCAAATTTAACAATCGCTCACTATCCCTAGACTTATGGGTACATAATGTGTTGTATTCCTCTTGCTTTTTGTGTGTGTATCTTGTGTTGATGGACATATTTATATATTTATTTTGTATGTACACCTAGTACATTTTGAGTTACTCACAAAGACACAATATTAATATTCAATGTTTAGTGCTATATGCTTTATTTCTTAAGTATGCTTTATTTTTATTTTTATCAACTAGTGTTATTATAGTGATGGATATTATATTAAAAGTAAAAAATTTACACTTTTGAACGTCTTAAATAATAATTAAAAGATGATATATAAAAATATTTCACATATTTTGTTAAAGAATTAGATTTTTTTTAAGAGTTAAATATGTTTTTCGTGTCTATATATTATAACACGAAATTGATTTTTGTTACTAATTTAAAACTTAGACCATACTTGTTGGAGATCCCACATCAGCTAGAGATTAGAGCTTTTCATTGTATATAAGTGGGTGCAAACCTTGATCCTATGAGCCTGTTTTATGGGGTTGAGTTAGGCTTAAAATTCACTCTTTCTTAATAATACTTGTAGTAAGAAAATGATTGAAATATATCTTTTTACTTTGAAATCAAAACAACTAATTTAAAAAAAAATTAACAGGTTTTGAAAAAAAAACTAACAATCATTTTATTTCACATACAAAATGATTCATTTTAATAATTTTTATAATACAAAATTATTACTTTTTTACTTTGTTTGCCCTCTTTCTATTTTGGTTCAGTTGTGCTCAATTTCTTTTTTTCATGTATAACTACCTGTCATCAGATTGGATTAAAGTTTGAATCACAAATCAAAATAATTTTGTATTATAATACATATATAAAAATAATATTTAACTTTTTTTTAATTGAAAATACTGATAGTTATAATGATTAGATATTTTTTCCATTATTCCTGTTGTTCTTAGAGAGTGTTACTCGGAGGTGGTGGACGACATAATTTGCATTTGATTGAGCAGGAATAAAAAGAAAGAGATAAATAGGTATTTTGCAGAAACAAAAAAATGTATGATTTGTTGTGGTATTGGATCAGTAACGTAGCATATTAGGTGAGGGAGCACCTAATGACAGTGGTCTAAGCTAACGTGTGGAAAATACCCAAAAGTGATGGAACTTCATGTGATGCGTGTCGAGTGTTGAAGAGAAGAGTGAAAGTGGCCAATTTATGTACATCCATTCATCCACAAGGAAAAGAAGATTAGGATTTTTTGATGCCTCAAACCCTCAAAATGTGACAGAGATAGATACAACACATAGATAGATAGATAGATACAACTAAAAATTGAAACGACTTGAAACCAACTTGTACTTTGACGCCAGCATCACCTTTCACTTGTAAAGCTTGAAAAATGAGTTTAGCCAAACAACTGAATAAAAGAAAAGAAAGGAAGAAGTAGCCTTTTTTTCCGTTTCCAATCCATTACAGTGAAGGGCTGCAAAAAGGACCACCACTTGCTTCACCACCATTCAAACAATCACACCATGGGTCCCAAGAATTAGAATAAATTAATAATTTTGGTGCTAATTGGATTCTGATTTGAAGTCCACACTTTTCTGCTTTGTCTAAAGTTGGTAGGGATTCAGTGAAACCCTTATGATTAAGGAATAAGAAATGTCTGGAGATATTAAAGATCCTACTTAATCATACCTAAAGCAGTCAATTAAAGTGTCACAACTTAATCATTAAGTTCATAGAAACTTATGAAAAAACCTCTATGCATCGTCCATACTACCATCATTGCTAACATTACCAGCCTCACTGTTAACAAGTTGCCATGAACTAATCACATCTCTTATTTGTTGCCTTCTAAAACCTTTCTTCATTCTCACACTGTCAATCACTGTCATAGAATTTTCAGAATCAAGATTTTTGTGTGGAGCACAGCCTATTAAACCATTCTTAACTCACCTTTACTATGTTATACCCCTACTTCACAGCTCACGTGTGGGTAACCATTTTAATAGAAGAAAAAAAAAAGCTCATCATACTAAAATATTCAGCTGCTTTTTTGCCCAAATCCCTTGAGATTTATTCGCTTGTGCCTGTCATAATCGCTCAAATATTTATGTATGAATGCTACTTTGATAAAATCTACTGCTGCTTGAAGACATACACTGCATAACAACGTATAACTATTTCAATTATATGAATACTTGTTTAGTTTGATATTCTAAGAATAAGTTGAAATATTATTTTTTCATCATCGTTTTCTTCTTGATCTGTGTCTGGTGAAGTACATGAATAATTGATCTCACTGTAGATGGTGTGATATTTAAGTGTGTTGTATTTGCATGAGTGGTACCCTGGTGAAGTTGAATGATAGAAAGTTGGTGATTGAATGAAGAGAAGTAAGTGCAGAGAGCAGTGTTTGGCCTTGTTGGGCAGCCTTTGAAAGACGAGTAGCTGAGGTATTCAATACAATGTCTGCCCAATAAGACCACCTCTGAACATGTTAAATAATTGCCTCACTTCAAAACTCCTATTTCACCAATAACTCTTTTCTTCTTTATTTCTTTCCCGCGTCAAAATCTAAGACACCAAAATTTTTTAAACAAAATTCAATAAACTAAAAACGACAAATATTATTAACGCTAAAAAAAATTCATAACCAAAAAGAGTATATAACAAGTTGTAGTTTTTTTAACATAATCAGTTAAGGATATTAATGTATATTTATGTTATATAATTTAATCATGTTGTTATATAATCCATTATAATGTTATACTTATATTTTATCATAATTAAAATAATAACAAATAAATAATTAATTGTTATAAGTAAATATTTTTTTCTTTAATTTAAATAACTTTATTTCTTACTTTACATAATTATATATGCATATTTAAGTTCAAAACTATTAATTATTTTAAAGTAGGAATGATAAAACGGATTAAATCCGATCATTTAGGTGGAGTGGGTTAACTTTTTGAACCCGTCAATCTATATTGGCCAGGTTCGTCTAACCTGCCAACTTGATGAGCTACAAGCAGAAGGGGCAGATCGATATAACCTTTTCTATTTTTTTGTACTTTTAAAGAGAAATTTTATGTTTTTCGAATAAAAATCGGTGGTGGTTAATATTTTATATAAAATTTTATTTACATTAATTTATTTATACAACATTTGATTCATTGAAATATGATTCATATTTACTTTATTTTGGTTGGTATTAAACCTCTTTTCATTATAATATTAAAAATTAAATGAATTTTATTGTTATTTCTTGTATTTTTATTTTTAAAATGTGATATCAATGATTATAATTAAATAAATAAATTTTAAAAAAAAAATTAAAAAAAATTGGTGGGGTCCACCGTACCCCACCAAACCCATCTCATTTTTAATTGACAAAAATGGACCGATTTATCATCTCTAATTTAAATTAATTTTGTGGTAGTTAATTCAAATGTTTAGTTTTTAAAAAAAATATTTATGAAAGTTTAAATATAATTTTGAATCGTGGATTCAGTTGGATAATTAACATCTAAAATTAAAAATTGCCTTAAATTTGAATAAATAATAAATTAAGAACTAACACTAGAAATCACACGATTAGTCAAAGAGATAAGGGTGGCAATCACTTCTTCTCCCAACTGCTTCAACCTTCAACAGAGAGCGATCGGTCAATACTTTTGCATTTCTGCTGCTCATAAATATTTGCATTGACCAGACTGAAAGTATTTTTATTGTATAACTATAAAAACTAATACAAATAAGAATACTTTATAACTATTATATATATATATATATATATATTAATTTTACCTTTTATTTTTATGGAAAATTACAAAGCACTCCTATTATATAATTTAACATTATAAAAGATAATTAAAAAATTCCTTTTACGATTTTTACGTATACAATTTTGTATAATTTTAATATAAATTTAATAATATTCTTTAATTAATTTTATTATAATGTAGTATGTATAGCACATTCTACATCAATTCATTAATTTTATTATAATATAGTACATGAGAGATTCTCCACATAAGTTACAATCAATGTAAAAAGTCTTACCTACCATACCAATTAAGACTACCATCAATGTAGTATTTTTTTTAACTTTTTTATTCAATTTGTTTCCATCAGTGATAATTGTATTAAAAATTATATTTATATATATATATATATATCAATAAAATTAATTGTAAAAATGTCGTCAAAATAACTAATATATTAATGTGAGACTATAAAATCACTCAAGTACTGCTGATAAAAAAATATATAAAAAAAAATCACTCAAGTACTAAAGTTAAGTATACATAACTACGTAGTATACTACTAATATACTACTAATATACTACTAATATATGTTGTATACTACTAACTTCTAACCTAATAAAGTTTTCTTTATATTTAAACATATACAACATATATTCTTACACTTAATTAAATCTCCATACGTAAATAACATATTCCTACATTTTAAATTGAAGCAAGAGATAAATTTAAAAAATATTAAAAAAATTAAAAAATTTAATCTGTTAGGAGATGCATGAAGGGTGATATTAGAAAAAAAAAAAGCATACAGAAAAATATGTAAATGGTAAAGAAGAGTTCAAGATGGAGCTCATGGACGAAAACGATTGGTGATCTTACAACCAGCAAAGAGGAGAAGAACAAGAGAGAGAGAAAAAAAATCTATTCTAATGATTTTCTACATCAGTTCACTTTTAAACCAATGCAGAAAATAGATAATATATTCATTGTAGAACAACTAAAATCTCTTTTCTACTTGGATTCAAAAGCCCATCCATATAGAAAGTTTTATATATTTTTTAAATGATCAACTAATATATATTTCTTACAGTAATTAAAAAATCAACTGATAGAGAAAAGTCCATCTAATATTTATAATATTTTTATTGTGTTAGATTAACATTGGTTTATCTTAAAGTTATATATATCATTTAAATTCACTCTTTTGAACTAAAAATATATCAATTAATTTAGCACACAAATTGAAAATAAAGATATTTACATAACTATTTACTTGTTTTTGAAGTCACCTATTCTTTTAGGTGAGTATTTATTAGTAGAATCAAATATAAGTTTTTTTAACATTGTTTTTATGCATCCCAATAAATTAATAATTACTCAGGAAAAAAAATACCAACAATATATATCACTAATTGCACCATCCTCATTCATATAGAAAGTTTTATATATTTTTTAAATGATCAATTAATATATATTTCCTACCGTAATTAAAAAATCAATTGATAGAGAAAGTCCATCTAATATTTATAACATTTCTATTGTGTTAGATTAACATTGATTTATCTTAAAGTTATATATACCATTTAAATTCACTCTTTTGAACTAAAAATATATCAATTAATCTAGCACACGAATTGAAAATAAAGATATTTATGTAACTATTTACTTATTCTTGAAGTCACCTGATCTTTTAGGTGAGTATTTATTAGTAGAATCAAATATAAGTTTTTTTAACATTGTTTCCATATTAAGAATGCATCATAATAAATTAATAATTACTCAGGAAAAAAAATACCAACAATATATATTAGTAATTGCACCATTCTCATTCATATAGAAAGTTTTATATATTTTTTAAATGATCAATTAATATATATTTCCTACCGTAATTAAAAAATCATCTGATAGAGAAAGTCCATATAATATTTATAACATTTCTATTGTGTTAGATTAACATTGATTTATCTTAAAGTTATATATACCATTTAAATTCACTCTTTTGAACTAAAAATATATCAATTAATCTAGCACACAAATTGAAAATAAAGATATTTACATAACTATTTACTTGTTCTTGAAGTCACCTGTTCTTTTAGGTGAGTATTTATTAGTAGAATCAAATATAAATTTTGTTAACATTATTTTTATGCATCCCAATAAATTAATAATTACTCTGAAAAAAAAAAATACCAACAATATATCTTAGTAATTGCACCATCCTCATTCATATAGGAAATATATTGTCATGACCCAAGTTAAGATGTATCTGTGATCCGTAATAAAATAAAATGTTCGATGATAAGTTTTCCAAAAGATTCACATTTATTATTTAACATAATCTCTGGAAATTAATCAAGATATCTAGGATTCTCATTAAAAGTCTTACATATTTATCATCATGTAATAACCTTAAACTACACAAATATATCGTGTCAATCAATCTTATTATTACATAATTTATATAATTCCTTGATATTTGATTTCATCACATGATACTTTGATTTTGTTACACGGTATTATTGTTCAATCTAGTTATGACTCGTGAAAAGCTATTAAAAATAAATCAATAGCAATTGTCTAGATTTATGACTACCTATAAATAGACAACCATGTTCATGGAATAACCTCAACTCATACATTTTCACTATTTTCACTTTACTGATTTGAACATCGAAAAATTGTATGTCAGTGAAGTTCCCTCATTTCTTTACGGTTGATCTACAATATGACTTGCGATGTTGTTCGATGATCATCTCAAGAATCATCTAATCACATCTTGACAAGAAGAGTAATTAACAAACATTATATGATGATAAGTATTAAAAAAAAAAATTAAACTTTTTAATATATTAAAATTATTTTTTATAAATACTATTTAATTTTACGAAGATGAAAATATATTTAAATATAATATTTGAAAAAGAATTGACGGTAGTTAATTACGTAGCCGGTGGTGAGTGAGAGAGTTAGAATTTGAAAAATCTGAGAAGTATTTATTTAGCAGCGTATGATAGTAAAATATAAAATTGAATATGTAATGGTGAGTTACAGCCGGATTTATTTAGTGAGCAATGCTTGGAAGCTAAAAAGTTGAAAATAAAGGTGACCTATATGATTGGAAAGTGGGTAAATGTTTTTATCATCATAACTTGACTAATTGGAAAAGTTAAATGTTTTTATTTATTATAGATTGACTAAAATTTATAATGCTCCATCTCCATGTTTTAGTATTTCTTCTGTGAATTTATTTATTCCTTGAATTTTAGGTATCAGAATTAGTTGAATAAGTAAAATGAGGATATCCTCAAAACATGTGCCGCTGAATTTGACCTGCACAAGTTTATTTAAGCCAATAAAATGTGAAATGATGCGATAATTTTAAGCACATCGCGACAGTTCGCAGTACTGGTTGTAGTCACCAGTTGAAATAGAAGACCTCAAAACACAATACATGTTTTGTAATCTGTAACATCTCTCTAATCCCACGCTAAACAAACCCAAGTCCACAATATTATTTAAAACAAAAATAGTTGAAAACCAACTAACGAAACACGCATCTGCTGAACGGTATGATTTAGGCTTGTGAATGAATTTCGCAGGCACAACATAACTGAAAAGGATTTCCACACATTGGCCTCCTCCTACCTAGGATGTAATGTTTTGGAAGTGATGGCAATTTTAATGATGTTCACATTAATAAATATATATTTTGAAAGTCAAATCCGTTCTACCGACCCAGCTGTACAACAACAGTTTCACACTATCCGTTCGTGATTAGTTGAAAATATGAGTTTTAAAAGGTGGAAGGAAAAAGAGTGGGAGTGTTGGGTATATTAGAGATCCGAGATGATTGGAATGTATCCTTTGGAAAAAGAAATAGGAAAGAAATGAAAACTTGGCACAGCTCTGTTGGTGTTGGTGTTGGTGTTGGTGTATGCTCTGCCTCCCTCAAGAAGACCCAACCAAATTCTACATAAAACCTTGATATGCAAATATCCTAATCCATTTCCAAACCCTATATAAACCTCAAACAATACTCAAGCACAACAACACCCCCATGGAAATGGAGCCTCAAAGGCCCCCACTTCCACACCACCACGCCCACATCGACTCTCTCTCGCGCCTAAACCAATACGTCGCCAAAACCAGACTAGGAAAATGGTTCAAGCTCTCCCAACGTAACTCCACCTTCACCACCGAGCTCCGCGCCGGCACCGCCACCTTCCTCACCATGGCCTATATCCTCGCCGTCAACGCCTCCATCCTCGCCGACTCCGGCGGCACCTGTTCTGTCTCCGACTGCCTTCCCCTCTGCTCCGATCCCTCCGTCCCTCTCGCAGCCTGCAACGGTTCCTCCCTCCGCGTCCTCCACCCGGACCAGTCATGCAAGTTCGATCCGGTTAACCCAGGTTACGCAGCGTGCCTTGAAAACACGCGCAAGGACTTGATCGTCGCCACTATAGCCTCTTCTCTCATTGGCTGCTTCATCATGGGCACCTTTGCCAACCTCCCTCTGGGCCTCGCCCCTGGCATGGGCTCTAACGCCTACTTCGCCTACACCGTCGTTGGCTTCCACGGCTCCGGCAACATCTCCTACCAGAGCGCACTCGCCGCAGTCTTCATCGAAGGAATCTTCTTCCTCCTCATCTCCGCAATCGGTCTTCGCGCTAAACTCGCCAAACTCGTCCCCAAGCCCGTGAGAATCAGCTCCTCTGCGGGAATTGGGCTTTTCCTCGCCTTTATCGGGCTACAAAACAACCAAGGAATCGGGCTCATCGGGTACAGCCCATCCACACTGCTCACCCTCGGTGCCTGCCCATCCTCCTCAAGGGCCTCCCTCGCGCCCGTTATAACAGCCGTTAACAGCACTGTCAGTTTGCTACCCGGCGGAACAGTCTCGGGCGATATCCTCTGCCTTCGCGACAGAATGGAAAGCCCCACGCTCTGGCTGGGCCTGGTGGGCTTCGTCATCATCGCCTACTGTCTCGTGAAGAATGTCAAAGGCGCCATGATATACGGCATCGTCTTCGTCACCGTGGTGTCCTGGTTCCGCAACACCAAAGTCACCGCTTTTCCCAACACCGACGCGGGTAACTCTGCCCACGAGTACTTCAAGAAGGTGGTGGATGTTCACGCGATAAAGAGCACGGCGGGGGCGCTTAGCTTCAAGAGCATAGGCAGAGGGTATTTCTGGGAGGCCGTGGTGACGTTCTTGTACGTCGACATTCTCGACACCACCGGAACGTTGTACTCCATGGCGCGCTTCGCCGGCTTCACCGACGACAAGGGGGGTTTCGAGGGACAGTACTTCGCGTTCATGTCCGACGCCACGTCGATCGTGGTGGGGTCCTTGCTAGGGACCTCCCCCGTGACGGCGTTCATTGAGTCGTCGACGGGGATCCGGGAGGGTGGGCGGACGGGAATCACAGCGCTGACGGTGGCGGCGTATTTCTTTCTGGCGTTCTTCTTCACGCCGCTGCTGGCGTCGATTCCGGCGTGGGCGGTGGGGCCGCCGTTGATTCTGGTGGGGGTGTTGATGATGAGATCGGTGGTGGAGATTGATTGGGAGGACATGAGGGAGGCGATACCGGCGTTCGTGACGCTGATTCTGATGCCGTTGACGTATTCGATCGCGTATGGACTGATCGGTGGGATTGGGACTTACGTTGTGTTGAACCTTTGGGATTGGGGTAGAGAGATTTTGGGTCACTTTGGGGTTGCCAAAACAACAAGGGTGCCATCAGATGATGATGGGAATCCTCATCAACCTGAGGAGGTCAATGGTGTCCTACAAAATCAACATTCTCCACAAAATCCAACTGCTAAAGCACTTCAACTAGAGCCTTAGTTTTAGGGTATGTGGTTCTCTAATAAACTCCCCTTTTTCTTATTCATACATCAATTTCACAACCTTCAATTCTTTCTGTACTACCAATTTTATTATTATTCCACTATGTGAATACGTTACATTATTATTCCATCTCCTATTTTCTTCGCGCCATTTTTATTTCCCTTCAAACTAAAAAATAAATCCAAAACTTGGATGGATATGATGAACTTGCCTTTCAAACATCTCCCACTCATATTCTTTCATGCTTTCCCCGTCTTTCGACTTATTGTTTCAACGTTTTGTGCCTCAGATTCGGCTAAAGTGCATCTTAGGTTTTGATCACATATTCCATTATCTACTTCCTTATTAACTTTTTTTGTGGATTTAAATAACTTATTCTCCATGCTAAATTTACGATTTTCATATAAAAAATTTATTATGTATTTTGTCCTGGATATATTTTTTATTTCTAAGTTCGTTTAGAATTCTTAATTTTCTTTTGGTTTTCCGCAAATAAGAAATAAGTAAAGACAAATAAATATATATATATATATATATATATATATATATATATATATATATATATATATATGTGTGTGTGTGTGTGTGTAATTAAAAGGAAAAATGAAAGTTTATTTTCTCACCCAAACAGTAAACCACACTTGATAAATAATTATAATAATATTTTAAATTAAAATATATATATATATATATATAAATAAAATAATAATTTATTATATGAGATGTTAAACTATCACCAGAGGATGTTAAAGTATCACCACCCATAAAAAAATGTGTAAAAATTGTTAACATGGTCATTAATTAACAACTTACCACTTAAAGGATAAAAAAAAAAAATATGACCAAAACTTTTATTAAGGACCAAAATAAGAAAAAAAAATATTAAGGATCAAAGTCAAAATATAAAGGTTTATTAGGGACACAAAGTGAAAACAAAATATCTTATTGCGTCATTAGAATGTTACCTAACAAGTAATTCATGGATTTAAATAAATTGTAAGGTTAAACAAAAAAATGAATAATCTAAACATGACAAAAAAAACTTATTTGGAACCATATGCAAAATTTGCAAAAAAAAAAAAAAGAGTGGTTTTTTCGAGGCAAAAAGAATGCTACTCTAATGTTGAAGTCAATAAAAGTTAAAGAAATTGATAAATATATGAGAATATGAGTATTTAAGTAAAAGAGTTAAGTGAGTACTTCCTAGAGATAAATTTCTATTTATATATTTTTTAATTTAGATTAAAATATTTAATGATAGTTGAGATAAGTTGGTTAGTAACTACTTGTCATTCAGTTATTTATAACTACATATGGATATGGATATTGATATCTAAGTTATTTGAATTGTAAATAATATTTTATATATTATTTTTGAATATCTCGAATGAGGGTAACACACCACTGAATATCTTGAAGTCGGGTGGTACATAAGTCTCTCAAACTCAAAATCTATAAATGAGGTGTCAAAATCTATAAATGAGGTGCACGTGGACCAATTTAATAGATGAATGGGTTTTTAGTGTTTGTCGAGTAACAACATGAGTGATTATTTATGAGATTGTATTTTCACAATTATCTTTTGAGGACAATGTTTTGCGACCTTTTCATTGGGCCAAGTTTATTTGACTTTTCTAGTCATCTTGATTTGTTTCAAGACAGTGTGATTCCCAATATGCATTAATGATGATTTTTACTTTTTGAGACGTTGTGTCACTTTGGTGGTTAACGTTCCACTTTTCATGCCATAATACCCTAGGATCTTAAACATCATTTCATTTTGTGCTTCATGATTAAGCATTTGTCCTTTCTTTATTTAATTAATTATTATCACTGTATAATTTATGTTTTGTGATTGTATGAACATATTTATTTGGTGTAGTTTGAAGTTATAGTAATCAAAGGACACAATATTGTCATGTTAATCAAAATACAAAAGAGTGAAAAAAATGAATCTCAATCCCTATTTTTCCAATTGAAGCAACAAACTCTTTGACTTGTTTTCTTATTAATGATTGCAATCTTAACAAACTCGCACAAACTTTATTATTTTATTTTCTATTTAGTGAATCTTCTACTAGATTATTCAACTTTTCATTGTGAGTTTGATATTTGTCCTTAGGGACAAATTATTACTTCTGACAACGCGTTGCACTTGTCGTAGAAAAGTCATCACCTACCCCTCTAAGTATATGTCGAGAGAATCTTTTAAGGAATTTGTCTCATATTGTGTTTTGATGTTTTGACTGAGTTTATTTCAGCAGAAGCATGCTCAAGCTTGAATGGAGTCTTTATGAAACCATTGCCAAATAACGAAGACTTTAACTTTGTATATGAGTTATTCTTCATCATAAGAATGTCAACCATATTTACGTCAAATGATGAATACTTTAAATTATATTTTATTTTTAAGGAAAAATTAAGATAAAAAATTTTAAAAATATTTTTTTAAGGAAAAATTGTTGTTCCATAAATATTTTTTCTCAACTTGCCAATTTTATAAAATCACACAAATAAAGTAACTAGCAGATTACGAAAAACAAGTTTCAAGCAAAATTACTATTGTTTATCATAATGAAAAAAAAGGAAGAGATAACTAAAGCTATTTGGTCATGAGAAATTATGATATAACAATCTCATTTCAATAGTCTATGTTACAATAATGCCATAAGAAAAGCTAGGAGTGTTGATCATTTAGGAGGTTCAATGCTTCTTTATTAATGGTATGTTTTGCTTCCTCTATGACAACATTGTATATGTTTTTATATAAGGGTGGGTGCATCTCAAATCACCATTTAATTTTGTTATTTTTTGTTAATAAAAAAAATCTATATAACGAAAATACAATGACAAAAGTAATTTAGACAACTCTTATTTTTTATTATAAAAAATAATGTATAATATTATGAAGTATATTTATTTTTAGAACATCTTCATAAAAAAGTCTACAAGATTTTCTTTCTAAGGTTAGACTATACTATTTCATCATTTTGTCTTTCCTTCATGAGTTGTGGACAAGTTATCTTGAAACTCAAAAAAAAATATGCGACAAATGTTTATAAAAATATATATACAGATAATATTATTTTAAATGATTAATATATTACAAAACCATCAAAATATGGATTCACATTTTCATAAAGACTTTAATACAACAAACTATTTTTCTATTAGTGTATATTTAAAATAGTATTGACGATAAAAAAACATATTCAAAACAAGTTACTCTAAATATATATAATATGTTCCAACATATAAATATAATATAATCAATATTCTTATAGATTTATAGGCTCATCTATCATAGAATTTAAAAGAGATTGATACCCCTTACACCTACTTATATATTATTTATACTTGTGAATAAAAAAATATTAGTATTAAATGAAATTAACATATACTACTATTAACTTATCCGTAAGAATTATGCATAAATACACAACATGTATCCTAATATTAAACAATCCCTAATATATAATAAACATTTTTAATTTTTTTAAACATATGGACCATATTACAAAATAGTCATTTTCTAAAAATAATCGGGTCATATTTCACAAAGATAAAAAAAAAATACACCTTTTTATATAGTCAAATTCTACCGATTGTCATAATCACATTTATTAACTCACAATCTTCAAATATTTTCTTTAAACGACACATGAGTTGTTTCTATAGTTATTACATCTAAACAAAGCATAAACATAAATCACATTCATGCAATATTTTTAATAAATAAATATACATATCTACTTTCACATGTGTATTAATACTAAACATGGTATTTAAGAATTCGATCATCATGATTAAGAGCTATTCATGAACAGGAAACATTTAATAATTAATTATATAATTAATTGATTTTATTACATAATCAATTGTCATAAAAAAAAATATCCCTAACAACATCACAACAACGATCCAAAATATTTATAATTCTACTGTTGTTTCTCTTGATTTGTTTAATTCTATTGAGAAGTGAATCTGAAATTTAATTCAATCTTATCAAATTGTCTTATAAATTAAATTTTAGTCTATTTTTATGGTAAGAAATATCTTTTAATTATTTCTAATTAAAGTGTGATATCTAACTAATTTTTGAACAAGCAAAGAGATCAACCTTATTTTTTTCTTGTTCTTCTTTGTTACAACTTCAAAAACAAAGAAGAGAACATAACTTTGTCTTTGTTCAAGAGCCATGTTAGTGTCACTGGTTTATTGAACACCAGATTCTTTGCAGCAACTTACAGATTCTTGGCAGCAACTTACAGAAATCACAACAGTAACTCTAGTCCTAGAAGAAGAAGAAGAAGAAGAAGGACATAAGTGGAAATCAACAGTGTCAGCTTGTCTTTTGAAAAGACCATGAAAAAAGGTTTCATTCACTCCTCTTTAGTTGAACAAAAGCAAACGATAATCATAATTATACAAGCAATATTTTTTCTAATTCTTTAAAACATCAGTTTAGGAAAATATTTTTTCTAATTACACAAATTGAATAATCTTAATACCTTTTACATTATTAGAAGACCCTTAAATTCCCTCTTAAATCTTAAATACCATTAAACCGTCCCTTGATTAAATAAATGAGTACTGAACTTCTGTTTTGTATTTTCTTGAAGATATTTTAGTTCAAAACAAGTGCATTCTTTATTCAGAAAAATATTAATTATCATAAATGTATTGCTTTAAGCCCTAAACATTATATTTACATAGTAAGTATGAAACGAAAATAAGTTGATAACCACAGTAGAATTACGAACCTGAATTAATATTATAATTAATTTCAAGTTGATAAACATAAAAAAAAAATAAAAAAATGTATGGTCCATGATCATTAGTTATTATCAAGTCATATATCAAATCAGGCACTTTCAAATTAGTTGAAACCAACCACCATTTTTCTTTTTTAAATTATTTTCAAGTTTACTCTATTATCTTATCAATATTTTTAAATATACAAACTACGAGCTATTTTCTTTTTGTATATATCATAAATTCAATATATTAACTTCACCAAATCTGTACTTGTTCAGGTTAAGTGAGGTTTTTTTTTGGTTAAATCAAATTCAACAGTAGAGAAGCTTCGTGTCTGTGTGTTTTGGAAAACGATGATATCTCAAGTATAATTTGTTATTATTTATTGTATATTTATTTCATAAGAGTGTTATTATCATCATCTTGAATTAATAATTATAATTTTGATTTTATTTTGGTGGTACAGTATAGATTCCCAGAAGAAGAATAGCGAAAGATGAGAAGTTGCGGATGAAAATGGTAACCATTCTCCCTTCTTAATACGAAATTTAGAATTGAAAGGAGCACATGGGAATCCCTCCTTCACCACATCACCTTATTTAAGACTTCAACCAATGGACACCAAAAGTTATTAATAAATGACTTAAATTTTATTTTGGCCTCTTATTTAAAAATTAATTAATTAGTCTTCAAGTGAAAAAAAACATATTTTAAGAAGTAAACTACACATATTATTATAAATTCATATGATTAGAAATAATGTCAAATTATATATAAAAATAATTATCACTTTAAAAGTTAATTTTATATAAATAAATTAAATTTAGATTATTTTAAAATGATATTAAATTTCATTTTAACAAAAATTATTAAATTTATCGTTGTTTTAATTCAAAGGTTTTTCTGCATTATAGAGTAATTTATTTTTCCTTTGAACCAATCCCAAAAGTAAATTTCAATCTCTTTTTATTTTTAATGATATTTTTTTATATGATTTAGATTTTGAATGAAATATGAAAAATTAACAACAGATCTATTATAATTTGAGAATTAGTTACGCATTTTATTAGAATCTTTAACTAAGTTGTTATTTCATAAATATAGTTAAGATTGAATGGAATATTTCGGTGATCCAAGTATTGGGTTTCCAAAAATTGATTGAGTTATCGATTTTAAAAAAAATAATTCAATCTCCTTTAATTTTTAATAATGTTGTTTTTATATTTGATTTAGGTTTTGAATCTGAAAAACTCACATAACAATAAAACTTCACATAACAATCAAACAGATTGATTATAATTTGAGAATTAGTTACGAATTTTTATTAAAATCTTTTGACTAATGAGTTATTATTCCACAAATATAGTTGAACTGAGTAGAATATTTCAGTGACCTACTCAAATATCCAGTTTTTTAGAAATTAAGTTGTCGATTTTCTAAAATTGTAGAATTTATCTTAGTGGTTGGAGATACCACGTAGATTAGAGATTAAGACATTTCATTATATATAATTGGGTGCAAATCTTACTTGATGAGTCGGTTTATAGTCTATCTTAGTGAGTGTTTGTTGATCTTATCAGACCACCCGCTATCAGACCATTATCAGGCCAATCATAATATGTATTGAAGATCCCGTCGACTAGAAATTAAAACATTTCATGGATTAAACTTTTTAAATCCGAATTTTATTCAGAAGTTGATATCCCATGTCAGAATTCATATCTCAAATTAAGAAAATAGAGTCGAGTGGGAATTAGCTAAGCTAACAGAGACCATCCAGGTGTCTAAGAGCTCCATTTTATTAAGCAAAGGAGAGTTTAGGCAACACTATGAGAGACTTTAATAGTTGAACACGTAGCAGGGTATGTGGAGAAGTTTATTCCCTCTGTTTAATTATGAGATTGATTGGGTTCAGAAGATTATGATTGGTAAATGGATGGTTATTCCGTTTGTTGATTGGTATGAAAATGTTAGAAATTGGAAGAGTGAACATATTCTTGGTTAGTTCCTCATCTCATATGAAACAGGGTGTTGGAAACTTCTTTGCCATAGCTAGTGGGATTCTCATTTCAAATCACACCGTTGCTAAATACACACGTGATCCTCATCAAATCCCAACAACACCTCTACCACATAAATAAATAAATCATTTTTTTTTTTTTTAAGCAATACCTTCAATATCTCTAATCTATAAATTAAATTCGTTCATAAGTTGTTAAACTATTTGTTATTTCTAATTTTATTTTTTAAATTGAGTTTTTATGTAAGGTTGTTGTATGGTGAAGAAGACTGTTAAAACTTTGGTTCATAATATTGTGTTAGTAATTTGTAAAGATGAAATTACTGACCTACAACTAATATTCGTGAAGAAGCCTGTTAATGCATTGAATTATTATTTAAAATGAATTTTAGTGTTACAAAATATTGGAAATGTGTATACATTAGTTAAGATAGTGTTACATGTTAAACAAATTATGTAAATTAATTTCATAATATAATTTATATTAAACAATGGTTATTATGAAGTGGACTTTAAGCCTAACTCAATTCCATAAAACCGGTTTATAGGGTTGAGGTTTGCACAAACACTCGCTAAGATAGACTCGAAATGGCTCTGATACCATATTACAAAGTGGACTTTAAGCCTAACTCAACGGGCTCTGATACCATATCACGAAGTGGACTTTAAGTCTAACTCAATCCCATAAAACCGGCTCATAGGGTTGAGGTTTGCACTCACTTATATACAATGAAAGGCTCTAATTTCTAGTCGATGTGAAATCTCCAACAATGGTTGAAATTTAAATTTAAATATAATTTAATAAAATAAAAGATTAATTGGTTAATGTGAAAAATATTATATATATATAATTTTTCACATTAATCAATAAATTTTTTATTTTATTAGATTATATTTAAAATTTAACATCTATTTTATATGAGTCACGTTATAAAATTAATTTACATTATTACAAGAAAATCATGAAATAAAAATCAATTTATAGACAAAAAATAATAATTAGTTGTTATAGTTACTAGATTAGAGAGCATTTTAGGAACTAAATAAATTTTTTATTTTTAAATTAGTTTTTATTATTGTTAAATGGTTTTTAAATTTGTATCTAATTAACAATCAATATTTTTTCTATCAAATTTAGAATTTAAATAATTGGTAGTTAAAACTTTGGTAGCATAATAATTTAAAAACTATTTAACAATAATAGAAATTAATTTAGAAACCAATTTTTTTTTTTGTTTTTAAAATGTCTCTAATTTAGTTATTATAATTAATTATTTTGATATTTAAAAATTTGTTTTTATTTTATGATTTTTTTAGTGCACAATTTTCTAACGTTATAATTTAATATAATAAATGTAACTTCAATTAAAACAGATATTTTAAAACTTTGATTAATAACCTTTTACTAAGATCAGCAAGTCTCGTGGAAAATTAAAAGAGATAAGTTTTATCAATTAAAAGTAAAGTAGTAAATTGGAAAATGTTTAAAAGATATAATTTATAAAAAGTGTATTTATAATAAATTATTTTAAACAAGACTTAATTTGTGAGTTGTTTTAGGGTTAAGTAAACATTAGATCAATAATATCATGATGACATGTTTATTATTATGGAAGGTAACTGGACCTACATTATGCAATATGAGTTCATGCTCTCACTTAATTTCATTTTTATTATTTTTATAATCTATAGCCATTTGCGTCTTATTATTTTCAACTCTGTTCTTACAACTAGAATTATTTTCATATAAAGTAAGAAATATTATTTAATCTCCCATACTTGTTTAAGTCCCTCATTGATTATTCACACACAAAAAAACAAAAAACAAAAATTATCCCTTGCAAGCTAGAGAAACAATTATTTGCTTCATTCATACTCGAATTAGAAAACAAAAATTCAATTGTTTCCTTAAAGTCACAGACAAACTTATGACGACTCTTAATTTTTGACGTTGCCAACACTAGAATAATAGAGAATATTAATAAAATTAGTTGTTACAAATGTATCAGAACTTTTCTCAGATCTGCTATTAAGAACAACCATGAATTTCTCCATTTATTATTGCCTTCCTTAAATCAACATGGTATCTCATTTATTTATTTATTTATTTTGAGATTCTAAATTAAAATATTTAATCCTATATAAAATAAATGAAAACTCTAAACCCTAAATCTTGAGATCATTCAGTTTGTGTTTGGATTGAGGAGTGAATGTGTGAGGATTTGAGGGAATGGATGTGTGAAGAAAGTGAGGTTAGTTGGATTCGGGTATGTTAAAGAGGATGTGTGAGGAAAGTTTGTTTGGATTGGGGTATGTTAAAGTGGATCTGTTAGAAAAGTTTATGAAAGTTTGTGAGTGATTTGATGATTGTGGGAGAGTTTTTTTTTTTAAATTGTTAAATGTTACTTTACAAATTTATCCTTGCGTATTAAATTTTATTAATAATGAAATGAGTTATTTTTGTTTAAAAATAAACAACTTTCACATATTTCGTAGATTTAAAAATTAAAATTAGAACATAGATATAATTTAAAAATTATAATTAGAAAAAAAATGTATTCAACAAATTAAATAAAAATAAAACTTCAAATAATTTCTTAAAATATTAAACATACATTATAAAATTAGAAAATAAATCAGATCTTATATTAATAAAATAAAATATTTTTATTATTATTAAAAATCATATAATAATAAAAATTAAAAAATACTAAAAAAATATAACGTAATTAACAATAGAAAATAATTTCATAAAAAACTATTATCAGATAAATTACAAACTCATAAACATAATAATTATAAAAAAATATATTAATATAAACGCAACAACAAATTAATAAAAAGATAACTTCAAATAATTTCTTAAAATATTAAATATATACTATAAAATTAGAAAAAAAAAATAACATCTTATATAAATAAATAAAAATATTGTTTTTTAATATTAAAAACTCTTGTAGATGAATGAGGATAAATTCGGAAATAGCACATGCTGATGTGGTTTTCCCTCTACATCTCTTCATTTTGAGGGGAGATGATATTTACTGTTTACAAGTATATCCTCTATTTCTCTTCCCTGCAAAACCTTGGATCCAAACCATTGATATCCTCTCACTTATTTCCTTGTGAACAGTACATCCATGGAAGTTGTACTGGTATGGGAGAGATCGAGACCCACCTAGCTGCCCAAGACCTGATCTACCTGCCCGAGACCTGATCTACCTGATCGAGACCTAAGAGAGCGAGACCACAAAAACTTGGCTGAGACGACCGGGATTAGGGAAGCCTGGCCGAGACCTGAGAGACTTGGCCGAGACTAGGGAAACTTGGCCGAGACAAGGGAAATCGCCACGGTCGGCCTGGCCGGCCGACATGTACAACCATTAACACTAAAACCAAGGTCAATGAAGCTAATCCGTCATTAAGGATTAGGTAATGCAACCCTAAGTGAAGTTCACTCCACTAATCAGACCCAATAAGGTAAGTCCATTAAATAATATAAATATCACACATCCTAACGAGAAAGGTACATCATTTATTACTGTGCACCTACCTGAGTATCTATCACCCGCTTTACTGACTTGAGTGTCGGAGTGCCTTTCGCAGATATCCCCATCCGGTGTTCACCCGAGATCGAGAGCGTAAGGAGAAGCACGAAGACGAGAATAACCACAGTCTAGCACCCAACAACCTGCCCGACCGAAGAAGGAAGACGAAGACTTCAATAATTTTCTAGGTCTCCTCTCCCTATTAAGAACAGAAGCAAACGTAGCCTTTGTTGCACTTGTGAGATAATCTAACTAAGTCGGTCACTCTTACACATAACATCTGTCAAGTCAAGTACTCCGGAAAGATTATACTTAAAGATTATATCTCTTGAATTGAATTTCGTTCTTCCCCAGATTGGGAAACGAGGGCACTGGTGGCATAAAAAAAGATGTAAAGGAAATTGGTGTAAACATGAAGTGAAAAGTGGGATTAGGTGGAAAAGTTTCGAAGCTTCACCATGGTATGCTTACCTTATCTGCAAATATGAAAGGGAGTGGGATTAGGAATCCTATAAAAATGATAAACGTTAAAATGTTGGATTTGAGCTCTGTCAAATCTGCAGTGAATGTGAGACTTCATGACACACAGATGGTTTCTCAGTTCAACTGCCACAAACAAGCAATTAATGACTTGTCGTTCATGTTCTTGTGGGTCATGCCAACCAATACCATCTCATATAATCACTACCAAAAATTTCATTCAGATTCGTATATCATTTTCATCATTTCTAACATTCTGCATAAATATTTATCACTAAATCAAAAAAGCTACTGTTTATTATTATGCAATTTCTCAGCATTTAAATAAATGTTCTTTTTTATTGTAGCTTTCGATCTATCTCTCTTTTCTTCATTTTGCTATCATGTGGCATTGTGTAATGATTTTTCAAGTGTAAGGTCAATAATAATGATGATAAAAAGCAATTCAAAGCTAAATAATAAGAGAAGCTTGAAGATAGAATGAACATAATTTGTGAAACTTGTTCAAAAAAAGTCATTATTCAAAAGGAAGACACCAAGAAGAGAGAGATGCATTAATTAGGTGGAATCTTGATAGAAATTTAAGAAGAAAGGTAAGAGCAATTTTGGTTACAAGATTTTATATTATAACCTAAACCATAAGTATGGACACACGACAAAGTCCTTGATGGAAAGAACAATGCCCTAAAATCAGAAAAGTGTTAACCAAAGAGGAGTGACTAACCATGAGAATTGTTGCCAAATATCAATTACCATTGTTGCTTTTTTTCTTAATTACTTTCCTTTTTTATAGAGAATATATTCATTTTATAGAATAGTAATAGAAAATATGTATTATGTGTTTTTATACTTTTTAAGAAAATATAAAAATGGTTAACAAAAATAGTAATAATTGATTTATTGTATAAGAGTGGTTTATATTCTTTTATAATTTTAAACTATAATTCAAAATAAAAAAATTAAAATATGTACATTGAGATAGAAATTTTCATTATATATTGCTATATATGAAATTTAAAAACAACAACTTGCCATCACTATTTTTGGAGCTATAGTGTGTAATATATATTTATTTTGTTCAAAGAATATTCACGAATTGCTTATTTCCCATCATAATTATTTTAACGATAAGCAATGCAAGGTTTACAATGAAAATTTTAATAATATTTAACTCATCTCGGATATAGAATTATATTAGTAATAGTTGGATCTAACTCTTTTTTTTAAATATTAATTTAAAAAAAAATATATATATATTTTAGATGGAAGAGATAGGCTATTCTTAGCTTGAAAGCAATCATTTCTTTCTCTTCCGTTTATCCTTCAATTATTAAATAAATTTTCGAATGATTTAAATAAGTTCATATCAAACAAGCAAACTCATGACTAATGGTATTGTCTCATAGAAATTAAGGTTAAATCGAGTCAAGTGAAAACTCTTAAATATTTTTTTTATTATACTTTCACTAGTTCCATATAATTTAAGAATAGAAGTTAAAAACACTTTAATACATCTTTTTAAAATAAAGTCCGAATAACAAATCTTAATTCCGATGATCAATCTTAATTATAATATCTTAACAAATTCCAAATTTTAAAACACATAATACTTCAAATACTATTATTTACTCTAATAATTTGATCTCAACAACCTTAAACTCTTAACTCTTTATATGTGTTTTGTTTCCATTGATTACCATTTTTAATAAATTTTGATAGATGTGAAGTTGTAAGAAAATCCAAAGACATTCTTAAAATCCAGTGATATATTAGGTTATTAGAAATTGTTAGACGGCAGTAAAACGTATGATGTTTAATTTTTATATCTGAAAAAGAAAATGGTCGTTTCACATCGCATCAAGGGAAGTAGCTGACACATGAATTGATACGTACATGAGTTGGCTCATTAGAGCTTAGCATATATAATTAAGGAGAAAGGACAGAACATGAGAGACCCATCTTTATACACCAAATCTCTCTATTTCACTTTCAGATCACCATTTTATCTTCAGACATCTTTCTTTCTACATTTATCCTCACCACAAAGTTCATGTAGAAAGTTAAGTATATACGGTGTAAAAGTGTCAGAATTTGAGAAAAAAAAAAAAAGTGTGAAAAAAAGTTGAACGCGTTAGAATTTATGTACAAGAAAAATTTATTAAAATACGGAAATAAAATTTAGTAAAATGCTTGAATGATGTTATGATTATAAGAATATTTTAAATTATTTTTAATAATGTAAATTATATTATCATAAGAATATAAAAATAGGAAAATAAAATATTAATTAATTTAAAAACACATTTCATTAATTAAAACAATTTATATTATATTATTTAATTTATAAGCACATTTCAACTATGTATTTTTTTAAAAAAAAAACCTGATCGATTATGTTGAATATCTAAATAGTATAATTAATTATGTTTATTTTAATACACACCACATAATCGATTATTTTTCTAAAAATAGAGGCTAATCGACTATGTTGTATGCTTAATCGATTATCAACTAATTTTTAAGACATAATTGATTAAATCCTGTGTTTTTTCATGCATAATCGATTAGACACTGAAAAATCTTGAAATGAAATAATGTATTGTGTGCATGACATGCGTATACAATGGTGCTCTTATCTTGTGCATGACATGACAGTGAAACCAACCACTAAGTGACTTTCTTGTTGAGAGTATCAGCTAAACTCTTCACTTTCTCTGCACCTTCACCCTCATCTGTCTAGTGAAACAAACAAGGATGACACCGTCTCATCCGTTTTCACTATAGTGTCACCCAAAACCAAACACTCTATTATTTCTCACTTTTAAATATTCATGTCACATACTTCAACTTATGTTTCTCACATTAAAATACAGTATAAAACCTTGCTATGTAATAAATGTCACACTTGACCAGTGGACGTCCCAACTTCTTTTTTTATAAAGACTTTTTCTTTTTACAGCTCCATAAAATTCTTCGACTTGCCCAAGTTCTTATAAACAATAAAGGAATATTTTTCTTGCCGCACCTCCATTATACTAAAAGAACCTCCTTACTAATAAAAAAAAGACAAAATTGCTATCCTTCACTTCACTCAGCCATCGCTGTTGCCACTATTGTTGCTCATCACTGGTTTACCTCTGTTCTCCAGAGTACTTTTTGAGAGAAAGAATAAAAATTGAAAAATCTTGTTTTGGAAAAAAGTTTGTTCCATCGTTATATGTTCTAGAAAGTTTGTTCTAAAAAATTTAAATTTTTTTTTAAATGTATTTTATATATTTTGAAAAGTTTATTCCAAGTTATGAAAACTTCCATATATGTTCTAGAAAGTTAATTTTGAAAATTTTCTGTTATAAAAGCTTATTCTAAAATGTATTTTGTGTATTCTAAAAATTATGTTGTAGAATTCCTGTTTCAGAAATCATGTTCAAAAATTTTGTTCCAGGATATTTTCAGAATAAATAATGAAAGTTACTTTTACAAAAAAGTAAAATGATTATTTTAAAATTATGAAGTAAAAAGCATAATAGAAGAACTATTTTTAACATCTCCATAAAAAAATTTGACACTTTCATTTAATTCAGAATGTATTTTTCACATTCCATAACTAATGGAAGGTGTTCAAAAGTTTAATGAGGTGCAAGAAGAAATACTATAATAAAAGACCATGCATGATTTTATGTTCAAGCTTTGAAAGAGGGTTCAGATTCTGGAGTAATACACGAGGGCAGTTTCTCGCTACATCATATCATTTTAAACATGTACCCGATATAAATTTTAAAATTCAATATTATTCTTAACTTTTTCTGAAATGCTACAAAGAAGTGTTATCTTAATGTGGTGTGTGTTTTGAAACCTTTATCTTTTTTTGAAATGCTACAGAGGAGTGTTGTGTTAATGTGGTGTGGGTTTTGAATGGAAGTGGTGGTGGTGTAGTGAGTTGCAACAACGACAATGGTGTAGTGATTTTTTTTTGTAACAGTGGCAATGGTGCTCACTTTTCCTTCTCTCTACGCAACCATCTTCCTCTTTGCTGCTACTACCTTGCAACAAGCTTAGTGGTTCATAGAGTGTTCAATGCTAATGGGTTGGGTACAAATACAGTGTTGTTGGGGTGTAGGGCTGTATGGTTCATACAGTGTTCATTGCTAATGGGTTGGGTGCAAATATAGTGTTGTTGGGTGTAGGATTTTATATCATTAAGGACAAATAAGTCTTTTAAAATAATATTATTGGGTGCAGTCTTAATTGATATGGGACAGGAAGAATCTGCCACGAGCCCAAGTGTATGGATTCTGTAAGGTTAGAGATTCGTATTGTTCTCGGGCTTGCTGTTGGCCCATCTGGTCATATCCAATCTACCACCCCTATCGGATTAGGGAGTTTCTTCCTGCACCCCTACATTTTTTTATTCTTTCAGTTTTATGTGATTTTAGAATAGAGGTTCTCTATAAGAAAAAGTATTTATGGAACAGGGAATCTGTAAGTAAAAAGTGTTTCTAGAATAGGAAATCTGGAAGACAAAAAATATTTTAGAATATCCTTTCCGTAATACATTTTTTTATTTTCAGATTGGTAAATCCAGAATTAATAAAATGTGTTCCAGAAAATATTCCAGAAAGAACAATCAAAAAATTATTTATAAAAGAGGTAAAACAGTCTTCGTAAAAAATGATGGGTGCAGGAAGAAATTTGTTAGGCTGCAGGAAGAAACAGCCATCGGATTATTGTACCGCACTTTTACTAACCCGGTTCAAAAATTGAGTTTTTCCGTCCACCTCCCCTAGTTTCTTCCTGCACCTCCATAATTCTTTTAATTTCAAAATTACTCTTAGCAAAAGGTACCGAGTTTATGTTTTTCATTTCCAAATTATATAATATCTAGACTTTTTGAATTTTACAATTAGAAATATAGCTTTATTTTCTGTCTTTAGTGAATAACTCTTTTCAAAATTTATTATTCAATTGAATCAAAATTAAAAACCAAAACTCTAAAATAAGTTATGCAAGAATTAATTTTCGTATGTATCTTCAATTTTATTTTTTATTTATGGTTATAATAAACAGCTCATTTTTAATCATTAAATTAGAAGAAAATAAATAATAAAAATGAGAATTTAATTTATTTTTCAATAACTTCATCCATTTTATACATACATAGAGAGAGAATTAGATTATATACATCACGCTATATCTAAGCATAATTTTTCATCACTAATCCGTTCGAACTTGCAAGTAATTTTGCAGAAACAAATTAGTTAAATAATATGTAAGTGGATTATGGATGGACAAACTCGAGCTTACTTACACAGGTGAAAACAATCTAATTGGAATTCAATTTTTGAAACTCATTCATATTTAATCCTTATAATCTTAGCAAGCTTTATTGAAATTGAATCAAATGATATGTTTATATTTTCAATTTTATTTTTTATATGATAAATTTGTATTAAAATTTAGTAATAAGTTGTGCAAAATCATAGTGAGTTACAAAAATAATTATTAAAATAACACAATGTTTTTCTAAATAGCTAGTATTCTTATTAATGGTAGTAAGAAGAAGGGTGTTTTGGTGAAAAGGATTTGATTATAAGAAGAGGGTAGAAGAAGCAAGGTGATACAGACAGAGAGAGATGGGAAGCGTTGGAAATGTTTGGTTCCATTCAGTGCAGAAAGTTCCTTTGGATACGCAACTACAGAACAAATCATTATGCGGATATATTGTTCCTCCTTATCTTAACTACCCTATGAGGCTCACTCCAATATCTTGTGAACTGTCAGAACGTGGGATTCAGGACAACTCCAGCACCAAAAGCAAGAGCTTTTACAAGAACAAGAACAAGAACAGGATGGAGGACTACAACATGGCTATGAAGAGAATGATGAGGAACCCTTATGAATATCACCATGATCTGGGTCAGTTTCATCTCTTTATTGTTTTCTTTGCGCATTTTGCTCTTTGGGATGCTACCCATGTTTCATGTCATTATGGTATTGGGAAATGTAATGGATCTGTGGGGGGAATTAATGATCTTGCTGCTGGGTTTTTCTTGCCTACTGTTGCTGTATTATTGATGGTGCTAGATTAGCGGTGATGGTGTGATTCTTTTCCTCATTCCGTTGGTTCTATTTGCAATCTTCAATTATTGTGCTTTCTTGTGTCTTTACACTCAGAGAGACGGATTCAAGATTTACTATATATGCTTCCATTACTTTTTGAAGGGATTGTCTTTTGTTATGACGTTGAGATTCTTTGTGCCCCCTACCCAACTTTATGATGTAAAGTGTATGCCATGCGATTACTGTTTGAAGCTTAATTTAATTTGGTAGTACAGACTGGACATGCTTTAAGTTTTGCAATGGATGTAAATTTCCCTTGAAATGACTATTTTTTTCTTGTTAGTTCTTACAATTTATCTTTAACTTAATCTCAAAACCCAATGTTCGCATCACTAGTAGTACTTATTTGTTCAATTTAAGATTTCTAATATTAACTCATCGGGAATTAAACTCGTCTGATACCACTTGTTAATTCAACAATTACTATTTAGCTAAAAGTTGTAGTTAATAGTCAATATCCAACTCTTTTCTCATAATTCATTTGTGACTTGTTTCTATTGGTTTCTTTCATGGGATAATTGATGCATCCTTCAACATGGATGCTTTTTTTTAAATGTTTTTTTTTTTCGTTTTCATGTTTAGTTGCATTGCTAAAATTTTAAAATGTTTGGAAATGAGTGTGGTTCAAATTCTTATGATGCCAATGTAAATGCATCCTCACTTCGAAGATTTAGAAGTAAAAACACTATAGGAAAAAATGTTGGGTGGAAACATGTAGTAAATGTTTTGGCTGGAAAAAAAGGTTAAATGTATTTATTACTCAAACATTCAATGGAGGAATTTTTAGATTATCATCTTACTAGTCCTACATATGACTTGGAAACTTGTGTTTTAGTGTCAAAAGATGTTTAATTGTAATGATGAAAGTTGCCATAGAGGCGTAGGAGGCGTCAATGAAACATAAACCCATTAGAAAAGTTTTTTTGTTCTCCCATTTGATTTGATGATATTGAGTCTGATGTTGGGTTTGATCAAACTCAAGGCGAAAGTAATGATGAAAATGTTGACTTAACTAGATCAAGTTTAAATGATTCAACTCTAGATTTCATCTTGATAATATAGTTTTTGACGTCAATATTGATGCACACTTTTCAATTGAGGAAGAACACTTTTCAATTGAGGAAGAACTTGATGGTGATGAAGATGATGATCTTGCAGATGATGTCATTGGAGGATTGGAGACATACACCCTTGAAAGTATTTGTCCTTTATTTATTTAATTAATTATTATCATTGTATAATTTATGGTGATTGTATGAACTTATTTATTTGGTGTAGTTTGAAGTTATAGTAGTCATGCACTGCTAAACTTGTTATTTTAGTATTGTGGAATTGTTGTTTTACTGTTTTGCCTATTTATGGTGATGAAATGTTGAATTGGTATGTTATTTATAGATATTATATTTATTTTTCATTTGAAATTGATTCTTACTAGCTCACAAGTAGAGTCTACCGAACTCCCAAGACCTATGGCTTTCTCCCTTCAACTTTTACTGCTATATCAACCTTATATCTCCCATATTTTTTTGAAGTGTAACATTCCCCACTTCCAATGTTAATATTTCCTTGTTGTACGATATATCATTCAACTGATGCAACCAGTGATTACTGATTTTCAGGTATGAATTATACTCTTATAACCGACTACTTGATTGTGGGCTCTCAACCGCAGAAACCCGAAGACATAGATCACCTAAAAAACGAAGAGGGTGTGGCATACATTCTAAATTTGCAACAGGATAAGGATGTTGATTACTGGGGAATAGATTTAGAGTCAATAAGAAAAAGGTGTCATGAACTTGAAATTAGCCACACGAGGAGACCGGTAAGCTAGCCTGTTTTCTGTAAATTTATTGTGGATAAAGAAAAAATCTCTCGTATTGTGATTGTCTAGACAACATTTGACTAGCCAAATGTCATTAGGAAGCAGAGTTTTTGAAGGAAGTGACGAGATAAATAAAGGGGAATACACAAAACTTGACTTCTTCGCTTTATTTGGCTCATAATTTATAATATGCAGGACACCTGTTGGTACATGTGATAAAATGAGACATGAATCTTGAAAGACATAAGTGTTTGAATCTAAAGATACTTCTCTTGGAAAAATACTATGAACCTTAAATATTCCTTCATCTTCGAAAAATTTGATAAAGTTTATTAAATGCTTTCCCCTCTACAGTTTTGAGTTTTCATGACTAAGTGTCACTAACCCACCTCAAGGACCCATTTACTTTTTCAATGCAGTTGACTATACTCCATGTAAAAAATGTGAAAGGTTATCTTGAATCTGAAATTGTTCCATTGTTTTGCTTACTTGTTCTAATTAAATTACCATTACACTTTTTTTTCTTGTCTACATTATTAGGCAAGAGACTTTGATCCAGTGTCCTTGCGAAGTGAACTACCTAAAGCAGTTGCATCCTTAGAATGGGCAATTTCTGAGGGAAAAGGAAGAGTTTATGTACACTGTACTGCAGGGCTTGGAAGAGCTCCAGCGGTGGCAATTGCTTATTTGTTCTGGTTTTGTGACATGAATGTGAGTCCTAAACCCTCACCTTGTATTTGAATCCAAAACAGTTTCCCCACTAATTTTTCCACAAGTGTTATGGTTGCACATCATCCTCTTGGTGGTGATAGATTGCTTCACAGTTTTCTTAAATGAGAAGTACAATTTTGTTTTGAAAAAATGAATGTGGCATTTTTCTGTGGACAGCTAAATGAAGCGTACGATATGCTAACTTCAAAGAGACCTTGTGGACCAAATAAAACAGCAATACGTGGAGCTACGTATGAGTTGGCTAAGAATGATCCATGCAAGGAGCCATTTGAGAATCTTCCAGAATATGCATTTGAGGATATAGCAGAGTGGGAAAGAAACTTGATTCAAAATCGTGTTCGCTCCCTTCGTGAAACTTGACAACTTAGGCAAGTGTTTCTGACTTTCTGCTATGAAAAACGATTGTACTATTATGTTTCTGAGAATCTGCATTACATATATAATGGATTTTGTCACACCCATATTGAGATGCAATGCTGTTATCTGTGATGGACAGGTTTCTACATACATTGATTGCCACCCTTGCTGGGATGGTGCCATGATACCGCACTAGACTAAACTTTTTGTCAAGCATATTCATACTGATATTGGCATATATAGCCAATAACGTGTACGAAATATTCAATATAGTATAGAGGGGTAAATAATCAATTCTGCGAATATTGCACACCATAAATTTAGACTTCTTTATAATATCTTAGAATGCATGATGTTCAATGCTTGATTTGTAAATTCATAATGCCCTTTGAGTTTTTTTCTTCTTCTAAACACTGAATTAATTATATTATTATTATTGAAATTAACCAAAACCTTCAACCACGGGATTTTGTAGCCATGGTTAATTCGTTATTATTATTTTGGAAATAAACCTAAATTTCTGACGGAGCGAGTACTTTTGGAAATATAGTCTTCTTCTTCACATGAATATGCACTATGTTAAGAAACGACAACATACTCGGTAAAATCAAGTCAATTTATAGGGATTTGAATCTACTTTGTTTTTTTAAAATCATAAAAATCTCGTTGACTCTTGAAGTGGCTTCTTTAAGTTAAAATTTCTACCCCATAAAATATTGAAATGTTGCGGAAACAATCATTTATTGTTGCTGCATTTACGATGCTTTATTTTACGAGGAAGTATAACAAAGGATCTTGCCTTGCCTTCTTATGAGTGAGACATCCTCCATAAAATCAAAAGCTTTATTAAACTATAAGATCAGATTTATATACTCACTTTCACTTATACTTTATTACTCATCTTCAGATTATTAGAATCTTGAGCATACCCTCTAACCAAACATTGATATCACTAACTCGAGGTGATGTAATATTGACCCAATAACATTATTAACATAACAGAAAATATCGCCAACTCATAAATTCTTTATAAAAATATACTACAAGCCACATTAATATATGGCAGAAACATCGCAAGCAAACAAAAACATTATATACATACAAATAGTTAAAAAATGTACAAATATAATTGTAATTCAAGAATAATGAAAGACAGCCTTAACATTAATAACAAATGCAAGTCTAGAAATTCAAATAACAACAAAATCAAATAAAGAATCAATATAATCAAATCAAAGCACTACCAAGTTTAAGACTTAAAATAGGTGATTAAGTGGTAAAGCGGTTGAAAAGAAAAAAAGAATTTGGGGAGAGTGGGTGGCGCTAAACAAAGTGCAAATAGAAAAAAAAAAAAAAAAGGTATTTGTTGTATTATAGCTGCAGTAGGACAGTGGTGGTGATGTAGTGGGACAACAACCGGCAGGTTTGGGTCGAGTTTAGTGAGCCAACCAACATTAGTAGCCTTTCTCTAGCAGCTTTTCCCCTTATTCTATCCTCTGGTTTCTACCATTAGCTTTTGCTACTTCTCTATTATGTACTGTTTTTCTCATATCACATTTGTGAGTGAAATTTCAAGAAAAGTCTTGTACCAGAATTCTCTATTATACTCGCTGTCTTGTATTTCTGCTGCTCAAATTGCAGGGATTATTACACTCAACATCACGAGGATGAGGCTAAAAGTAATAATAAAACACAAAAAACAGTAAACATAACAATATTGCAATAAATCTTAGCAACTCTTCTGCATCCTCTATATCAGAAAAAGGAACAACAACACTTGCAATAGAAAACAGGTTAACTTGAAGACAGTATAAGTCATAAGCCGGGGCTAGTGGTCAGAATCAGCTTCTCAAAATTGAAACTAAATTATAAACTAATAAATAATTATAATATTAACCCTCTTGCGGTTTTTCATCATAAATATCTGATAAAGGCCCTTTCTGTAGGCCCCTAAAACATATTTGACATTTGTGCATGCTTTGTGGCGGCCCTTATGGGAATTGAGCTGTGATTTCATAAACGACATCAGAACATGAGGTTACATAAGCAATCAACTGTCTGTGGCATAGAATTCATTTGCCAAGAAAATCATAATCAATAATAAGCAACCTAGTAATATACAACTAAACCTAGCTTTTGATATGTTATACTGAAGTAATAAATCAAATGTCCTCCACTAAATTTGATCATTTCAAGTTAAAATGTGAAAAAGACCTGGAATCCATTTGGAATACCGTGAAATTTTATTAATAGCAAGTTCTCATTCAGAATCAGATAGTGACGGTGCTTAAGAAATTCACCTTTGCCTGCCGGTGTACAGTATGTGAGATATCACCAAAAGAACACCCATATGGACAATGGCAGTCTTCTTTCCCTCCTCCATGCCAAGGTTAACAGAAATGCTTTACCAAGGGAGAAATGTAATGAAGCATACAACAAACGAGAAACCCAAAAATGCCTGATGCGAAGGGTCATACAGCAAGTGATGACAAGCACGCAAAATATCAGAGAAAAAGAAATTTCGCCAGCAACATGAGCACTGCAAGAAGTTAAGGAAATTGTCAAGAACAATGGCATCAATAATGTCCCAACCCAACATCTTCATTGTACTTTACACGTCCACCAATCTGATAGAAAATGATCCCACAACCCCCCTACACGAATCCTACCTGGGACTCGATATCCAAATTTGAATTTTAAGTGGTGATCAAATTAATTTTAATATGATACTAATCAATACTAAACAGAGCACTTCAATATACAAGATTAGCAGAATATAAGACAGTTTAGAACCTCAATATCCGCATATTCACAGCTATTTATAATCTACTGCATAAAATTATTCTTCTATGGGGTTGAAGAAAGCATAATATCCTTTTTTTTAAATCCATAAGAATCCAAAACGGGAAAAAATAAAGTAAGACAAGTCTATCAACCAAAACTTAAGATGAACACCCATCTATTGCACTCATCAGAAATTTTCAGTAACCCCTTTGTGGAAACCAGAAAAGCAACCATTTCAAATGTCATATTAAAACGAAGGAAAAATTTAAAAATATCTACGAAAGGATATTTAAATTTCTGTAATCTCATGATCAAATGAAAGCCTCCTTTACCCTATAAATAAAAAAAGACTACAAACTACAGAGACTCTATCTATGATAATCTTAATGAAAGATAAAATCTCCCCAGATGAGAAAAAACATCATTAGGTGGAGAGAACGGCCAAGAATAAAGGTCTTGGTACAAATAAAAGTAACTGGAAGCAAAATCTTAACTATGAAAAAGCTGAACATAATTTTTTTTTTCCCAAATTCCAAAAGTCAGCATCTTGTAAAACTTCAAGTCCTCTGATCAAAACTTGGTATCAAGGACGTGAAAAAATAAGCAGAAGGAAAATATAAAAAGTTCAGGTTGTCTGAGCAAAGAAGCACTGGTAATAATATCTGGATATTGGTGGTAGTAGTAGGACTACGGATCACAAGCATTATTCAGAAAATCTTGTTTTCAGCCAATGCAAGTAATTCTAAACTTGAAGAAAAACCATCAAATTATTGGCACTCACCTTCAATGCCATAGCAGGTTATGCACAAATGAACCATAAAATTCCCCAAACCAGATGCAACAAGGGAAGAAGAACTTCAGGACAAGGAAAGACCACAAGACCGAGTGATATTGAATGTCTATTTGATATTTAAATATAAATAAGAGCAATATGTTAGTTAGTTACTCAACTGTTGTTAGTACATAGTTTTTTGGTAGCTGCCTATAAAAAAGGTAGGATATTGTATTCTAGAAAGTTAAATCTAGACTGGATGTAGACAAATTGAAATGATAATCAAGTGCAGTGTGTTGCATGTCCCATAACAGATGTCAAATGAGTGCCAAGTCACAACTTAATTGTGTTCAACTCTCAATGGAGCAACTGTTGGGAGGGAGATTGTTGCAGATTGTATCAGTCGTCTCATGGAAAAAGTCAGGTAGGTCAAGTCACAATTGATCGCGACACTAGGTTTGCTACACTCTTAAGTACAAAAATATTCCTTTTGACGTAATAATAGTAAGTGTTCGATCCAATAATTGAAATCAAAATCAAGGTCACGAATTCAATTCCAAGCGAAGCAATTACTATGGAGAAGATTGTTATGAATTGCATTTATTGTCCTGTTACAAAAATCAGGTGCATCAAGTCATAATCGAATCATGTTTGATTCCCAACACAACAATTACTAAGGAGGATATTTGCATCAATTGTCTTCTGCAAAGGTCGAGTAGGCTAATCAAATCGTGATGCTTAAGCTATTATACTCTTAAGTAGAAAAATTTGCATCCTAGCGCTATTAACTATAGTTTTAGCCTGGTAGTACACATTTAATCCAATACAGTGTACAATTTTCTTTGACCATCTTTGTTTCTCTCCTATTCTCTCTATCCCCTCTATTTTGTTCTTCCTCTTCCCCCTCTTCTTGCCCTATCTTTTTGTTTCTTTCTCTTTACTAAATTCTATATCACTATTTAATCATACCAGCTAAACTTCACTACATCTAAAGCTAAAAAACTCTTCCACTGGCTTTTCAAACCCTTTCAACAATGAACAAAAATTCAGAGTGAAGTGTTTATATTTCAGTTGGCAATTGTAGTCTAGACAACTCAAATTCGAGTGCAAAGTAAAATCCTAAGAGCAAGCATGCAAAGATATATTTTTCAAATTGATCCCAATAAATTTTACATTGTAAGTCTGGAAAGACATAATTTAACATTCAAGATAGACATAAGGATTAAAGGGCACCTTTGGCTCATTAGAAAGAACATTGAGTCTCCTGATTCATAATCTTTTTCCTTGATGGAGATGTGCAGAGAGCTGAACCGAGAAATTCATTCATCTTGATCAGCCACTGTTATTTAATCTCTTAGAAAATCAATTGTATTGCTTGTCCTGCTTTGTACAAGCTGCGTTTTATACCAACCAAATTTATTTAAATGGTATCCAGCAGACTCCATCCAACGAACAAGATCAATAGCATAACCCCTTTTATCTGGGGAACACAATAGACACTTGAGGAGCCGCTCACAAATCCTTGACCGCATCACAAAACCTTTCTCAAGAGCGTAAAGAAAGATGTTTACTGCATCATCCAGCCTTCCTTTTCTACAGAGACCTTCGATCAAATATACACAGCTTGGAGGGTTGATATTGATATTAAACTTATCAAGAACAGAAAATATAATCAATGCTTCATCTAATTGATTTGCCTGACAAAATCCAATAAGTAGAATAGTATATGGGGCTAAATTAAAATCTCTAAACCTGAAGTCCAGTTCTAGTAAACCTCGAATTGCCTGTTCCACTTCTCCTCTGACAAAATATCCCTCCAAAACATTGATTGAATCACCTTCCCTGCCACGAAGGTTCTTTAAAAAACTCAAATAATAACTGATGGCCTGTGAGACCTTCTTATTTCTAGACAACCAAGTCATAAGTGCTTTATAAACTTCAAAGCTAGGTTGACATCCATGCTTCAACATATGCTCATACATCTTCAGGGCGTCTTCTTCTCTGCCAACTCTGAAAAGCCCATCAATCAGTGTCCCATAAGTAACAGAGTCAGGTGATGGCCCCTTGTCTTGCATATCCTTGAAAAGCTTTAACGCACCATTAAGCTTAGAAGCTCTGCAAAAGCCGTAGAGTAGAACATTATACGTCACAATGTCAGACATAACCCCACTATCAGCAAGTTGTATCAGAAACTTGTAAGCATCCAAAAGTTGTCCAGTTTCACACATTTGCTCCACCTTTTTCCGGAGACTAACACGATCTAAAACCTGATTAGAACCCCGAGAAAGCCGGAAGAATAACGAAGGACTTCTCCCCATCTCCATCTTGTACCACATGAGATGTGCCTCCTCCAGTTTACCAGCCTTGCACAGTCCATATATAAGAGTATTGAAGGTTACAAGTGAAGGAAAACATCCAGACTTCTCCATCCGATTAAATATTTCTTGTGCCTCGTCAACCATTCCTCTCTTACACAGGTCACAGATGAGAATGGTATGCGTGCAGACATTGTGAAACCCTTCATGCTCAGAAATTTGAAGTTGGAGAGATCGTGCTCGATCCAGAAGACCAGCGTCACAGAAACCTTTAATAACTTCATTGTAACAAACAGCATCAGGAACTAAGCCTTGCTGGGTCATCTCACAAAACATCTTCACAGCTTCACCAATCCTGCCCTCGCTCGACAAACCCCGTATCATAACTGTGTACAAAACAACATCTGGAACAACACCCTTCTTAAGCATCCTTCCATACCACGAATGCGCTTCATTGTATCTCCTTTCCCTAAAAAATCCCGCAATCAGATGACTGTAGCCCTTTATATCAAGAGGTAACCCGTCTTTCTCTAACAATTGCAGAATCGAAACGGCTTCATCTGACCTCCCCATCTTGCAATACTCATTAATCAAAACACAATAAGACATCGAATTAAGCCTGTACCCACGTTCTTTCATCACATTAAACGTCCTGTGTGCCTCATGTACCCTCCTCGCACGACACAGACCAAAAACAATAGCAAAATATGTCATCTCACTAGGCTCTACATCCCTTTGGCCCATCTCATGGAGCATCGCAAGCGCACCATTAACATCCTCACTTCTACAAAACCCCCCAATCAACATGTTATAAATGCGTTCACTAGGACAACAATTGGACTTAAGCATCAGATTATACACCGCAAGAGCCAACACAAACAACTCTTTCTTAAACGCAATATCCAAAATGATGTTATAGGCATGAGCATCAGGCACGCTACCAACCTCACCCATTCTACCAAACGACTCTATAGCCTTCTCGGCGAGACCCACTTGCCAATACGCCCGTATCAAAACATAAACCGAATCAGAAGATATAAAAACTCCGGATTTCTTAATATGCTCGAGGCCTTCCCAGTAAAGGGAAAACCAGTTGTTGGTGCAAATGACCTCACTCACCAAGCCGCGGTATTTGAGGGTGGAGAAAGTCCCTAACTTGAGGGCCACCGAGATGCAGAGACGAAGAGGCAAATGGGGGTCCGAAATGGGAGGTTCCTCGGACGGAAGGGAAAATCTTCGGAGGTATGTGGGAGGCTTTTGGTTTCGACAGAATACGCAGGAGACCTCCGCTGCTTTCCTGAACCTGGAGAAGGCCAACATTGGAGGGCTATATCCTCTGCGTGCTCTGCGTCAATCACAGATTCAAATTGCAAAAGGGTTCGTTGGTGGTCGACGATGATGCGTTGCGTTGGAGTGAGATGGCAGGGACAGAGTTTAAGGAATCCCTTTTGACTGAACTCATGTTACCCTCCATATCATAATCAATCACCCTTCTATTCCCCAACATTGTAAAAGGTTAATTTTTTTAACACCCTGTTATAATTTTTATTTTTCATCTTTAATTTTGCTTCATACATCTTTTTTTACATCATATGTTTTCCTTTATTTTAATTTAAATAACTAAATTATTGTTTAATAGTACCTAAAACGGATTTGATAAGTTTAGTTAAAAAGGAAAATAGGTTCAGAAGAACATAAACGAGAAGCTTAGGATTTAATTTGACTAAAATCATAACAAAACTAAAATAAAATGATATATCAAAATTTAAAAAATGAAGAAAATTGTGACTTAAATATCATAGTTTTGATGTAAAGTATTTATTAGGGTAACATAAAACCGTTAGATATTATAGACATAAAATCTTTAAATGTTTACATAAATTCAAAATATTAATATATTTATATTTGATTAAGTTTTAAATAATTTATAAATTTATATATTTAAATTGAATTTTTTTTTAAAGATCATTTTATTAAGTGTTCAAAATATTCTTTTTCTAAATACTTTACCATTTAATTTTTGTTATTAACGGATCTTATTTATGTTGTTTCTTCCATTTTTAATCTTCTCCAACTCACACATGTAACTTTGTTTAGGGTTTATTCTCTCTCACATAATAAGTTGATTGAGTTTAGATTTGACAATCTTTATCCAATCATACAACATAGTAGACCTTACAAGTTCTTCAAGTTTTGAAGATAAAAAATTTTAAGTATTATTTATGATTATACTTGTAAATATACTAGTTTCTTATCATCGAAGATATAGTTACAAGATCTTAATAGACTAAAGAGTCTACTTAGTTTTCAAGTGATAAACGATTTATCACTTTAAGTTACCGTTTATATTTATCTTTATTATTATGCTTGATTTTATTTGTTCATTCGTTATTGCTTAAACAAGTTGCAATCAAATACATATTTTATAAAAACAATCAAATAAATTAAGTGATTTTCAAAATGACTAGAATATACATCTAAGGAAACTATTCAAATACGAAACGATCACATAGAACATGTTTTTGGAAAGAAATTGAATTGAAAACATAATGTGTTTCTATAGATATAATGCTGAAATTATCTATGTTTACATGGTTGTCTAAAGAAAAGTCTTTTAAGTAAAGATCAAGACCTTCCATATTGAAAGACTACTTTAAAATGAGCTTTCGTAGAAGATCAAAAACCTCTTGATCAAGTCTTTCACGTTCTCATTTAAAGGTTATTTAAAGAGATCAGGAATGAAGAAACAAGTGAGAGATACAACAGGAGATATATAGGATATACACAAGATAAAAAGTTGAAAAGAGTCTTATTAAATTTTTTATCAACTTTAGAACGTTTATCTCAGGGTTCTAAGCAAACCTTTGTAATGTGAGTTTTACTGGTGCTCTCTTAAGAGTGTTGTCTCAAGGGGAGATTGAGAAGAAAAACTTGGAAACGTTGGTGTACTCTTTAATTCGACAAGTGTACCGAGTCAAAAGTAATAAATTGTCTCTAAGGACGGATATCGAACCCACAAAGAATAGTTCTAAAATCTCAAGTATAATATTCACTAAATGTAAAAATATGTGTCAAAGTTTGTTTGAAAGGTTGTTGGTATCATAAATATTGTATAAAATATTAAATAAAAACAAAGTAAATGATTTAGATTATTCAATTGAGAAAATTTGGATTGGGATTAATCATTCTTACTCGTTTGTATTTTCAATGAATAAAAACATATAACATTCCATCTTGATTGACATTGATGCACGTATAAAATCATTTATATTGATTTCTCACATACAAAATTATTAAGATTGACTCCTAAATATCTATTCCTTGCATATTTATAAAAACTTTCTTATCATTACGAATAGATGTTATAAAGAAATTAACATTTCAAATTTATTCATATCATTCAAATATGTTCAACATTATCATTTAGGTTAGATACTTAAAATACTTTCCATTCAAATCTAAGGATCAAAATTATGAATAAAGATCTAAACTTTAAGAATAAAATGATAATCATCAATCAAGAACATAATATTATAGATAAATATCACCTCAATACATAAGAGTTTGAACAAATTACTCTCAATCTCAAAGGGAAGACTTAGCCACTCATATTGGTCATTACAAGCATGGAAAACAAGAAAAGAAGATTCAGCTTGTTTCTCTTTGACGGTTGTCTCCTCTAGGGTTTTTTTTATCTCTAATTATCCTCCCTCTGGTCTCCAGGGTTTTTCCTCATGCATTTTATTTAACCTAATTTGATGTAGGTCAAGTGACATCTCGCTCAAGCAAGATATTGTTTGCTTAAGCTAGTTTCACGAGAAAAAACTCAACTTTATTGGAGTGAACTCGCTTAAATGAACCTTGGGCGAGTTCCTCTGGAGTGATTTTGCTTGGGTGAGTTTTCAATGCTCCAACTTTGTCTTTTAAATTTTTATTTAAGTTGTCCATTCTCCTTTAGACTTTTTATCTCCATCTTCCCCTAGGTTCCTGAAATTAGCACAAACTTGAGAATAAATTATTCTTATTTATCTTATAATCCAAAAATATGTAAGAAGGTTCAAATTTCTAAATTAGATGTTGAATTATAACTTTATTAACAATTAAAGTCCATAAATGCCTATCTTTTTGCATAAAATATTATTGAATTATGACACTTATCATACTCGTTGTAACTTAGAGAGGTTGGTGTACTTAGTGTAACCAAGGTGTTGTCTTAATTAGTGAAATCTCTTAAGCAGTTGGCTTAAAAGGATTGAACGTAGATCGAATTTGGATGAACTAGAATAAATTCTTATGTGTTGTTTTCTTTATGCTTTTTCTAGTTGTCCTGCTTTGGTTGTTTGCTTTATCTTGGCTTGCTAAGACGGTTTACTAGAAGATTTGTTCTATCCGTTGCGAAAATAGTTCAGGTTTCATTCGATCCTCACCTTCTAGAGCTAGTTGTCCCTAGTGAGTTGGACAAGATTGAAAATGAAAAACACAAGTTGATTGACGAGTTAGAGACAAGAAGACGAAAGTATTACTCTCGCCATCCTGATGATAACAAAATTAAGTGGAAAGATACTTATACAGAAGAAAAAAAATTTAAACAATCAATAAAACAATTTTTTTAAATAAAAAAATCAATTAAAAATACCAAAATTACAATCTATCTAAAATTTAATTGTCATATATCTAAATATAAAAGAAAATGTTTTGAAAATAAACAATTAAGACATTTTTTTTATATTCTTCTTTTTTATCAAATACCATCATAACATTTCAAAAAATCACAAAACAAAAACATAAGATAAACTAACTACATTAAGTTTATATGCACAACATCAATGACATATGTTAAACCATGTGCACAACATTATTTCAAGACATTTCAGTTTTCATAATTTATAATGTTTCAACTGCACAAACATTTGATAAAATACTATGTACAAAAATTTAAAACATTAATATAACTCGTGATCAAGAAGAAATGAACGTTGTATAAAATAAGGATGGTCACTTGAGCAAGATGTTCTAGCACTAGTGTCATCTTTGTAAAGAAGAGAAAATTGTTTTATTTTTTTCTCGTTCAAGCGTTCAACAGGATTTTGAGTGTCAACATCTTGCTATTTGAGCGTCTATATCATATTGTGAGTGTCATCTTGACATTTGAGTGTTATCATAATGCTTAAGTTATATCTTTTTAGAAGTTACTAACTTTTTTCCCCTCAGTATCTTCTATGTTGCTTAAGCGATAAGAGTTTGGAGGAGTGAGGATTAACACTACTTCTTTCTCACTCAAATCATCATCTACAACTTGTTTTCCTGTTTAAGCGATAGTTGGCCACTTGACTGAGGTGAAAAAACATCACAAGCTAAGTAATTAACTTGAATTAAGCAAAAAATAAGTACTTTTTCAATCTACCATGCCTTATAACTCATCCAGGATTTTGATAATAACAAAAGATACTAAGTTTTGGTTATCTAACAATTTTACTAGTACATTGCAAAAATAATATTCTTAAATGTATGATCAAACTTGTATTATAGACGATTGGAAAAGAGACAATTCAATAAGTTGTTAGATGTATAAAAACTCAAAGCAGTGATAGACACATATGCTTAAAACATTAGACACAATTATCTAATAATTGTCCTACAACCATTGGTTGTCATAAAATATTTGTGAATTATTTTATAAAACACTTAGATGACTCATATAGAATTGATTGAAGCGTTCTCAAGAAAAAAATCAAGCTTAATTCAACTCCTTTACTAAGTGAATCTTTCTTTTCATTCTCTTTCATTTAGTCCTTAATTTATATTGGTTTAAATTAGGGATGACAATGTGGGCTAGCCCATCTTGCATAGAATATGCGGGCTGATTTTACTAGCCCACCTCGCATAAGAAATATTTTTTTTAAAATTTAATAAAAAGTATTTTTTTAAATATAAATTTTGAATATTTTTTTTATTTAGATGTATTACGTAAATGGTCTCACAATACTATTCTCATGACACATGCGTAATGAGATTTGAGTAAAAATTTTGAAATGTGAAATATGAGGTTGTATAAAGAAAATATAGGAGTGTAGAAAAAAAATTATAAATTTTTAAGTTATACGGATCATGCGGGCTAGCCCTCCCCGCCCCACCCCGCACTTGACCCACATAGGCTACAAGTTATGTGGGCAGACCTAAGCGGACGAGCAGGTTAAAATAGACAGCCTGCCCATGTTACCCGTTCACATGGTTTGTCCTGCTTTGTCGTCCCTAATTTTAATTCAATTAGATTTATAATACTATACATTTGAGAAAAAAAATCAAATACTAATTCTACATATATATCATAAATTCAAACCAAATCAAATCAACCTTAAAATAAAATAATTCAATTAAAGTGAATACATCACACAAAACACAAGGATTTACATAAACTCATTATACTATTAAATTACATAAACATGTATAATATCACTTCCATAATAGATAATCTATAAAAACAAAATAATAGTTTCCAAATCAATCTCATATTTTAATCACAATTCTTTATTCACACATATGTATCACTAACTATTTGTAAATTAAGTCAATTTGATTAATTTTCTTACCTTAATTCATTTATTCATGAAGAAAAATAAGAAAATCTTAACTTATTTTAAAGAGTTTTTCTTAAAAAAATCAAACACAACACTATTACAATCTTTATTAATCCATTAATATTTTTATTAATAATTGAATTATATATTTAATGATGACCAAATTTGGGTAAATTCCCTATCTAGCACCATTTACACTTTTATTTCCTCATCTAACACCCTTTTGTTTTTATTTCCCTATCTAACACTTTTTTTTTTTATTTCCCTATCTAACACTTTTTTTTTATTTCCCTATCTAACACTTTTTTTTTTATTTCCCTATCTAACACTCTTTTATTTTTTATTTCCCTATCTAACACTTTTTTTTTTATTTCCCTATCTAACACTCTTTTTTTTTTATTTCCCTATCTAGCAC
>Ga0123342_1001121_pt1 | contig 44687 bp, 15 predicted proteins | sample Turbeawhitnodule_FD_89960 | JGI IMG/M metagenome (GOLD analysis project Ga0123342, IMG submission 89960) | Root nodule microbial communities of legume samples collected from Mexico - Turtle bean Mexico white nodule | ecosystem: Host-associated > Plants > Roots > Nodule | place: Mexico: Nepantla...
GTAGGATACTAATCATGAGATTCTATAATTATTAAATTAATTGCATATAATTGGGTACAATATCGTCAAATATTGCATACAATAATTGCATATAATTTGATAATTATTATTTCCTTAATACAAGACGACAAGATTTATTTTTTCAATAAAAAATAAAATAATGAAATTAAAAGAAAACATTTCATGTTCCAACTCTTATACAAAAGTAACGATAAAATAGGAGAGTACTTAAAATTATGGTAATAAATAGTAAATTATTCAGTTAGACCATTTGGAAAGATTGAATATTTTTAACAGTTCATTAATATGTATAGTATGTATGTCTTAATCTTCATTTCTTATATTTCATGAAATTTTGATTTATTGTATTTTGTGTTAATCTTTATATGTGTATTTGATTTTGGCTTATTTCATGTCACCACTTTAATTTCCTATAACTTGAGACTAATATGAAATGTTATCGAAATTTTGTGAGATAAGGTCATACATTTGATTAAAAAATGAAATTTACATGATGACAAAACTTAATTTTATATATATATATTAAAGTTGGATCAATTCTATATACATAAGTATCGAGTATGAGAAATGAGTAAAAAAATTTACACAATTTGTACAACAAAATGATAATAGTTATTGAAATGATCGTCTTAATAGAGTTTTGAAACCATTTTAAAAGCTTGTCGTTAGTGTCTTTGTAAGAATAGAAAAAAGAAGATGACTCAAGTAGTATAGTGAACACTTAGTTTATACTAGTTCACCCAAATTGAGCTATAGTCAATTCTCTTTTACATGTTGCAAAGAATTACAAGTATGGTTCTTTGTTACTTTTAACTCAAGAGTATACAAGAAGCTTTTCCAAATTATTTGTTCATCTCTCCTTAAGATTAAACACTGAATACACAACGTTTCTAGACTAATTATACACAAAGTCTCTCCAAGTAATAAAACAGTAAAGTCATATCCTGTTAGGAAAAATTCCAACATCCATGATTTTGATTAATAGTGTGTTTGGATTGAGGACATGATTTGAGAACAAAGTATGAAGAAAGTGAGGTTGTTTGGATTTGAGTATATTAGAATGGATTTGTGAAGAAAATTTATTGAAATTTGTGAGTGATGTGATAGTTGTGAAAAAAAAAATATTTAAAAGGTATAAAATATAAATTTACAAATTTATCCAAATCTTTCAAACTATTTGAATAATAATAATAAAACAAAATTAATTTATTTATTTCTATCTTTTTTATAATTAATATTATTATTATTATATAAATTTATTTTCTATGTAAAAAATTATATTTATTTTTATTATTTTTAATTATTTTTATTAATGATATTATTAAATATTTGATTCAAATAAAATTATTATTATTTAATACAATTATTTAATTATTTTAATTAAGTAAAGGATAATTACGTAATTTGTTATATAAAATTAGGGTTCTCCTGCGTTTCTACGCAATTCTGAGCTAAAGAGTGAAGAAAGTTTTTTACAAAATTTTAACTTTCCACGCTTCCTATTCCTCTGAAATTGGTAGATACAAACAAGAGTAATTCTCGTCATTCCGTCCGGGTGAACAATGATCACCCAGAAGCAAACGAAGCCTAAGTGCTGAAAACAATTATATACAAAAACATTGTTATGCTTCATTTGTAAAATAGTAGCTTCAGGTCAACAAACAAATCATGTAAGGAGAACTATTTTTTCTATCCGACAATGCAACTTTATGTTGCCTTCTTTTTCGCTTGATATAGCATGGATATGCTCCAACGCCACAAACATAAAATTAAGCTAACCTCATGCTACACGAATTCTATGTTATAGAGAATATTCATTACTTTCATCTTCCAATAAGATTCAAGCACAAGTCACATCAAGTCACATCAATGATATCTTGGATGAAGAGGTAAAGTTGTTTTTCTTCAAAAAAATTCTTATACTAGTGTTGTCAATTTTGGAAAGATTATTTGTTTCGTACGACTTTGTGTTTTATACAAAATCAAGCAAATACACATTATCCAAAGAGAGATAAGTTGATAAGTTCATTCTGCCACTAAATTGTTACGTAAATAAGAAAAATAATAATTTATGTTGCATGAAGTGCATTTAATGCATCATTCACAACCAATTTCATCAAACGAACGAACAACATTCAAGTAAGCTGACGTTGCTCAATGATTAGAAACAAATTTGCAACGATTATATTGTTCAACGCCTTTTTGAAGATTTCACTAAGAAAAAGAATACAACAAATTACTCTGCATTGTGCTAAAATGTTGCTTAAACTTGTATGCTCTTAAAAACTTCGTTTAGAACAAAACTAGAAGTGGGAGCATAATATTGTATACGTCAAAAGATGTTATCAATCCCTAGTAAACAACCTTATGATCTCTGGATCACTAATCAAACAATTTATCTATCTTAGCTAGGAGTGACTAGCAAAGAATACTTCGTTATTAGTCATGAGTGCACAAAGAATACTTGATTTAACTTAATGTTGTTGCATCTAAAGAATACTTAATTTTAACTATGGATGGTAATTACATATAAAAAATACTCAATTTTATTAAGAGTAATTGTGTCCAAAAAATACTCGATATTAACCAAGAGTAGATGCGTCCAAATAATACTCAATTTTAATTAGGAGTACTTATATTTCAAACAATACTCAAATAGTTAGTGACAAGTAACTAGAAGTCACATAAATTCTTGTGTTCTATTTCTCTACATTAGTTCTATATACTAAATTGAGAGAAACATTAATGCACAAACTACATACACTTGAAAACTTAAAACAAGAGATGGTGGGAGGTATTCTTAATGTAAAAATCTATAATATTAAATTTGAAATACTTCTTCAACTTCTGGACAATCGATTAGAAGTTTTATCTTACCTAAGCAATAATACTAATAGAGTAGACTGAAAAGGATCAACACCTGTTTTATGATTAATTTAAGTGGAATTTTTAAAATACTAAAAAAATATTATATTTTTCAGAAGACTAATTCTTACAATTTTTTCGTACGGACTAAAAAACAATTTTATCAAATTAAACGACTAAAATAATTTAAGTTTATTACTTTTAATCTCTCTCTATTAAATTTTAGTATCTATGAACTAAAAAGGTGTTTGTATTACATTTTTTCACATTAGAGATGCAGGAAAGAGGAAAAAACGAGCGACCAATTGAATCTCCCACATGAAAGCTCGTTAACTTTGACTCATTATTTGTTTTTATTCTTCTGGGGGGAGGGGGCGCATGAAGGGTTCCGCATTCTAGGGATATAGAGTATGCGCAAGCTGTAGTATGGCTTACAGTGATACTGATATTTACAAACTATCTACCAAGAAGGATTTCTAACGGCAAAACTTGACCTAAGCCTTTCAAGCAATTGAAGATCTTCTGCTAAATGTGCATTGCACTCATTCATCACAATAAGACAGAAGATACTCATAACTTACGAGCTCGACCCATCATGTTTTGATCCTGTGATTCGGCACATTCATGTCTTACTCTGTTCTTTGACGTTTTGGGGCTTGTGCACTATCACCACTAGCAATAGCATGTTGAGTTTTGGGAGAATCAGGATTCCCAACCTTTTCCAGTGAGCCTTCCTCAACTGGGGTACTGCCGTTAGCTTGATCAGGTCCTTGTGATGCTTCCAAAACACTTTTGACCGGGAAATCTCTCGTGGCATTTGAAGATACTCCAGATTGAGTCTCAATGGTAGATGATGATGCCTTCAACGTTTCCGTTCCAGATTTACATTGCTTCTCAAACATCATCTGGAGGTACCTTCCTTGTTCTTCTATTCGCAACTGTAGATTTCTTTGAATCTGACAGAAAAAAGAAGGGGAGGAGAAGATCGATATTAGAACAACGAAAGAGATATGAGAACGACATAACACAACATTCATGAGAAATTGCTGTAAATCTTGGAACTACAATTTGTATCTTCAACAAGTCAAAGATATAAGACTGAGCATGACCAGTAAATGAATTATAATTTATTCTAAGATAAATTAATAAAATATGAATCAAAATACAGGGAACAAGATGAATAATAAACAATATTAAATTATTTCTCTAGAGAATACTTACACCCCTTCAATGTCTTTCACCTAGCTTACAAACACCCAAACTTCACTTCTAGTCGACTTCAATTACATGTAAAAAATTATTCACAGATCCCATGTGCTATAAAACATGAACTTCTATAATCATGGCAATTGCAAGCATGGTTGAAAATACCAAATCAAACCGGCTAGTTGGATTGGAAAACCAGTGATTGTTCTGATATTGGTCCTCCAATCAAGCCACAAAACTGAATTCCCAACAGGCCAAGCCAGTAAAAAATTGATAAGCAGTTTGGAATTTTATTTTAAAAATAATTACCGGTACCAAAAACATTGTGTAGCAAATGCATATGCAAGTAAGACGGCGTGCCCCTTTCTTAGCTTTTGTGTATGGAGTTGATGTTATATACTTATGATGAAGATACTCCGTTCAATAACTCTTTTATGTATTAAATTTCAATAATCCAAACAGAATATTTTAATTATATGTATCTCAACAATCTTTTAGAGAGAGAATTTAGGGAATGAAAATAGCTTTCTTAAGGGTAAGAAGTAGTGTACGGTTTCTGCATATGATCCATCTCGTCTATAACAGGATCCGCATAAGATACAGTCTCCTAACAGACTCAGTGAAGACTATTACCAAGGCTACAATTAATTAAGTGCAACTTTCTACAAACTAACAGTCAAGAACACTAAATGCATTTTATCATGTCCTACATGACTATACTAGAAAAGTAAACGCGATTTAGGATCAATGTGATCTATAGAATTTATTTTTTAAGTAAACCTGAGTTTGAAGTAACAAAATTTTTGCTAAGATACCACATATTGGAAATTGATTTTCACAGAAAGTTTGCAAACTCAATCAAAGTTAACGTAAACCCACAAAATTTAAATATTAATGATGAGAGACACAACAGAAAATTACTCACTGCTACTGTACTAAGAAGATATCTAGAAGACCTGTAGTTGAAAATTATGTGCTACTGTTCTAATTTTAAGTGCTATGAGAGAGACACATTAATATAACATATCTGATGGACTAGTACACTTAGGAGGTACTATTTAATACAGTAAACCATTAGCAAATGCTGAAGATATTATGGACAGGGTGCCCAATAGGCTAAAAAATCTAATAGTAGCATGAGAGATACAGCTCATAGGGTAATTTCAGCATCGCATAGCACAGGTAGCCCAACGGCTTTCGTCGGCAAACAATTCCTGCACCTTGAGAAGGTAAGGGCAAAGGTGTACCTGAAGAGAAATTATCTCTAGGCTCATGAAGAAGCTACCCCCGGTAACTTGAACTTGCGTTTATCTTCTTTACTAACATTTGTAATTGGCCTAAGAATTACTTTAAAAAAAGTACACCAACTCTTGAACAATTCAATAGCTTTTTACTGAATAATTTTATCTCAAAATCTACCACTGGATTGAAAGTTATCATATATAGATTTTATTTACAAAATCTTATATTAAGCTAAAATTATCTAAAACTTCATTGATATAATCAAAATTGACATAATATAAATGTTATATATATGACCTCAAGTACGTTAAGATGATATTGTTAGGGTCAATCACCGTATATAAGTTATTGTCCGTTTTGAAGTTTTGAAATTTGGAGTTCCGTTATGATTTTTTCCTTAAAAGCATCGTGAAGGGTTAAATGAGGAATATGTATTTAAATTGTCTTCAACCTCAACTCCTAAGTAATATGAGACAATTGAGCATACTGGAACAAACCACCAAGTCAAGGGATAAAGGGAACAAGAGTTTGTCTTTAGAAACACTTTTTTATAATGTTTCAACCTCAAATTAGTAGATATAACATCGTTAGGGTCAATCACTGCATCTGAGATATTCTATGCTCTAGAGCTCAGAGCTTTGTCACAGTTTTGTCCATAAATGGCCTTGTCTCCTAAACAATGTGAGACTATTGAGTTTATTGGAACAATTCCCCTAGTGGAGGGTTAAGGGGAATGATGGTTCTTTTTTTAAACCACTTTTCCATTACTCCTAGAGAATAAGAGTTTGTTTTTTGAACCTCTTTTTCATTCTCATAGATGACATCAATATTCCAACTTCAAATCCGTTAAGATTGCATTGTTAGGGTCAATCACTACATTAGAGGTATTATCCGCTTTGGAACTCGAAACTGCATTACGGTTTGTCTTTAAAGACCACCTTAGAAGGTTGAGAAAAATATATTTAAATTACTTTTGGCCTCAACTCCTAAGTGATATGAGATTAATGAGCGTTAGGTGGATCAAGTCAATCGAATTGTAGGACTCAAGTTATTAGGCTCTCAATTAAAGAGCTGTATGTTGACTATCAATAACTTTAGGTCTAGTGATAAATGTTCGATCCAATAATTGATATCAAAACTAAGGATGAGTTTCATTCCCAATAGGACAATTAGATATCGTAGGTGACATCAATTGCCTTGTGACATTAATCAAGTGAGAGTTGTCTTCTAAGTCTAAGTTATAGACTTTAAATAGATGTAGGAGTTTAGGTGCTAATATTATGCAAACCTGATTAACCCACCAGCAAACTTGGTTTTTGAGTCCTCGAGCGAAATCGGTAGAGTCGACCAAAACTCACGAGTTCTTAGACAAGTTCGTGAGTTTCACCGGGTGAAGGATTTTTTGTTCACAGCGAACTGCATAGGGACATTTTGAGTCCTTTTTTTATTAAAACAAATATTCAAGGCTTCTCTTGTATTCTATTCTCGCAATCAAACTTTTTTTGGAGTCTCCCGATTTTCATCCTTTCTCGTCTGCTCTATGCGTTTTTCCTCTTGGCGACTGAGTTCAGCAAGACCTGTGGAAGGCAGCGAGACAATAACAACCAGCGGCACCCATTCTACTTCCTAGTTCCATTCAAGTCTCTACTTTTTGTGAGTTAGTGTTTTAGTTTCTATACTGTGATGTTGTCATTTAGTGAATATTTGCTCTCAGCAACCTGACTTCCAGACTCGCATTTTTATATTTTGTGATTTTATTTTCATATATTATATTAGTGATATCTAATTTGTCTTTAATTACATCAGTGATATGCTTATATTATTTTAATTTTATATTATATTATGTTTGTTTATGCATGATTTGGGTGTAATTTGACTGTAATGTACTACAAAACTATGATACTTTATTAATTTGTTATTTTTTTAATAATGGAATTGAGATGTTGAATTATGTATTAGTATTGTTATATTATTAATACCTTTTTAATATTAAGTAAACTTTAATGAGCTTATAGGAGTCATGTTTACATGATCTTCACGAATTGTTTTAACAGCTTTAATCTCTCACTCGGCGTGTGTGAGCATATGAAAGTTTTGACCACGGTTCATGATTAGTTAATTGTGCCTAGGATCAATGACCGATATAGTTTCAAAAATAGTGATTCCTATAGAAATAAATCTTTCAAGCTGAATTTGAACCACCCTTGTAATACAATTAAATTCATTTATATATGTTAGAAATAAATTCTAGAGGAATGAAGTTCACACCTCAAGCTGTTCATGGAGCCGCTTCTGAACCTCCATTTGTAGTCGTAGAGCTTCAGTAATCTCGATACCACTGTCAGTAATAGAAAAGTAAAGTCAGCATAATAGTTACTGTTTCTGAAATATTACCAAAAATTTTACATGGAACCATATATTGGCCTTATTGTGGCCTTAATCCTGGTCACTGAAAATTCTAAGCCACTTGTTGCTCCAAATACTAATACTTTTTGGACCTTGTCGTAGCTTCTATTCGAAGATACAGTAACAAAGCCTCTTCTATTCTAATCCTTATACTCAGCTCAGGTTAAGTGGTAAGATACTGAACAATAATTGCCATCTGAAGAAACGAACTTAACAGCGCATTCCATATACCATACATGACGTGCAACATAATCCATTTAAATTCTTCTGAGGATGTAACATTTGCACCAGCAAAGTCATGTTAAAGAATGAACTTCTGTCTATCAATTTGATGTATCAACGTTTATGGTAAGACTGTATAACATAAATTATTTAAAAAGCAGTAAATAGCATACTTACGTTTTTAAATCTAGAGATGACATCTCCTCAATGGAACTTCCTTTTTTCTCCGTAACTCCTGCCATAATCAAAAAGGGAACTTTTGATCAGCTTACAGCACAGAGGATTGTGGCTCTAGTTTCAAGGAATTGACTCATGACACACCAGTTCTATACAACAATCACTGTGGTCTAGGTCAATTTCTCAGACACGTTAGTAGGCGATTTTTGAGTTTCTTGAACAAGCGTAGGTTTCTGGAAACAGAAGGTGGTTCATGGGGAGAGACACAGAGAGAGAATTGGGAAATATCCAAGAGGCTTAGATTAGTTAAAAATTGTTCCGTCCTCTTATTTTCATGCACTCAAAATAATTTTAGACTTATACAAGTTTTTAGTCCTTATAATATATGCACCGTTTCATTTTAGTCCTCTTTTTCTTTTGCTGTTTGTGTCCCTGATAATTCTTTTTTTCAATTTTAGTCTCTTAACTTATGGTTCCAGTATATGTGCAATCATAAACTTTTGATATAGGTTCCTTCCAAATGAGAAGGCTTTCGTTTTAGTTCTTGCCATTAGAAATTAAACTGCTTATTCAATTTGTTAGCCGCATCATCATGACTAATGACCAGAACTTCACGGACTAAAATGAAACCTTTATTTTAAAACGGATGCAAACAGAAAAAAATAGTTTTGAGGATAAAAAAAAAAACATACTTCCTCCTCTTGAATATTAGCAAAACACTAATTTATGCCAATTAAGAAAGTTAGTTAGAATTATTTAAATGCACCAATTCTAAATAAAAAAATAAACTTTCCAAAACTATTTTTCATTGGAACTTGATATCAAGAATAAACAAGTCACTGGAAATAAAATCTCAATTAAAGGAAGGGTTTTTTAGGAAAAACCTCATTAAAATAGGGTGAAAATAATTAAAATTTGCTTATATATGAGACAACATCCGTGAGGTTTTTTTGCCTATATTCAAGAATAAAGGGAGTATAATATAAAGACCAAGAAGTTATTTAAATCTTAATTTTATTTGTATATTCAAATAAATTCAGATCTGAAGTTTCTGCATTCTAAAAAAAATACCAATGTTAAGCACTTCACAACTAATACAGGGATAGTATAGGAAAAGAATCCAAGTGCATATCTAACTCAAAATCATAAATTCATTAACATCAGTTTAAGATATTAAGTGCTTTACACGATTCAATAGTTTGGCATTCAAGGTGATTTGCATTAATCTAACCATTGGCACAGGATATTATGCATTAATAGGTATTTAATAACCTAGTTTCCAATCAAGACTGATCTACTTGATGAGCTTTTAATCCTACAATAAATGTTGCAGTGAAAGATTGGTTTTATTTTATAGTGGCATCAAAGAAATACTTACTCGAACAAAACAGATAATTATAATTAATGCATGCTGATAAATATTGCATATTATACGAGACATAATTTATGTACCTTCAGATGACTCCGGCCTATATCTAGCTGTCCTGTATTTCTTCATCTCAAACCAAATCTGTTTCAGTAAAAGCACAGATGCTACCAAACAAACAAAGGAGTTAAAAGCAGAGTGCACATACCTGCAAATGGCTTTTCACATGATATATAGTTAATCCTTCAACTTTCATGAGCTTCAGCACACCCTTTGGAGTAGCTCCTGCAGATAAAAGACAGAAAAACGGGAAAAAAAAATGAGAACGAAGGTTAGCAAAGTAAGGCTAAGGACTTACCAAACAGAGAAAAATAGATTATAGTACTTTCACTTCCCCCAAGTTGGTTGACAGCCTCTACAAATGCCTCGTGAAGTTCTGGTGTCCAACGCATTCGTGACTTGGCTGGAGTTGAATTTGCTGAGCAAGAGAGGCCAATGCAATTGTCTACAAAGGAAGCAGGAAGTTGTTGTTGACCTTGGCATTGATGTCCTGGAAACTGTGAAAGTGGTTTTGCAACCTGAAATGGCACCTAAAGCCACAAAATGAGATCCGAACACATTCCTTGAATAAATTACCTATCAGTTTCCTCTGAAAGCTAATATTGATCTGAGTTATGAAATAGTTCACCTTCGGCTCAATGTCTTGAATATTGTCAGTAAGAAGGTCATCCCAATTAGAAGTCAAAGTGTCATCATCACTGATTAGCCGCTCAGCCCACTCCTGCCAATCATTTTGCTTACCATACTCCTCGGATGCCATTATAGGGCAAGCACTACTTTCTACCCTATTATCATCAATTGAGTCATGTGCAGGAAAATCTAGAAAATTCGGCAGGGAACCTGTATGCCAGGAAGCACTGTTTCCTTTGGAAAAGTGGCTTGGTGTTGCTGAATTTGGTGGTCCAGTATTTGAAGAGTATGATAAAGGGAATTGGGAAATGTTGGTTGATGATTGTGAAATAAAATGAGCATTAGTAGAGTGTTTTTCATCGGGTGAAAGAGATGAGTGATGAAGATCAGTTGAATATCCAGGGGAAGACGAAAAAATATGCCCAACTACTCCATTGGAATTCAAATAACTTGAATGAGTAAAAGGTCTTGTCACAAGGTCTTGTTCTACTATATCCAACTGTGATTCAGGCAGCCTGAGATACATGTCTTCTGAGGGTATTGGAAGGACTGACAAAGATGAAGAAAGTGCTCCAGACATCCCCATGTTATTGAGTTGCTTTGATCTTTCAATGGAAAAAGTAGGATGTGCTTCCATTATTTTCCTTCATTGTTGATTAAAAGGATAAAAATATCAGTTTTCAGTCAATATATAAAATTTTAAACCCTGCATTTTCCCCCATAATGCTCACCAGCAAAATACCACTCAACTTGATTTTTGATACCCAAAACAGACTATTTGTCATCAATCTTCAGATCTGTGAAAGGAAAAAGTACTCTAATCTGTAATACAAAAAGTTACTCAATAAAGAAAGCAACTCACTAGTAAGAACTTCTGAAGATTATAAAACCTCATCATCAAAGACAGACTAGATAAAAAGCATGCCCAATCCTGAAAACAAGTAAAAAATAGAAACGTACTAAATGAAATCATAATTGCAGATGATCACAAACCTCAAAGTTCTAAAGCAAGATATCAAGTTAATTCCTATAATAGTTCATAGTTCACTGTGATTTAGGTTCAGAATGAACGACCACTTCCTCTCTATCTCTCCATCCCCAATTCAAAACCATTCTTGTTTGATTGATAAGTAAGTTAGTCAGGTATTTATTTCATTTACAGTAGCAAGAGAAACTGATAATCAAGTTATCTCCTGCCTCACCTTATAGTTTGCCCTGTCCAATTAGAGAAATGAAATTATGAAGAGATTTCAGGCGCCTAAATACCAGAAGATAAACCAATGACCCACAGGCTCCTCTCAATATGGAAACCAGCTCTTGTGGTCATTATGCAACCATAGCATTGCTACCTTTCTCTCAATTTACACAATACATACTAAAAAAAGACATGCAGTCCAACTACAGACAACAGCCTCAAATACAGACTTAAATTCTCATCCCCAATCTTTCATTTTTCAACATAAAATTTTCTGTGACACAAGTCTATCATAGGCTAAAGTACAGACCAAGCATAGTTTCCTTATATTCATAACCATCTTTCCTTCTATTTGTAAAGATAAGGATTCTTTTTTTTACAATAGCTTGGATTTACAAACCAAACATGAGAAGAAGAGTGGTTACATGTCTCTCTAAATGAAATATAACTGGAGTATGAGTGCTTTAACCACTAAACGTTTTCAGTTTCTTTCTCTATTATTTCTATGAAGTTTAGAGTTCAGAGAGGAATGATACCAATCCAATACATCAAAGAGAAAAGCATAAACCGATTATCAAACACTTTCACGCAGCAAACAACACTTAAAAAAAGGACGAAAGCAAATCAGACTCACACGAATAGGCATGCAAATTGATTAAATTAACAACAAACTTGAAAAGTTAAAAATAATTAAAAGAAAGAGCGAGAAAGAGAGAAACAGAGGCGGTAGGAAAACCAGCGTAGGATCGGAATTGGGAGGGAAGTGGAGTTAGACAATGCGATGCAAAGTGGAGTGAAGTAACGCAACAAAAAACGTGAAAATGAAGCAAAACATAATGAGATCAGATACCCCGAAATTCCCCTGCACGAAGAAAAACGGTGTATCGAATTCTTACCCCAGCGAATTGGAATCAAAACCAGAGAAGACGAATGGAACAGATTCTGGTCAGAGGGAGAGAAATAGAGAGAGGCGGCTGTTTTTGAATCCCGTCACCGGCAGGTGAACGGTGATCAACTAAACGAGTGCGCTATGTCTTCTCACTGTGCTATTGCTATTGCTATTGCTGTGTACAAATAAAAGCCTTATACACGCGCCACACTCACTCGCGTGTCGACAATCTCGATAGCGTGGACTCTCTGCGCTTCCTGAACCTGCATGCAATTTCGAATATTTTTTATATGAATTGGATCTTGCGTTGTTTTCTACTTTAACCGTTTTGCTGTTGCATGTTTTTTCTTAAAAGGTAAAAAAAATCACATTATAACAAATAAAAATAAATCTTTTTACCCTTACGCGGCGTCTCAAGAATTCGAATTTGTTTTTGTTTTCTTTTTAAACAAGAATATTCGCATATTGTTATATATTTTTCAATTCAAAAATAATTTTAAATATATCATAAATTTAAACGTTTTGCTCATTGGATTAAACTGAATTTGTTATACATGACAGTAATGGGATATAAATACTTTATTTAAATTATAATACAAAGTTGCAGTTATTATTTTGATTGGAACTGAATTAAGAATATGCAATGGTAAAAAGAAAGGAGGTGACTTTTTTAAATGGCATATTTTGTGTTGATAGAAGAAATTCTATGTAATATCCGGTGGTTTGTAATGGGTGTGCACTAAGAGAAAAGATGTATTGGTGTGACAATTCAATGTAAAGTTTAGAAGCTCCAATAAAACAAAATCCCTAAACTAGTGCCATTTTCTAACCTCATAAAACAAAACCTTAAGTAGCAAATTCGGATTAATTTTGCTTTCAATTTGGAATGTTAATCATTGTTGATTAGAGTGATGGGAAAGCGACTTTGCATTTATTAAATTATTAAGTTTGTATTATGCAATAAAATACTACTTAAACATCATTGTTTTCTATGTCCTCTTTGTTTAAACTACTTCTAGGTTCCATTCCAACCTCTCTGTCCGATGACTTTTTTCTAATAATTGTTAAAAATTAAGAAGGAATTGAAGAGGGCAAGAACGATTGACAAATGGGCTTGTGGAAACAACTGGACTTTTTCATTCAATATTACTTAATTTTCATTTATAAATTTTTTTATTTATTTGAGGATATAATAAAAGAGTTTGTTCAACCACATTCTAGTGTGACTTATTTTACTTGAAATTGTTGTTTTGGTATGTGGTTCTAGATAATTGTGTATCAAAATAGCTTAATATATTTTGAGCCTACTATTTAAGTATCGGTAAAAAAAAAAATATCTGTATCAAACTGGTACACTTTTTCACTTGTTTCACTGAAAATTCATTTACTTAAATTTGAATTTTGATTTTTTTATTTAAATTTTAAAAATTATAAAAAATCTGAATTTTCAATCTAAATTACATTCAGTTCAAAAAGAAATAAAAAAAACATATCTTAATTCTCTTCTCTTTTCCTTCTTTGTTGTTGATCCTTAAATTTCAATGTGATAAACTTTAATTTTATGACAGAGAGGTAAATTCAATTGTGAACCATAAATATCAATTTTTTAATGCTTTTTTTTATGTCCTCCTCCTAATGTAGTTTCTTGATTTTTGATGGATGATGGATTGGTGAAAGAGTGTCGAAGCTAGGTAGAATTAGAGAAGAGTTCTGAATTCGTAAAATGAAAGCGGGAGAATGCTTAGTGAAAAGTCGAGTCTATTTACTAGGGAAAAGTTCAGGTTCAGACTATCTAGAAGACTATCCTAGAAAAAGCTCAAGACAAGTGTTTATGACTTAATTTAGACAACATAAAGAACATAAATTTTCTCTCATTCAAGCTAAAAATTACATAATCTAGCACATTTATTTATAGGTAACAAATTCGACCAATTCATGAAACAAATGGAATTTTGAATTCAAACTAGGCACCTAAGCTAATCACACTTGCCATGTGATTAGACATGTGAAACATGTTTGGCGCACAAGGTGAATCTAGGCCCGATCTAGAGTTTCTCTTGGGCCAAGAGAAGCTCAATTGAAATCCTGGATAGGTCTAGAAACCCTAATCTACAATATACTCAAATTAAGCCCAAAACCTACTATATCTAGCCCATTTTCTAAGCCCAAATTATTTAGCAATTACAAGTTCAAATAAATCTTATTCTACTCTATTATGTACATTTGTCATCTTTATTGGACCCACAAAGGAGAGACAAAAATCCAACTAGGATAATTTCTGCTAGTAAGTTCTTGAACAAAATTTTAGGTTTTCAACCTCCTTGTTATGTGAATGTTATGACTGAATGGTATCCATCATCTTCTTCATACTTTGTTTCTTGTTCTCGTTTCTTTAATGTTAATATGTGTTTGATATTAATATTTGATTTCCAATAGTAAAAAAAGTCGTGCAATATTGTGACATATTGTCAACAACAAAAAGAGGGACTAAATATGTAAGACCAGCATCACTAATTTTACTCATGTAATTCCTATTCATGAGAATGTTGGATGGTTTGAGGTACAATTCACAATAGGTTTTGGCTTGTTTTGTTGAATAAAAAAGAGTGAAGTTGCAATCTCAACAGATATTTAGAATCATTTCTTCCATTAAATTAGCCTATTGTTGTCTTTCCGGTACAATATGTCTTTTAAGTTGTCATTATCTAGGTATTCATACATAGGAAATTAAAATTGCATAGTAAATGTTAACATTTGATCACAATCAATTGATGTCCATAACTATTATATTTCATGCATTTATTTTGATTTTATGTTAAATTTATATCGATTTCATATGTCTGATGTAATGTGTTATCTTATTACTTTTAAAATATGGTGTACTTTGTATTTGTCATAAGGTATCCTTATGTGTTGTATTCATGTTTTCTAGTTTTTTATTTTTTCTATGCACAATCTTACCAAATATACATTCATCATCGAAGGATAAAAAATAAGAATATGGTTTGATTAAGGTTGGAATTCTCTTGTGCATATTGATAAGGATGTGTAGAGACATAATGATCTTCTCGAGGTGGTAAAACAGGGTCCTTTAGAAATCTCCTAGCATCATAGACATTTTATTGAGGAGTGGTAGGACTTCATTTTTCAAGATTTTAGGATCTAAGTTATACCTGAAATACATTTTTGGTTTTAGTGTCCAATTTTGCATTAAAAATGTAAATGATGTATAGTTGAAAAACTAGAAGTTTCATCTTCATCCCTCATCATATGAGAATATCATTTTACATAGTTGTGCGTTGCTCAAGCTACAATTTTCTTTATTGCATTTTAATGATTACTAATAAGTCATATAGGAGAAATGATGACAAAATTTGTTGAGTCATGTTTGCATGAATGAGGTTGAATCATGTTTTGACCTTAACGACAAATAATATTACATCAAATGAAACAAGAGTGAAACACTTAAAGAAAAAACTATTATCTTAGAATAACTTTGTTTTTGAATTATGACTATATTTGTATGGGTTGTTGTGCACATATTGTAAACTTAATTGTGAGTAGTAGGCTAAAAGAGATTGACAACTTTGTGTTTAAAAATTCGTGTTATAGTGAAATATATTATATCTCCTTCTAGATGTATGAAATTCAAAGAGTGTATTGAAAAATAAAACATTGAATATAAGAGTTATATTTCCTTGAATGTTAGAAACAAGATGGAATTCAACCTATTTAATGTTAGATGTTGTTTTCAACATAAGATGTCATTTTATGAATTTGATTTTCACAATACAAAAATATATTAATGAACTAGGAAAGGAGATTAGGAATATATTGAGTCTCTTATATTTTTTTTATTTTTTTTAGTATATTTTCTTATAATTTTGTTTTATACAAAGCTACTTTGTACATACATGATAGCTCTTATCTCACACTCCATACATGTAATTATCCATCAACATTGAAAGCCAATAATCACACACCTATTGACCAAATTTAAGCAAGATCCAACGGGTAATGAATATTTGGTTGCTATTTAGGAGAATAAAATTCTGGATTTGGGTTTGCATTTTTAAACTTAAAACATCAAGCCAAAGTACAAAGACCAGATCTTTACTAAAATTATTGAAACAATTTTCAGGTGGAAATGAAAGTTAGATATAAATAATGAACCACTAAAAGCCATACCATAATATATCAAACATAAAACTTGTAAATATAATTTTTGTGGGGACCTTAGTTTTTTGTCATTGGATCCTAACCAGTTTTCAAATCACGGCTTCAAGTTGCCTAAGAAATAAGTTCATAAAAAAATAACCTAAATATTTAGCAAGATTCTTTTGTCGCACAAGTGGCCTCAATAATGTGAAAAGGATAAAAAGGCCAATAGGACCATGTCTATAAACTTTGGAGCATAGGTCAAATTATTAAAATGGCTAATATATGAACGTAATAAATACAATGGAAAAATGAAAAAAATATATATATCTTTTTTTCGTTGTATGTTATATATTACGTTAATATATTATTTCAAAAGTATATATATATATATATATATATATATATATATATATTTGAAGTAAATAGCAATAGTACGAGATAAACTAACAAGACTATGGATCAATATTTTTTTAAAATAAATATCAGTTAAAATACAAGAAATAGGTTTTGATGCAAATCAGCTATTTAGTGTTTAACGAAAAGTATTAGATCACAAAAAAAATGTGGTATCAACAAAAATATTCAATAAGATTGTATTTATCTAGAAATTTTAATAAAAATAGATATAGATATAGTGTTTTGACAAAACAATTCATTTATTAAGAGATGAAATTGTGATAAAACTATTTCATTTATGTTTGGAAAATAGTTCTTTAAAAAAAATCTCTTGAAATTACATTCAAAATCATTTATCAAAATAAACTTTATATATTTTATCAATTTTACTCTTTAAAATAATAATAGAAAACTTTGATTTTTTATGACTACTATTCTTGCATTATTTTTTTACTATTTTTTTGAATTATTGGTTTGTATCACTTTTGTTTTTTTGTGTTAATTATTCAATTTTTTATTTTTTATTTTAATGAAACATTTTTATTAAAAAAATTATTACTTTTAAATTTTAACGAAGAATAATTTGTACACAAACATTACTTGAAATTTAATTTACATAAAAATTAAAATGAATTAAAAATAAAAAATAATAAAATATCTAATTACCTAATATTAAAATTTGATTTAATAATAAATTAGACCTTTATCACCATTTTACAACTTTTAACTAGTTGACCATTAGTTTTACCGAAAGACTTTAGTTTAATTATTTTTCAATTAATTTTCAACTTCAAGGTACCTTTTTTTATCTAATTTTACCATAAACAGCCATTATAGTATGAAATATATGTCTCGTCCCACGTATATTACATATTTTTATATTATCTTTTTGTTATATTATGTTGTTACTTAATTATATAAATACCTGTTTTATACTTTTAAAATGATGATAATATATAATGAGTTATGGCTTATATTTGAATTACTTAGTATTATGATCTTAATTTTATTTTTAAATAATGTTGACGTTATATTGGAATATACAAGAATGGAAGAATTTGTAGTTTTTCATTATAACAATAGTTGGAGATTCGTATTTTATAACTTTTTAACTTTCTCATTGTTTTGTGTTGATCTAAAAATGTTTTCGTTGTTTGACATGGTTATATTTAATACGAGAAATGTGAAAATAAGAAATAATTAGGATAAATAATATTAACAATTTATATAATAATGAGTGAAATAAAAGCAACAATTTGGTAATCAAACCACATCTTAAGAAAATCAATTTTTTCCACATATAAATCATAATCTTGAGTTATGTTTACATGCGGGAACTAAGAGTGTCAAAATCGAATAAAATTTAACATTTTTAAAAAAATTCTCTACCAATAAATTCGATTTAGGTTTTGGATTTCAAATTAAGAATCAAACTAAACCCTTATTATGCTGAAATATAATATTATATATTTAGAGTTAATTAGCCACTACTAAAACATATACATAGTGTCTATTGAAATTTGTTTTAGGATTTTATTATGTTATACTTATAATATATTTAGAATTATCAAAATATGATAATAAATTTGTATTTAATATAGTTTCTAACAGTAAAACTATGTGATTTATATATATATATATAAAATAGTGATTAAATTAGATATCATTTTAGAGACTAAAAATATTTAGTTTTTAAATTGGTGTTTAATTAGCCATCAAGGTTTTTCTACCAAATTTAGAATCTAAATAATTGGTAGCAAAATCCTTTGCTAATTAGACATTAATTTAAAAACCATTTAACAATAATAAAACTAATTTAAAAACTAAAATTTGTTTAGTCTCTGACAGAGTCTATGATTTAGTTACTATAGCAACTAATTATTTTTTGTCTTTAAAAATTGATTTCTATTTCATGATTTTCTTGTAGTGAAATATGAGAATTGTTAAAAAGATTAATTACACAATATTTATTTATTTGATAATTTTACAACTTTTTATGAAAATATTTAACAATTTTATGATAAAAAAAAATCATAAAATTAATTCAAATTGAATTTTTAGTTTGATTTAAATTTTATATTAAATTGAAACCAAACCTAATAAAAATATCTTTTAGTTTAGTATTGTTTGAATTAGTTTCTAATTACAATTCGAAGCAATTGACCTGCACACCTTAATAGGCTACACCTAATTATCATTTTACATTTAATTATTTTATGTATTAATGTTTCAGAAATTTTCTTTTGTGATAAATCCTTCAGAATTATTGATCATAGTCATTGCATATACTATAACCGTATAAACATAAAGTACTTACTGTGATGCTCCCTTTTAATGGCGTAACCACAAAGTTTTACTAATGACACTCAACCTCTTTAGTCCTTTTTTAAATAATTAGTCCACACAATTACAAAAAAATGCCAAAACGTTATGCTGGTTGGTACCTAATATATTCCTTTTTTTTTTCTTTAATTTTCATCATTTTTTTCTTTTTCTTTCGTGTGTTATTACTCTAAATTTATTCGTACATTAAACATACTAACATTTCATTAATTTTAATTAAGAAAATGATTGAACAAAACACATTTCATCGTTTATATTATCTGAAAATAGGAAACAAAAAGTCAACTTTCTATATGTTACAAATTATAATGTGTTTAAAATATTCTCAATTAGTTTTCACCTAACTGTTGAAATTATTTATTCTATCTAAAGTCATCTGAAAAATAAGTTTCTCTGATGCTTTAGATATATACCATTATTTGAAAATTAAAAAAAATCAAATAATTTTTTAAAAAATTCAATTGTTTCATTTTCTGATTCTTTGAATTTAATTGTTTGTTATCATTCTAATTTTTAGATTATTAATTTGGTCATTTAAATCACGTAATTGTTTTTTATTTGAATCAATGTAAGTGATGAATTAGAATTTTAAAAATTAAATTTAAAAACCAATATAACAATAGTATAAAGTATATAACAAATTAAAACGGTGGTTCGTTGAATCAATCTAATAAGAATTTATGGCCGTCATCAGTGGCACAGATTGTGGTCTCCTAACACTCCTCAATCCACCACACACAAGAACAAACAAATCATTGCAAAAAGCATCAATTTTAGAAATTGTTTAAGCATACTAGCCAGAAAAGCATGTCAATTTATATAATCTATTGAGAATAGTTACATAACTTCACAATGCCAGAGACTGAATGAAGATGAAGAAGCTCCATGATGATACAATAGCTATTACAAGTTTCAACCATGGCTAAAGAAAAATAATGCTTGGATTTGGATCACAAGTATCTGAAGAGTCAATTTACAAATATGCAATTTGAGGAGTATTTTATCTATATATATAGAATAACAACAAACTTTTACAGATCAATTTATTCATTACTCAGAGAAGAGAAAGTTAAAAATCATGATCAACAAAAACGAGGTGGCATATGTTCATTTGAAAGGCCATCATCAAAGTTGAGAGAATAGCTGCGAAAATCATAGCTATACTGTGGACTGGTCCTTTTCCAAACCAAAGCTTGCTTCAACCGATTCTTCAACTTGTAAAATACTTGCCTGAAAATGCATGATGGAGGGAAACACCCAAGTGGTGCTCTTCTTTGGACACTACCAAGTGTAACTGAAGAGGTCACTCTTGTTTTCCAATGAAACTTCATGAACTGATCCCTTTGAAAGCTATACACTCTTGAGACCTTCATTCTCACCAAGCTCTTGTTAGATGTGTGGTGTGTGAAGGGAGAAGTTCTTGTATTTGCAAATTGAAATGGAATGGAAGAGTGGAAGAGTGGAAGGGTGGTAGAGTGGGAGGAGGAAGCATGACAGATGAGGCTTTTAAGTGTTCATAAGGCAATCAGGAAGTGCCACTTTGTGATGTGTGGTGGATGGAAAACATTATCATGAACAGTCATCAAACTTTACTTTTTCTACTTTTCCACAGTCATAGTGGTCCCAGCATGGTGAATGGATTAAAGGGTGTCCCTATTAGTGATGTAACATCAATGGGGTGTGTTCAAGGCTCCAAATCACCTTTTAAAGAACAATCTTGTGAAGAGTTGTTCAGATGCATCATTGTGATTATCTTGTGTTTTACTCTAAGATTTTGGCAAAGTTTCCTAGGATGGTTCTACGATGGTGTTCTAGAATCAGGTCGGTTCTCACTCCTCAGACACCAAAAAGCTACACGCAATTCCTACGTAACCAGATCAGAATTTGGCAACCCTTTTTCTTCTTTCTTCAAAAAGCATGCATCACCACACGTCCACACCGCAAATAAAATAGTCCCGAATGAATTCCAACTCACATTTGAGGGACAGATCATATCATGCTGACATGCTTACACGCATCAAAAGGTATAACAAGGAAAACTTGACTGTAATTTACGTGTGTCTTGCCAAAATAAAGCATAGAAAAGATATTCCTACGTTCATATCCTCATCCATTTTTTATTCAGAAATTAAATCCTACTTTAGCTTTTAGAATTCAAACCTTTATCAAAAGTGAAAGTTTGAAAGCAGAGAATAATAACATTCATGTGGATAATTCGTCAAAGTTCCACATACAGTTTGTATTCAGACCATGTTAATGTTAGCCACAAGCATACATGTGATAAGGTTACTCCAAAGTTCTTTCTGGTTGTCAAATTTCCTTCCTATATTCATAAACTATAACATATCACCATTTACTTCAAAGTTCTTTCATTTGTTGTGGCAGAGATAGTTCAAGTTACTATATCAGTGATGTAGACTTTCAGAATCAAAAGTAGTTATGGCAGATATAACTTAGTGATAGGTACAAAATGGAAGGAGTTTGTTAGAATCTTAGTTAAGCAATGCAATCAGATTGAGATTGATGAACAGTGCTACAAAATACTAACTAAAGGGTTTGTTTTACCTTGCCTCTTGTTGAAGTAAGACTCACCAACATGCTGATGTGAAATGGAATTGAAGGAAAGATCTATCACATTATATGCTCAAACAAATCTTAACAATAGGTACTTCAAATGAATAAGAGATAATACTTAAAACTTAACATGCATTCAATCAAATCCATCTTCTTGCCAGCTAATATGGTAAGGGTGTAAAATGGCCTAATTGATGCTAAAGAAAAATGAATGCTTGAAGTATGTGTGATGAAGCTACCGAAGCAGAACCAATGAAAGTTTTCACATGTCACAGTTTCACAAAAGTTAACACAATTCTAGGAAATTCTTTAACAAATATGGAAATAGTTACCTTACAAATTAAAATTAAGTCTAATTCAACTCTACCGAATCTGTACACTTCACTCCTATACTTTGTTATAGTTATAGGTATACACATTTGTGTTAAGTAGATTCCTATATTTTTATGAAAAAAAATGAGATAAACAGGGTCTATTGTTCTGTATGAGAAAAGGAAAAATAGTATTTTTTTTTGTTCTCGTATTTTATATTGGAGTTTAGAGATTTGGATGAGATAGTAGTTTAATGGAGGCCACAAATTCCGTGAGGTTGTGAAGTGACTTACCAAATACTCTATTAAAGGAGCCAACAAATGAAAGGATATAGTTTTTCTTTCTTGGTTTTGAGGCGATTTCTTCATGCACCTCCATAATTTTTTCATGCACCCATACTTTTAAAAATACTAAAAATATCCACTTTGAATTTTTTAAAAATACTAAAAATATTCACTTTCAATTTTAGAATCTAATGTATTTCAGATTCTACAATTTAAAATGCAAATTGGATTTTAGAATTTAAACTACAAATTTTTGTATTTCAATGTTGTATAATTTAAAATATAAATTTTATATTTAAGATATTAAATTTAAAATATAAAATTTATATTTCAGATTTTATAATTTGAAATAATCCAAAAAAAAAAGTAGATTTTACAATCTAAAATTAAAATTAATTTTTAATAAAGAATATTAAAGAATATTTTAAATATTTTTTTAAAGTATAGAGTACAATGAAAAAAACGGAAGAAATCACATTTTTTATTTCAAGAAGGGAAAAAGGCCCAAAAGTAGCAGCAAACTAAACTTGGCACAGATGGAAAAGAAAATGATAGATTCAACTATTTTTTAAAATAAAAGAAAGAAGAAAGAGAAATATAAAAAAATGTCAAATGATGTATTTATGCAGTCTATAAGATACCAATACTTAATTCATATTTATTAAAAAAATAGTTAATAATATTAAATTCGTTTGTAATTATTATTTTTTTTTTAAATGGTAGTAAAATAATTAATGTATGAAAAGAGAATAGTAAAAAAAATATTAAACTATACTCTTCCAAACTTCCGGTTGTGTGAAGGGTTCATTGGAGTCGGATAATTCAATAATTCAATCTAACCTAAATAAATTGGATTGAGTTCTTTTTTTCATAAATCAAATCCAACTTAATTCAGTCTTTCCAGTTTGAATATGAGATTTAACTCGACTTGTGATTTAGATTATTAAATGATATTAATGTCAATAAAATAATAATAATATATTATTCAATTTTTCCTTTTATTTTATTAAATAAATATTAATATTTTAATGTTAAATAATATAGTTTATTTTTAAACAAATATTATTAAAAAAATACAACTTTTACTAAAAGAAAATTCCAAAACCAATCTATTTAATCAAATCCGATTAAATATATTTTTTATTATATCAACATAAAGATTTAATACAACACTATATACTATATATATATATATAAATAGTCAAACATAAATTTATGTCATAATATAAATGTTTTACCATGCATCAAAATATAATTCAAAAATTTTAAATGTTTATTATTATAACTTTTAACTAATATAATAATTCATATATTTAAAAGTATTTATTTATAATACATTTTAGTTATATAAAATAGATATTTATCATGCACGTTTCATAGACTAAAATACCAATGAACAATAAAGTTCAATAGGATTGTTTTCAAAATAAAGAGTTTTGGTTCTTGTATGTTTTAAGCAAATCCTGCCAATTTCTTCATTTATGTTTTAAATGTTATTCAAAATTATTCTTTTTGTTATATTTTACATTAATTGTATATATTTTATAGTTTAAAGTAATTTATTTAAGATATGCAAGGTTAAAAACTATTTGAAAGATACTGATGAATTTAAATGTCATAATAGAATGCATAAGAGTAAGGGAAAATAAGAAAAGAGGATGAAAGAGAAAATTATAACTAAGAGTCATTGATTATACACATTCATTTGCTGCTTCTGCCATCTTTCGAATCGTCCATTGATTACCCAAATCCTCCCCTTGGAACGCAATAATTCATATTTCATCAAGTTTACATGAAATAATCAAATCCCTTCTTGCTTTCTTTTAAAATAATATTTTGAATGATAAAAGGGATTTTAAAAAATTTCTCATTTTGTTTAAATTTAAAATAAATGAAATTATTAATGCCATCTTTCAATATTAATATTGATGAATGAATATTAGAGAATGCCACTTTAAAAAAAAACAGACCAAAATAAGTTTGAGATTTCTAAACACTACTCAAGTCTCACCCGATAAACCAGACAACATCACACATTTTTAAATGATGAACATTAGTTTAATTCTATTAATTACACCTTATTACGTAATAGAAAACATGTTAGTTATTACGATTAAAATTAAATTAAGGAACCAAGAGATAAAATAAAATATTTCAAAAATATTAATTAAAATAGAGGACATAATACAAAAATATATAAATATAGATAGGTATTTGACCTACCTAATTCCCACAAAATCACTACCCTTACAAATCTAAATAGCATTAAAGTAAATGAGGACTTATTCTTCAGATAGGTTTAAGCTATCTATTGCTGAATGTGAAAACTCTTTAAGACATTTAAAAAGATTTATACATACTAAAAAGAAATATGTATAGTATAAGGACGAGTTCCAGTTTAGGATATTTTAATGAATTTTATATCAAACCACATACAGACCTAAACTAATAAACAAAATTTTTACTACAAACAACTTTCACATCGCCAATCATAATCCATCTATGCAACCTATTTACTCCTATATCATAAATTATAAGAATATTTGTCTAATCACACATATATTATCCTATCTCAATTAGCCTCAACTACCACTTCCACCCTTCTTCTATACTAAACAACTACATTATTCAATTAAGAACTAACAATTCATACCCAAACATGAACTGTACGTGAAATTAGAAATTGACACAACAAATTTCTCAATGTGTGTCTGCCATCGTACCAAATTTTGAATTAATTTCAATAATTTTTCTTTCTGTAACTAAGACTAAATCAAAACAATGACAAATTGAAGCACAAACAACAGGTCACGCAAGCAACAGATAAAACACATTAAAAGTGGGTCAATAAACAATAACAAAATTCTCAACTACCAATTAATCTCGTCTATTCAAAAGGTTTCTTGCTGATAAGTTACGAAAGGATAAAAAAACACTGTATCACTTGGAATCCAATTTGAAGCTAAAACAAAATCTGAGGCAAATTTAAGTTCTACAATGAGGAAAAAAAGTTGACTTAATAGGAATTCCAACTTAAACGATAGCATTTGCGGCACTAGCAATCCTTGGCCAAAGATCAGCACATTCCTTTCCTATTGGACCAGTGATAGCGGAACCTAAAATTTCAAAAGTGAAAACAAAATTACTAAAAGTACAAGCAACAACTAAGGTCTAAAGAAAAAAATGAAGGCAAATATCACATGTGGCTTTATCTCCTTTTGAACCTAATCATATAAGTGGAAGCATGCTCATAACAGCCTAAACATGCAGTGCATTTTGTTATCATACAAACATAACAGAAAAAGAAGAAAATATACCTTTCATTTCCCCCTTAGGATTGACAATAACACCAGCATTATCTGCAGAAACATAAAATGAAGAATAAATAAGCACAGATTACCCAGTTAAAGCAAAAAGTGTAAGAAAAAAAAACATGAGAAATAACTTTCCCATAAACCCTAAACCAATAAGTCATTGCAATGGGAACTCCACAACAAGAGGTACATCCAAATATTCACTGTATCTAGGAACTAACTACCCATCATAAAAAAAAGTACAAATTTAGGGTTAAATGAAGGGATTTACCAGCAGACAGGTAACACGATGCAAAGAAAAAGAACACGTCATGTTGTTTAAAACTGGCAATTTCACAACTATATGCTTCGCAGTGAGAAAGCCCAATCGAATAAAGGGGCACTCAACGTAATATAAATGCAGAAGCAACACATAACAAAACAGAATTATAAAAAACAGAGGAAATAAAGATCAATAGGGAGAGTGGTAGAAATAAATGTACCTTCAAAGTACATGAAAACGCCGTCCTTTCGGCGCCAAGGCTTGCGCTGGCGAACGATGACAGCTGGCAGCACCTTCTTCCTGAGATCGGGCTTCCCCTTCTTCACGGTGGCCATGACCATATCGCCAACACATGCCGAAGGAAGACGATTCAAACGACCCTTGATCCCTTTCACGGAGATGATGTACAGGTTCTTCGCTCCCGTGTTGTCAGCGCAGTTCACCGTCGCCGCCACTGGGAGACCCAGTGACATGCGGAACTTGTTCCCCGCTGATCCTCCGCGCCCTCTCTTCGACATCTCTCTCTCAATGGCTTCTCAAACCTATGTATCCCTCTATATATATGTGTGACACGAATAGGGTTTTAGGTTTTGAATGGGCTGGGCTTTGTCATGTTGGGCTCAAAAAAACACTCCGAACACGGTTTTCTTTTCGCAGTTGTTTTTTACTCTATTTTTCTCCTTTATATTGTGGTTTTCTTAAATATTTTAAAAAAAATATCTTAGAATCTAAATTTCAAAATTTATTTTAATAATGATATATTTTTTAAAATTATTAGAACAATATTTAAAACAATTTTAACAGCTGTTGCTGTATGCAAAAGTACAAAACAATATTTTGGAGACTAAAACAGTTAAAATAAACTTATAGAAGAAAAAAAAGGCAAATCTGTAAAATATAGGAACTATAAAGATTTTTTAAATAAAAAAAACAAGATTATCAAATGCGACAATCCCATTATTTTTTTTTAAATATCATTTTAGAAAGAAACATATTTTAGCAAAAAAAAAAATACTAAAAGGTGTGTTCTCATTTTAGTGAAAATATGAACTACAAAAATCATTCCCTTTAAAAAAGTTGAGGGTGGTAAAACTAAATTTTAAAATGTCAAAATTTTAACATTTATAAAAATCAACTTCGAGAACACATTGAAGAGCTGGAATTTATTCTGAGAAAAAAATGAAAAAAAAAATATTAAAAACATCTGCATTCGTAAGGACCTTGTTCGAAAACGATGTCGTCGTGCACTAGTTGTTGTTCTGCTTCTTCCCTTCTCCTGGTGAATCTTCCGCGCGGACCTTCCCGCCACGATATCCGTGGAAGCCTAAGGATGTCACTTAACAACGACAACACCAATTCAAAGTTCACATCTTCATCGTTGCTCAATTCGGTAACAAAATTGCTTTGGGGCCAGTCTCTTCCGCCGGGGATCCTCGTGGCCACCGTGCGCACCGCCTGGAACTCCACGTGGGGGCTCATGATGTCCCAGCTCGCTCCCTCCGACTCCTCCGGCGGGTATTCGAGGCCCGCTTCCAAATTCCGATTCCTGGGCCCTGTTTCTCCGGGCAGCCTCCACCTGTACGTGGGCCTGGCGTGCCCGTGGGCCCACCGGACTCTCATAGTGCGGGCGCTGAAGGGGTTGGAAGAGGCCGTGGCCGTGTCGGTTGCGTCGCCGGGGATGGACGGGTCGTGGGAGTTCAAACGGGTGGGTGGGGCTGATTCGGGTTCGATTGGGCCGAGTTTGGATAAGGCGAACGGGTGCAAAACATTGAAGGAAGTTTATGGGCTTCGGAGAGGTGGGTATGATGGGAGATCGACAGTGCCGATGTTGTGGGATAAGGGTTCGAAGGACGTTGTCTGCAACGAGAGCTACGATATTATTCAGTTGTTAAATTCCGGGTTGAATAGCGTGGCAGGGAACCCAGAAATGGATCTCTCGCCCCCTCAATTGAAGGAACAGATTGAGGAATGGTATCGAATCATATATCCCAATGTGAATAACGGGGTTTATAGGTGAGTGGGGATTTCAGAATTGAGAGTTGAGATCACAATTTTTACTGGTGTGTTGAATCTAGAATTTTTGGATTTGCAGGTGTGGATTTGCGCAGAGCCAAGAAGCGTATGATAGATCGGTGAATGAGTTGTTTTGTACACTGGACGAGTTGGAGGGTCACTTGGCTAATTCCCGTTACTTGTGTGGAGATCAATTGACCCTTGTGGATATATGTCTGTTTACTACTCTCATTCGGTTTGATCTTGCGTATAATGTTTTGTTTAAATGCACCAAGAAGAAGCTCTGTGAGTATACCAATCTACATGCCTACATGCGTGACATTTATCAGGTACATGCATGCAATAACGTGTTCATTTTAAGGATTTTCGATTGTCTTTCGGTTGGGTAATGTTGATTGTAATCTCGTGCTGAATAACCATTGACAGATTCCGAAGGTGGCAGCTACTTGCAATTTTACAGAAATTATGGATGGTTACTACAAAGTCCTTTTTCCTCTGAACCCAGGGAGCATTAGACCGGTCATGCCTTCTACTTCCGAGCACCAAATCCTTTGCAGGCCTCACGGAAGGGAATCACTGTCATCAGCAACACCGGTATTTGTAAAATAGACATCAGTGAAACCCCAATCACCACCACCCAGAGCAAAACCAAAATCACCCATCATTTCTATTAGTTAAACAACAGAAATGTTTCTTTCGATTAATGCAACAGTATAGCACTTCTACTAGAATGTTATATTGCACTTGCTATGCAGCTCCAAATTAGTTTCTAATGCTATATAAATCCATTCAGCTTACAGTGTCATCCATGATTCTCTAAGTCCCCGGTCAAAACCTCTGCTATCTTCTACTGCGGGAGAATACAACAAGAATATCCCATATACATCGCATATCAATTACGTCGTCAAAAAGATTAACCAGTAGTATTAAAACAACTAATAAATTTAATTAAAACGCCCAAACAGTTTACCTTATCAAAGATCGTCAACTGTTAGCAACACTACCATTACAAAAACTATATACAGAAATTACACTGCATATAATTATTTAAATTGAAATTAAAATCCCGGTTAATTAATTTAGATAAAAAAACCAACCCGTCTTTCAAGTACACTAACAATATTTTGCTCACCGATACAACGTAATAGGCGTGCAGTACATTTGTATGACCTTCTATACTAAAAAGAGATAAAAATGATAGTGTAAAGATATCAGATAAATAAAGTGCTTTTAACAAAATAGTAAGAATAATAACTTCAAACAAAAGGCATATAATTCTAATAAATATTTCATAACACGGAATTCCAACACATACTACGTTAATATTAACAAGCCCTCTATGCGCTACAGCTATAAACTACATATTCACCTTCACTACTGCCTAACCTTTTTGTTTTCGCTAACAGCGATTTTTGTCTTTTCGAAGTTTGAACACCTCGTAATAAGTTTATCAAAATAAGTCCCAAAATGAACGACAACCCTTTACTTTCGTAGGCCATGAATGCCCATAATAGTTTTCAAAGATCTGTACAAAAGGTCTCCATCCACTAACCAAAAAAAGGCACCACAACTCGTCGAAGGGCGGTGAGACATCAAAATTGGCTCTACGGAGAAAGGACTTGTCATTCGGAAATTGACGCAGATATGTTAGATCCTACATACAAAAAAGAAAGGAATTCATTACCGACATTACAAGTTACAATAGCAACTAAAGCTCATACCAAATACCTCAAATATTTGAATAAACAAAATGCGTAGCCACAAAAAAGCCCCCCATTCTCGCTACATAGTTTTCTACCATTAACATGCATCCAAAATAATTCATCGTTATGGCCCCTCAGAAACGAGTTTTGCATAATGCTCGAATCAAACTGTTGTTTAAAATGTTGTTTTGAAATCAGCAGCAATATAACCCAGCATAAAGTTGCTACAAAAGAAATTTTTCTTTAATTGTAAAAAGGTATGAACTTTGGTAATTTTAGTAAATCAGCGAATGAATTTTGTGTAGAATCCCATGATACCCAAAAATGCAAGTAGACTGGTGAGGGATGTGGGCCTGGGCCAAAGCATAATGGCATGTATTTTGTCTGGGTTTGGGGTGGTCGTGCCTTCTTGAATAAGATGGACCAAATAAGAAACCTGGTGGTTGAAAAAACACATTTAGATACCTCAAGTCTCTAGCAATTGGAGAATGAGTTAGGTGCTGGATGTGTTCGGCATAGACTAGTTGCAGATGAGAATGTAAAAAAAAAAAAACTAGGACAAAGTGGCGTACATGTGGTCTTAAAGGGTCATTCATGACTGCTTGAAAGGTGGAGGGTGCATAATGTAAATAAGAAGGGCATAACTAGAAACTCATAATGCCTATCAAATATTCTAAAGGTTGTTTTGTGGCAATCCCTGGGGTCTACTCTTATCTAGTGGTACCCTGATCGGAGATCTAGCTTAAACACTTCGGCAACCGTTAATTCATCCAATAATTCATTAATTGTGAGAATAGGAAATTGATCCTTTATTGTGATTGTGTTTAGTGCCCTGAAGTCCACACAAAAATGCCAAGTGCCATTTTTTTATTAAGATGACAGGAGATGAGAAAGGACTATTGTTGGGGCGGATGATGCTTTCTTCTGCCATTTCCCAAATAAGGGAGGTCATAGTTTGTGTTATGAGCATGTGGGTAGCAGTAGGGTTCGATGTTGACTAGGATAGCTTAGGGAAGAAGGGGAATGTGATGATTATGAGGTCGGTGAGGTGGTAATCCATGAGGAAGGGCAAAAACTGTGGTATGTTTTTAGTTGTGTGTAAATATCCAATTGGTGGGTAGGGTTTTGAGGATGGGTAGGAGAGAGGTTTTGTTGAAACGTAAGAAGATGCATAGAAACTACGACATTGGTGTGTAAAGGTGGGAAATATAGGTGGGGGAAGCATGGTTGTGGAGGGTAATTGGGGAAATATTTGAAAGAAAGTTGAGGGGTAGAATGGAGAAATCATGTTTTTGTATAGAAACCAAAACATTAGGACAAAGGAAAGAACATTGGTTTCGATCTCCATTTCCAACTGTGACTAAGAAAGGTGTGATAGGAATGGTGCAAAGTTGGAGGTGAAGGGCTAGACAAGGTTGCAATATGTTATGTAAATTGTTTGTGTCTAATAAGATAGGAACTAGAAGATGAGCAATGTGGCCTTCAAATTTAAAAGTATGGGCGGAAGGAGTGCCTGGTAGAGCTTGGAAAGAGAGGTGAATGTGAGTAAGGTCATTTGTCTCTAAGTTAGGGAAAGTGTTTGGGGAAGTTTCTGTAGGGTATTATGATGAGGTGTCTTCACTCAACAAAAGGAGAAAATGAATGGTTGTGCAATTGTGACCTGGAGAAAATTGTCATCATAGTTGTAGCACAATCCAGCATCTCCACGCTCTTGGAGTTGGGTTGAGGTAAGTTTTTTTATTGGATTAGGAAGGGATGCAATTAGTTGCGATGGGGTGGAAAGAGGAGGATGTGGTGGGGGTAATAGGTGTTGGGACAGTTGGGGTAGCCAATGACTATGCCGTTTGACGAAGTTTAAATAACTCAGCCAGATGGTTGACATATGTAGAAGGGCCAAAACAAAGTTTAAAGGCTCGACCAAATGAGACTCGGTCACTGAGTTGGTGATTTTGATACATCCACTTTAACCAATAGAGGGAATCACCTCATATAGAAAGCAACCAAATTTAAACCAAAGTCCCTGAGAATATTATAAAATTGGAAAAAATGATCAGCCTGGAATAGCCAATCTAAGGGGTTAGTACCATAAAAAAATGTTGATTTTTGGTTTGTGTATAGGGTGACTGAGGGAAGGTGAGTAAAAAGGAGGGATGGTTGTGGTGGTAGTTGTAGTAACAGTAATATGGTTCCATATTAAATGACCAAGATCAGATACAGATGTACTGAAAGAAGAATAGCAACTATCCAACAAAACCCCAGACCAAAACAGAAAGGAGCTCCATATTTTATAATTATCATTATAGGCTGGCTTATGGCGCTGAAACATGAAATAGACTGTACAAAAAAAATACTGCAACAAATTAGGGAGCATAAATAAAAGATAAAAGACACATTTTTGGTGTTGGAAAGTGTAAAGAAATTTGCAGAATACACTTACTGTTTGACCTCTTCATATGCCTGCAGAATTTACTGCCACAACTGCACTGGAACAGCTTGAGAGGATGATCATGATCATCAAAGTCAATGCCATAATCCTGCAGAAACACATTAGCTTTTACAGAGAAAAATTGATTCCAAGATTAATTAAATGATTTTGCATATAGTGAACTCTAGAAAATGAGAAAACACAGATCAGTATAACCATTCTCAATGGTCTGCCTGCCAACTACCCAATTAATTCAATAGCCATAAACAAGTACCAAATAATTTCTGCAATGAATAAATCAAATTATCCAAACCTTGATGGCTGATGCTAATTCGCTTGAACTGAGACACTAACAAGCCCAACAAAGTTAAAGATATTTACATAACCATTTACCAAACATTATATTGCATGGCATTGGTTAAGCCAGTACCTACAAAACTACCAAAAAATGTCTACCATGAATATATAAAAAAATTATCTATCTCGACTTTGATAGTCATTGTTATCATGCTTCCTAGTCAAAAAAGGGCAATTAATATGTATCACAAAGAATTGAAGATATTTATATTACATTAACAAACTTACTCACCCATGTTAGCTCCTCATGTGCTGATATTTTTCTAGAAGTGAAAAAAGCAAACTGCCATTTTAACACAAAAACATCGGTAAGAAAGATATTCAGTAGTCCACCATACCACAAAAAAAGCTACTAAAAACTACAGATGGAACTGAGAGATTTAATAACTTCTCACATGATAGTAATAATGGCCAGGATCCTCAACTTCAACTGGGATCTCAACCAAGTTTGCATCAAAACATCTGAAAAAATGAAATATGATTACTATAATTTTTCTAAATTTTCTAAATTTTCAATTTCCAAATAATGTGTCAAATGTGTGCTTAGACACTCTTTAATGAAAGTTGAAACTACAAAGAACATAATGACAAGTATCAAACTATCTTCATATTCAGTACTTGGATTAAATTATTTGACCACTCTAACCTAATTATGTTTGAGCTTTTCTATTTGCACATTTTATCTACACAGAAATATTTCTTATTCATAACAGTTATTTGAAAAAATGTTTTCCCCATGGATAATTAGAAGGGCATGCGTTACAAACAATGTGACCTACATGTATTAAAGTGAAATTCACGTTACTTATCTTGTTCATATAAACCATAAATAGTTAAATTTGATGACATATACCCCAAAGTGAACTACATGCATCAAAATGAAACTCTAGTTATTTGTCTTGTTATATAAACCGTAAATAATAACCATATTTGATAACATTTTCCTGATAATGGTTTTATTTGCTTCTGAGAATGCAAAGTTGAAAGCCAACCACCAACAACAATTGTCTTATTATGATTAGGTTGCATATTCCTTTAATGAAGAATCAGATTTCAAAAATGAATGTAAATATATTTGCCTATACAAATAATAAATCGAACAACTATATAAATGAATATTTGTCTTTAGTTTTTCTCAGCATTAATTATTTATTATTAATAAACAGCACGATCAAGTAATGTCAATAGAAATATAGTAATAAGAAATTTTACTGAGAAAAAACTGACATTTTCATAGACATGTTATAAAGAGGAAAGTTTATCTGCTTAACACATGGTGACCAAAGTTAGAGCAGTAGGGTTTCAATACCTGTGATTGATGAACCTAGCAATATTGCCAAACGAAGCTGCATCCAAGCATAGAGCTTCTTTGTTATTCACATGTCCTGAATCCCAATTTGCATCCAGTAGTACTGGGTATGTATGTTTCCCTTCTCCAGTGCATTTCATGTTCCTCTCGTACAACTCTTTAATGGATAAAATTTCTCCAACAAACTCACATACAAATGCACCTTTAGGCAGGTCCTCTAAGGTACGAAGACCCCATCCTTTACCTTCTGAAGTGAAAAACACCTATGCTCCATAGATTTATTAGACAAAACAGTTTCACAACACCCAAAAAAGATATAAATTAAGAAAATAAATTGTCCATCGACATGCAAGAAAAAACCATTTGTTTACAAGTGAAAGGATTACTTAAACACTCACCTGCAATTTGCAAGTCATTCCTCGCTGGATAACCCGATTTCCACAATGTTTCCCACAGCCACATTTGCTCCAGCATTCTTTAATAAACTTCCTTTTTAAGTGTCCTTTACAAGGTTCTAAACCACCATCATTCTTAATTCTATCAAGTGGACAATTTTTGCAATAAAAGAAATGTTTTTGAGGATTGCGACTAATGGCAATGCAACTGTTCAAGAATTGTTCCTTCAGTAGGCCTCGAGAACCATATGCAAATTCACCACCAGTTTTATTTGCACAAGCACAGGGTATGGACAAGACACAATTTCCCGCACAAGTTGAACAACAGTCCTCACTGCCAACACGTGATAGAGAAATGTTAACATAAGCATCTTGGAACACAAGGTTTTGGGGTATGTAGTTAAAAGATGGTGGGAAATCATTAGTATATTCATTCACCCAAGGAATTTCAACATTTTCTTCTCCTTTTGTAAGGTCACTAATATCATAAAAAGACCTTATATCATCAGCTGTTAGCTGATCCTGTGGAACAATCACTAAACTATGTGAATTGGGAGAGATAGGACATTCCAGCTCCTTCCTGACATTACATTGTGAAAAATCATTTGTTGTTTGGTCCATCTTGGAATCCAAGACAGCATCATTCACACCATTCAGGTCAGCAAGAAGAAGGAAACTTTGGGGAGAAGCCACTGCAGCAGAAGGACTAACATTGATGGGTCCATTTGAAACATCAGAAAGCATATCCAAATCTTTGTTTCTTACCACATCCAGTGTGCCAGGTTCCTGTGATTCCTTCGACACATCAACATTAGATCTTAGTATAGAACTTTCTTCTGGATCATTATTAGAGTTGTTTCCGAATTCCAACATGCAATCGCATAGATCCCTCAACAGTTTCATAACAGAGAAATTTGGGTCAGCGATTTTATATGAAAACAGGCATTTCTCCTCCATCATTTCTATAATTTCATCTCGTCTAGGCATGTGAAATTTTGATCCCCAAAGTGCTGAGCTGCAGCTCAAAGATAGTTTTACCTCTCCAAGAGTTGATGAGGCTATCTCTACATTACAAGTGGCTTCTTCATTTGAGGTAGGACTAGCATCTTCATCTCTGACTCCATCTCTGCATTCTGATGATGTAACAGTAACATGGCTAACATGCTTTCCAGCTACACCATTCTTCAATGACGAGTCCCTTACGCTTGATGGTTCTGAGAGGAAGAAAAACAATTAAACAACCTCTTACATAATGAATGTTAATTGGCAACATAATAATTAAGAAATGACAACATAATTATTAAAAAAATATTTGAGGCAGAAATAACCCTGGTTATGTATGTGTACAGAAAAATAGGATCTAGAAGCACATCAAACAGAAAATACTTGATATTGTTTATGCCAGTTAGAGCATATAGAGTGGCCAATGGCTGACTTCTATCAGTTGAACTGAAAACAAATGTAATGCAAATTGCAATTATGCAAACACCAAAACAAATTTGCAAATTGTCTTCTATATTCTTGTGATGGATGGTATGGTAGCATTAAAGATTTTTCCAGTACTTAAGTAAGAAAACAATTTTCCTCTAATACACAATACTAATACTGCACCATGCTTGGTTGTAGTTTGCAAACCCCAAACCTTGAGATTTGGTGAGTGCAGACACAGTTTCAACCACAACTAACATGTTTGGCAAACCATGGTTAGATTGTGTTTGAAAATGTTTTTGGGCTATGGAAATGAGGAAAAAAAATTGTGTCAGACGAGTAAAGCCACGTTTTGCAAACTATAATCCAAACATAGCAGTTCCAAAAATGTGCCATGCCACTATACACAAAAGAATAAAACATCAATGAGGGGAATAATCCATCCAATACCAGGAGGAATCACTGCAATGGGCATTTCATAATCAGGCACTTCATCAATAGGCTCATCCTTGGGTATGATAAGTGCCTGAGTACGAGGCATCATGTTGTTTGGCAACAGAAACTTCCCCGATTCAACTGTTGGTTCTTTAGATGGTGTGGATGGGGACGATCTTCCAGATGTAAGTTTTCTTCCTCTTTGCAAAACTTGGGTTGATGCAGGCTGCTTTCCCTTGTCAACAATGTCATCTGGTAGTCGAAGTGACGGTGCTTCAATCCTTGGGTTCCCATCAGATGACTCTGGTTTGTTTTGAGGTTTCTTCCCAAAAGAACCCTGGTGTAATGCATTATCTTCTAATTTAGGCCTTTTTGAAGGAGGGCTGGTGGCACTGTTAGTCAGAGGATGCAAAGGCTGACTCTCTTGGTCTCTTAATCGCAGCCTTTTTAAAGGTTGTGCTCTTTCATTATGCATTTGAGCCTCTTCACTCTCTGTCTCATCTTCCTGGTTGTTTGAAAAGGAAGGCAAAGAATGACAAGTGCTGTGTACATCGTCAGACTGGATTTTCTTTTTCAGTTTGGGCACCTGGATCCAACACTGGAAGTAAGCATGCAGAAGAAACAGAACATGCATGCACATGTGTAAAGAGACAACACATAAAATGAGAAACACACCGTATTATCGTCCTCCTCAAATATAGCATCTGCTAGAACTCTATAGTTCTCTGCCTCGATAAGTTCCCAGTTTTTATCAAACACTTTCAGGAGTTTCTTTAACGCTGATTTCACTTTCGATTCATCAATTCCAAGACTTCCCATTGCACGATAGGCCGCTACCACTCTTTTATTGGGTGCCATTTATAATCAGCTAGCAATTACTTTTCCCACAGATTCCCAATTTCAAAGATTTCTGAACAGGGAAATACAAACATAATTTATGAGAAATTAAGCTATTTGATCAAAACATTCTTTTGGCAGTGACTTCGAAAGAAGAGGCTCGGAGAACACTGAAATATTAGCTATTCAGCTTTTCAATAATTAAAAGAATTAGGTACATTAGTAAAAATCCAGACAACAATTACGAAAGGAAACTAAATGATAAGAAAACTGTCAATCCTGATATAGAAATACAACTTTCCATACCAATAAGAAAGACTACAGTATGCATTAGAATATGAACATTTCTAGGTTCCTGTGCTTACAATAAAATACCTAAGGAATCAATGAGTCAAGTGAACTTTTCAACTTCCCCATCTCCGTAATCTTTCAACTCTATTCTTGAAATTCAAAGAGAGAGAAAGAATGAACATAATGCGTGCTCCTCAGGCAAAATGAGGGGAGGAAAAAGGACAGCGAACACAAGTTTAAGTGCAATAAGATGAGTGAAGGAACATAGAAACCCACTGAAAACCTGAGTTAAATTTTGAAAAAACACCATGTACATTACACATGCGGTCACAATAAAACCCTAACTAAAACCTCCAAAAGAACATGCAACAGAGTATTCGCACACAGCAGACGTTGATAATCTTACAAGCCGAAACTTAAGAGCTCACTCCAACAATCAAAACATGAAAGCGACACAAAACCGTTTCGAAACACAAACAACATTCTTTTCACCGAAAAAACAAAAGGGAGAAAAATGGTGAAGAGGAAATTTCAAGAATAACTCAACTGAGAGAGAAAAGATAATCGAAACCTCCTCCAGTGACGAATTTGAGTGAGAGAATGGGTCTGAAGTAAAAAGTGAGGGAATCAGAAAAGGTTGATTAAAGATTAGAGAAAAGAAAATTGAAAAAGGAAGGTGAAAGGTTATATATGCATTCACAAATGCTGATCATAATATTTTGATTTTGGTGAGGAAGAAGGAAGAGAACAAATAGGGCTCCTCAGTTAACTCTACTAAGTTTCACCATTCTTTTCTCTTTTATTATTTCTCAGTATTTCTCAGTATTTTGGTCACAGGAATCTTTTCAAATATTGGTAAAATATCTAAGGTTAATTTTTTCAAAAAAAATAAATCTCTTGTTTACAAAATTCAGTTGCATCGTTTAATTTTTTTAAAATTATTAAAGTAAGTTCTTCATTTAATTTTTTTAATTTGTATCAACTTCATTCTTTTTAACATCAGATGATTTTATAGTTTTAATGTATGTAATTTAAGAAAGTAAAGTTTGCATTAATAAACAAAATTTAAAACTATATTTTAAATGGGTGCGATGTACGGTTGATTAATATTATATATTTTTATATGTGTATTAGTTAATATATAATATAGTCATGTAAATATAAAAAGGTTTTAAACAATTTAATAGCGGTGATTTTTTAACTTTTCTTTGATTTTTTTTAAATTCGCACACTGAAGAGTCTTTTTCAATAAAGTTTGTAATCACCTATTATTCGTGTTCTGAATGATGAAAGTTAGTTTAACCGGTTTAAATGTATGACCAATGAAAAAATACAAAAATGTGATATTGTAAACATATTTATATATTTCTTGAGTAATAAAATAAGTTTTATATTATTCATCCAATATTTCAGCTTTTAGTATTCCTTTTTAAGTACATAATAACACATTATGCGATACTTAATATATTAAAAATATTTTACAAATAAAAAATATAATTCATTATTTTACCGGTTCTCACATTATTTAGAAGTCGAGATCAATGATAATTTATATACACACTTTTTTATGTGTATTTTAAGGAAAAAAGACAACATCTCGAATGCGATGATTGACCATTCTTATGAACGAACTTGAGTTTGGAACATTGGGGTGTCTTTTATGGGGATGGAAAAGTGGTTTAAAAAATGAATGTTAGCCCTCTGAGGAGGGCTCAATTGTCTTACATCGCTTAGGAATCGAGGTCAAGGACAATGTAAATACATCTTTCTCTCTTGACCCTCAGAAACACCTTTTAAGGACAAAATTGTGATGGAACTTTGAGCTCCAAAGCGGACAATAACTCAAATGTGATGATTGACCCTACTGATGTTATCTCAACAAACTTGAGGTTAGAACATTACTCGGGGGCTTGTTTCAATACGCTCAATTGTCTCACATCACTTAGGAAACGAGGTCAAAGACAATTTAAATACATATTTCTCCCTTAACCCTGTGATGCGTTTTTTAATGACAAAATCATGATGAAACTCTAAGCTCCAGAGCGAACAATACCTCGGATGCGATGATGAACCCTAGTAATGTTATCTCAACAGACTTAGGGTCAGAACATTAACATGGCCGCTGGTGAGAATGGAAAAGTGGTTTCAAAGACAAACTCTTGTTCGCTTAGCCATCGATTGGGGGGTTTGTTGTGGTACGTTCAATAGTCACACATCGCTTAGGAGTTGATGTCAAAAACAATTTAAATACACTTTTCTCCCTTAACCCTCTAAGACGCCTTTTAATGACTAAAACCGTGAGGGAGTTCCTAGCTTCAAAGCAACAATACCTCAGATATGGTAACCCTAATGATGTCATCTCAATAAACTTAAGGTCAGAACAATTATAAACTTTTAATTATGTTAATTATCTAGTTTGGAGTTTCTTTATATATAATCATTATATTAACGCTAACTATATATTAGTGTGACTTGTAATTTATTTTTTATTACATATTTATTTATTTTTTGAATTTAAAGTAGCTTTAATATTAATTTAAGTGTTTGGATAGTTTTGCAAACATACTCATAGACAAAAGAAAGAGAGAACATCTCTAACAAAAAAGAGGAAACAAAAATTATAAAATAAAAAGGTGTTAATTTATCAAAATCATCTTACTTCATATAAAAGTAATTGGCACTGAAGGCAAATTAAACTATAAACCATATGATATCAATAAGAAATATAGTAAATAATATCAGTCACTCAAAGTAGGATGAGAATGCGGGACAGGTTATGTGGGCTGGTTCGCAGCTCACTACAAAAAAACATGGGACAGACTCACTAATCTAGCCTGATGACTTGTTTAGGCTTGTCCCACATAACTCGCAACCCATGCGGGCCAACAGCGAGACGGGGCGGGTTGGTCCACTGGCCTGCATAAATAAAAAATAAAATTTTATTCTAAAAAAAATCTTATTTCTCATCCATTATTGCAATGTGATCTTAATTTTATTTTATTTTAAAAAAATTGAATTTAATGTACTAAAAAAAGAAATGTTTTATTTTAATAATCTAAGGGAGTTAATATTAAGAGTGACCGTGGATTTAGTTTTAAGTAAAATATTATATTTAAAATGTGTTAATAAAAAAATAATATAAAGAAGAAAAATCAATAAGATAGTTAAAAAAATAGTTATCTTCATTAAATTATTTTGTGGCAAAACTTTAATAAGATACTCTTATACATTTACATACATATATAGAAAAAATACATGCAAAAAAAACTCTAATTATTTTTAGTCAAACCTTTTAACAATCCTCATAATTGAATTCATATTTTTATCTTAATTGAATGAATTGAAACAGGGATGCAATTTTAATTTTTCAGTAGTAGGAATAAGTTTTTTTATAATTAATAAAATTTTAATTTTTTTTAAAAAAATGTGGGTTGGCCCGCAGACATGCGGCTTACGTCTTATGCGGAGCGAACCTGTGAAATGAGCATGCACTTCTTATGCGGACGCAGGCCAACCTGATCCTCTTTTTGCGGGTCAAACGCGGGGCGAGCCTATGCGTTGCAGGCCAGCCCACGTTGTCACCCCTAACTCAAAGCACGAGAGAATCATGTAAGTGACATTACTTGTCGAACTAAAAAAAAGTTAATTGAACCGAATAAACAAAGTACTGAAAAGATAGACACGTTAAGGCAAGAAAACACCCGTATAAGGAGAAAGTTGGAATAAAACATGTAAACCTCACATGGGACCAACATTGAACACCTAAGGGAGGAGGAACTAAAAGCTTCATGTTATTCGCAACTAACACCACCCCTAAACACAAAGGAGAATGATAATCAAACGATTAAAGCATAATATTAATGATACCCCTTTATGGATGAGATTATGAAAATTATCTTCCATCCAAGTTGAAAAAGACTGCAATAAACCATTATGAATAAATTATTGACTATGAGGAGCATATAGATGTGTGCATCCCCAAGTTAGTCTTTACATTACAATAGTGTATTCCCATGTCTCTCAAATGATGTTATTGAGTTGGTTGACATGGTTATCTATGTATTTATATATTGATTATACATTAATTTTGACACATTGGTAGAAAAAATTAACATGTAGTTTGCCATAAACAAACCTCATCACTTAACTTTTATTGCATTGGTGAAATATCCAACAAGACAAAGAGAATCCCTAGTATTCATGGAACTATCAACTCCTAATTTCATTTGGATAAATAAAATTTGTTTTCAAAGAAAAAGAAAATAAACAATAATAATGTTTTTTTAAAATAATAAGAATTAAATAAATAATTGAAAAATATAAATCTTTAAAAGTGTATTTTTTTATTATAATTTTTTAAAATATCAAAATTTCTATTTTATTTTTGTTAGACTTTTTTTTGTTTTCTCCAAAAGAAATTCACGCAAACAGTCAATAGTATTGATGTATAGTTTACATTATTTTTCTTAATGTATAATTTTTATGACTATTAAGCATAGTTACTCACATTATCTTATAAAAAAAAATATATCAACACAAAAAATAGCTTTGACCTTTAGAATTAAGTAATCATTCATTTTCCATTATGAATTGAAATACGTAGGAAAAAGGCCAATCCTTATTGGGTCGAAATAAAAAATTCCATAAATATTTTCTTTGTTTTTTTTCATATGCATTTATGTTTCATTTTTTTTGGGGGGAAACTAAACAATATTGAAAACCATATTCGTTTTGCATATTTAATTAAAGGTATCGTCATAAGACAAATGTTGTAAGCTGCTAACACATTCCTTACATGTAATAGACTTTTGCACCCTAAATTCGATTTTGCAAAACTTTTCTTTCGATTTTTCCATAGTTTTTCATAATAACCTATGGCAGCGACTCCACTATTTTTCATAACTTTTATTCACCACCCTTAGTTGATGTTAGAACAAAAGGGATCTAAATCATTTGTTTGGTTTTAATTTTGTGCTTTAAAAACAAAGTGTAGAATATATCTTTATAAGCATCAAGTTTCGTCAAACGCAAACGTCTTGTTTAACCTAAAAAATGCAAGTGTGCTTCGTTTGACAAGCTTTTACTTAAACAAATACAAGTGTGTATATTTTTTTTGATAAGTTTTTTATTAGATAAATGATAAGTATACAACTCATGAAAGACACACACCTTCAACATTTCATGGTATAGTCAAACTTATAAACACTTATTCTCTTTGTGTATGGATTGTTCATTTCTTCATTTTTCCAAGAAGAGCTCACTATGTTATGCCAACATCAAGATCTCTTGGAAAGTATGCTTAATGTTGATCCATACAAACATTTTTTCTAAAAAGGCAGAATGTCAGTGTTACGGAGTTAGTCAACTTTATTTTAACTTATGTGTTATGCTAAAGAAAAAAGAAGCTTATTGTATAGGCCTAATAATCCATGTCATGTATCAGAAGAGTTGTGTAAAGGAGTAACATGCATTTAATGTTAAGTCCAAAACATTTAATGCGTCTCTATGTTCCAGACGTGGTCAAACGAATGCCAACGAAAAAGAAAGGTCCGTAAACCTCCTTACAACTCAAAAGAAATTTATAGTGACTATTTTCTCCTCAATTCTTTATGAAGATCTTTGTGAAAAAAAAAATGTTGATGAAACATTTTCAATAAGAATGAGAACAAGCTCTTGTAATTTCATGCAATTCTTAGGCTTGTATTTGCAAGGAAGAACATTGCTTCTTTTCATAGCTATATAAAAGAGTATGTTCAATATTGTATTTATCTTAAGACATCAACTCTCTTCAGTGAGCAAAACTCACGGTCATTTAGATCACAACCTTATGTAATCAAATTGCTTTAGCCAAGAGTGATTATTGCCAAAAAAATACTCATATTTATCTAGGAGTGGTTGCGTTTCAAAACAATACTCAAGTTTAGCCAATATTGAATGTGGTCCAAAGAATACTCGGTCTTAGACAAGAGTGGTTGGGTTTATACTCAATCTTAGCCATAAATGACTACATTCCAAATATTAATCGATCTTAGCCATGAGCGATTATGTTCCAAAGAATACTCAGTCTTAAGTAAGAGTGACCGTATTTCAAATAATGCATATGTTTATTAAATAATTGTTGGGTCCACATAATACTTGTTTTGTAACTTGCAGTGTGAGTCTGCATTAGTGAAACCTCCTTAATCATGTTTATTATGATCTGGACGTAGTTTGAGTTATCAAACAAACTAATATAAAAATAATGTGTGTAAATCTCTTTAATCTCTTATCTTTTTATATTGTATGTTATTAATTTGCATCTAACCCAAAGTGGAGACTTTTGCGAAAAAAAGTTTTGAACAACGTTTTTGGCAACACATCTATCAAACTTGGAGTTGCAATATGATGTTCTTCATCAAATAATGTCTCTCTTACAAAAAAAAAAACAATGAGTTTGTCAAGTATAAACTTCAAATGTTTGCATTTATCAGGTGAAGTTTTGCAAATTTCTTGATTTTTTTAATACATAACTTAACTCTCACTTCTTTTTGTAGTTGACTTGATTTTCACACATGATAAAAAACTCAAACATAAACCCCTTTTTTGTATAATCTTTGCCATAAATTGACAACGAATTAGGATGAGTTAAGACATTAAGGTATGAAGTTACCATATATATATCATAATTCAAAATCAACTACCAAATAGTTTCTCTTAAGTTTAAATTGTTTGTGTTTGTGTTCTAAAGAATAACAAAAGGAAATGTAAAATGCATCGACACGTTTAGAAACTTAGAGAAAATCATCAAAGTAATAAAGATACAAATAAAAGGATAAACGAGAACAATAATTTTCAAATTAATAGGATATGTTCTTTAAAAAATATGAGAAATATAATAAAGGATTTTAGAAAAAAATATAAGATTGTTGAGAGAGATGGAGAGACTTACAAGAAGTTAAAGAAAAAAAAGCAGGTTAAATATATTTTTCGTTCTTATACTATAACGCGAAATTTGTTTTTGTCCCTAACAAACAAATTTTAGCATGAACTATATTATATGATTATAATATCTACGTTTGCGATGAGTCAACATGAAATATTTTAATATCCTAGTTTATACTGAAAATTCGATTGCCATGTAAAAAGATTAGGAATAACGTATTCCAATAGTTTCTTTACTATAAGTATACATGAGATCTAAAGTTTGGACTAACAACAAAAACCAATTTCGCGTGAAGGAACGAAAATATATTTAACAAAAAAAAAAGTTAAACCAAACTCCAAAAATTTACATTAATTATATCAAAGAATTTTTTTTTGCTTACATCATGCTTGTAAAATATTTCAAAAATTAAATTCATAGATAAAAGTTTAAAAATTTAATTATTCTTCTACGTAAATTAAATATTTAGAATTAAAGATAAGATTGTTGAGAGATGGAGAGACTTAGGAGAAGAGAAGTTATGTATGTAAGAAATTATGTATATTAATTTCTATAAAGTGACTCACATGACTTAGAGTTTGGGCTTTGGGCCCAAATATGATTTAATAATAATAATAGAATTAAAGGCCCATTGGTTAATGTGAGAA
>Ga0123342_1001122_pt1 | contig 44684 bp, 16 predicted proteins | sample Turbeawhitnodule_FD_89960 | JGI IMG/M metagenome (GOLD analysis project Ga0123342, IMG submission 89960) | Root nodule microbial communities of legume samples collected from Mexico - Turtle bean Mexico white nodule | ecosystem: Host-associated > Plants > Roots > Nodule | place: Mexico: Nepantla...
GTATATAAAATTATTTTTATCCTTATTCAACTGAAAAAGTTCCACATTTGTCAGGACTCTGTCAAGAAGATGAAGCTGATAGTACAAAACCAAAATACTCACCTCAAACAAATCATACCTTTCTCGGCCTTTTGGCTAAGATCAAGTGTAGTATCTGTTCTTATCAGTTTAATATCTGATATGTGGATCATTGATTCACACGATATTAAATTAATATTTTGAGGGAAAGTGTCCATTACAATAGCTTGCTATTGGGACTCTTAGGCATTGCTCTTGTGTTGCACTATTGCAAGAGCCTGGTGCATCCCACTCCAAACAAGTTTATAATGTTTATATATTGGTTTTTTCGTCCTATATATAGTGTACATTATATGAAGAAAATGTCAATCATCAAGGGTTAATGTGCATTCTTGAAATTATAGGTATGAATAGTGTGGAGAATTCCATGCTCATATACCCCAGCTGATAAAGGGTTGGATATGCAGCAGAACTACTCTTCCACTGTGACCACTGTGTGATCTTGTATTAATCAATTACCTGTAAATTGATTAATATATGTAAATGGGGATCACTTAAGTGATCAATTTAATTTATTATTTATTGTTAATATACTCATTTAAATATGTTTTTCAGTGTATTTATTCTCACAGGCTTTTTTTCACTTATGTACCTATAATTTCTCTGTCAAGGATATCAGATTGCCGAGGTGAGTTACAAGTGGGGACATTATGATGATGGAACACCCCTGTGGCTGCAATTACTTATATTAAACTCAATTAACAATGCGTGTAATAAGTCCAACTTTGTCCTTACTTCAAATGGTAGGGAGAGGGTATCTAGCTAGATCCAAATAGTTTGAAAAAGCCATTCTGTGCGAGTAGTTCATGTTGTTTCATATATTGCCTTGAACATTTCAGATCTCAACTTGCACTATTAGAGCTACCCTCTTGGTGTTAATTCTTTACAAAACAAGACATTTATAATAAAATTAAACTATCATAGTGGATACAAATTACTTGTAGTCATTCACTGTCAGAGAATGGCATGGAACTGTTGGCAGAAAACCAATATTAGTTATGCTCTCTTCCTTCCATTTTTTATTCCTACAAAAACAGTGGTGACTGGAGTTTTATCCCAGCTCATTCATTTTTCTGTCTCACCAATAATCTTACTTTGATTCTAAAACATCTTTCCACAATCGGCTTTACTTTTTTTTCAATCTCCTCTTCCATTTTCCTAATAAGACTAAACTAAATGTTTGAATCTAATAACATGGTATGCAAGATGATCTTGAGATGATTTTACAAGTTCATGGAATTCTCCATGACTGCAAGAAAACTTAAAGAGAAAAAAGAGGGAGAACAAAGGGAAAATGGAAAGAAAACAAAAAACAGAGCACATGTATTGTACATACAGCGAAAACATAAGCAAAAACCAATAGAAAACAAACTAACATAGCATGACTGACTAACCATCAAGATGGTCTAAACAATATGCTAACATGTTAGACGATCTGATATAAAACAAGAGGTCTAGACTGTTTATCAACTAAACGATCTAGTAAGAATAAACAACTTGATGTTTAGATATTCTAAACAAAAAATAGACTAGACGGTTTAACGAAGATCATCTACACAAATACTAGATGCTTTAGCAAAAGAGTAACTACATAAGACTATACTAGACAATCTAACATAATACTGTCTATACATAAAAGCAACACCCAAAACAAAGTGAGTGGCTATAACATGATGATTACATCCCACATCCCAAAGAAAATGAAAGAACAAATTCTTTATAACTTCACTGACAAGGTGTCAGATCGCTGAGCTGGGTTACTCCAGCTTGTGACCCAAGTGGGAGCATTATTGTGATGGAACAACATCGAGGCTTGCTGGGTTGGGCTGGGTTTGCAATATGTTGGCCTGCCCACTCCAAGTCCAGAGTTGAGTCTGGGGACTTTAGTGAAGGTTAAGGTCTCTTGACTCTTAGAGTGGAGGGCACAGCGTGAGGCTGGTTTCACAGAGCAGCGACCACCTCCCACTCCTGACAGTGGAGGGATTACAGGCTGCAGCAGCCTCAGTCCTAATGGCTAATGGCCTGGTCAGCCTAGTTTGCTTGGACTATCACTTTTATTTTTATCACCATCATACAATTTTCTGATTATAATTAAAGTTTTGCACCAACCTCTTTCAATATAATTGAGATTACCCTAATTTTGTTTTGTATATTAATAATGGTTCAATATATGTATGATCTTGTCGTAATATATCTGATATGTCTATTAATTAAATGTGTATCAATATTTAAATATGATGAAATAAAAGATAATTTTTATATTTATTTTACACTATTTATATATATCTAAATAGTTTTAATATATATTAAAAAAAAACATGAAAGTGCAGGAAAAAACTCCTCTCAACTTCTATTTCATTAAAATTAGAGTATCATAATAATTTCTTTTTATCCATATCTTATTACACATGTCTATAAAAATAATATTAAAATCATTTATCAAAAACTATGCTAATTTTGCCATCCTTTAATTTCCATAACTATTGAAATTGTTCAAAACCATTTTGAAGTAAATGACAAGCAACTACATGCAGGAGAATAAAAAACCTTCTCTAAGACAGATTTTGATAGTGTCTTAAAAAGTAAGTTTAAACCAAACTTAATCCAACAATACTAATTTGTAAATATAAGTGGAATTTGGTTCTCTCAATAGTCAATCATGAGTCATGATATCAGATCTATACAATTAGCATAGAAAAGATGCATAGCAGAGTCTAACAAATTAGTTTCTAGAAACACAAATATGATATACAGATCTAGCCTTCAAATAAACATCACCGTTAACTGTATTATGGTTACAAAAGCCTTGATGTATTACGATTACAAAAGCCATCAAGGGTAAAAAAATATGAATGTTAATAATATTTTCTAGGGCTCACCACCATCCCTACAACAATAATTATACAAGTGGCTCTCTAAAAGTTTTCCCCTTAAAATCAGGAATAGGGTAAGATGATCAGAAGTCACTTGACTAATACAAGTCAAAGCCAAGATGCGGGCCATGCTTAAAGAATAACATGGTTAACTATTATATATATCCTTGACAAAGGTATTTGGAAGCAAGCTTCTGCTAAGTAGGAACTTCCAAGCTGTATCTATTTCTTCACATTGAATTCCATCATCTGTTTATCAAATAAAACAGATAAGATTAAACATAAAAAAGGAAGATAAGATAATGAAAGTATCAGCATTTGCTTAGATGAGAACAAACATGTGGTATAGCACATTACATAAATGTTGGATTTGCTTCATAAATCAAAAATGAAAATCTTACATGGAGACAAATGAGGAAACTTACACGGGAGGTTGCACTAGTATGACTAATGCAAACATGCATAACAGCAGAAAAAAGAAAGGATTACTGCAAAAGCATTTCTTGATTAGGTGGAACTAGCTACATGAACTAAAAAGGCCTTTGTGCTCCGATTAATACCAAAAGACTCACATAGGCACCATAGATATAAGTCTCTCAAGTGTTTCTCTAAGTTTTTATAGGTCTTCCTCAAATCTATTTAGTGGACGATTTGATCCTCATACAATATGATGTCCATCTCACCTCATAAGTCAATTTTGTTGGACTAAGTCATAAGTTCAAATTCTAAAATAATATTGAAAATAACATGTTAGTTCTAGAAATAGTGAGTTGAATAGAGTTTAAAAATGATTTTGAAGATTTACGCATAACAATAACCAGTAGACAGTCTGGGTATCGTCCAGTAGCACCCTAACTTTTTTTAACAGGACGACACTAGACAACGGTGACAGCGGCGGATGTTGTCGAAGACAATGAAGAAGTCAGAGCGGAATCATACCCAATCTATACCAACTTGAACAAATAAAATGGATAAAGGACCGTGTATTCAACCTACAATGTTGTGAGTTTTATTGATGTATATATATAGGATACAAAAAGAAGCAAGGCACTTGCCTAAAACCCTAACCCTAAATCTGGGTACACACAAAGGAAATATTAATAAAATAACATTACATTTCAACAAGATCATCTTTGAACCTGTTCATAGTGTAATGTTTATTGGTCTTATTCTCATATGGCTAAACCATATTAGGAAAAAATTCAATCATCTTTCATCATAGGTGTTATTGAGTATTTTGTCTTTACACATTCATTCCTAGGCTTATCTTTTCATTGCACTTCCACTCATTCATCGCAATGTTCTCATATTTACAACACTTTGCAATGTTCTTGCTTAAACTTTACCTCCCAACATTTAGTACTGCAAAGCATTGTTAATCTAATGGTTGTGGTAAGGTTTTCCTATGAGATAGGTACCTTTCAATTACAAATAACATCCAAGGCATAATCCCAAGTACCAAAACAGTGACTTGTCGTAGTATGATCTCCAATTTTCACTTCCATGTCAAAGCTGACACCTCTTTTTGAACTTATATTTCATATACTTTGTTTTAATTCTATTCATTTTAAAACCATATGATTCCAAAGCACTCACAACTCAAGTCTAACATGAACTAATTTCTGAAGACTTCTACAAAGCTTTTCTTGGTAAACAATCCTAGGCCTTTCTTGGTTAATAAAGAACATATGCGGATACTTTTGTTTCATCCAATAACTTGCCAAAAGATATATTGCTTTCAAGGCTAACCTCCTTGCCACAAAACTAAATCGGTTCTTTGAAATGTAACTCGTTTGTCTTAACCTATCAATCGTTACTCTTTTCCATAATTCCATAGTATATGCATTAAAATTTAAATCCCTTTAAAACTAACACAATTATGTATTTTGACCCTGTTATTATAAATAGAAATCAAAATGTTTATCCTTGGTTGTCATTTTCTTAAACTTCATCTTTTCTTTGAACAACTTCACAAGCCTAGTTATACCATTCTAATTCCTCACCTAGAAATTTCCAAATTTCAATAGATATTTTGTTTGCTCAAACTGCTTTACCATTTTCACATCCTCTTTGATTCTTCTTTTGCCAACAACTTCAAATTGTACAAAGTATAATATATAATAGTGGTCATCTACGTCATTGTATTGCATAAAGTATTCTGAATACCTTAAATCTTGTATGTCCTTCATAAAATAAAATAACTCTTCCATCGTATGTGAATATCTCATTCAGAAGCTAAGACTTTACCTTCTTTGCTCCAAATGCATTACACTTGATTTGAGTCTCGTGTTTTTCTTTTTCTGCTCAAAGGCAAGCCTATATACACCCACGTTTTTGGTGCTTAAGATTGGTATAATCATTCAAAAGTTTCACATACTTAAGCCAAACCTATATGCATGAGACTTTTTTTCCATAAGGTCCAAAGCCTCTTGATTCGCCAAGTGCATCATCAGCTACCTTCTGAATCCATCATTTTTTTCTAGTTCCACAAACCATTAGCACTTCCTTATGCATTCCAAATCTCTTTAAAAATATTAATCTAAAGAAGTCGTTTACTTCACTCCTTCAATTGGCATCATCTAAATCCTTAGGCTTCTGTTGTGGCAATCACTCATTACCCTCGTCACATCAAGAATCCCTTGCTTATTTTTCACTGCACTTAAAGTCGTAAAGCAGCAGAACTTTCTTCCCCACAGTAGTATAGCCACATAGCAAAATAAGTGTTAGCAAACTTCTTAAAGTCATAGTTTGCTTGACCCTCCTTAGGCAACTCCCAAACCAGAAATCCCCACACATGAAAAGATAAGGAAAATAAAAACAAAACCTAAATAACTTAATTTTACGTTACACAATGGAATGACCAAAATAGGTCCACAAGCAGAACATCTAAGAAATATTTAGAATAAGAGAAATCTAACTTGATTGACAAGCCTGACAAGGAAGACTCAGTGTAAGAAAAGAGTATCATCATCAATCAGTATAGGGAAAATGGGAGAAATTAAAATAAAAAGCTAAACTTAAGGCATTTCATTTCACTTAACTGCTTTTTGTTTCCTCTGCACTTCTATCTCCCAAACAAAGCTCATTATTTCTGTCAAATAGCACTTGGCAGTAAGCAATCCAAAATGCTATATGCTATATGCTATATGCCTTAGCTGTAACTTATAAAAGTTAAATTCATATACTCTTAATACAGCAGACTTAATATATATCACTTGCCTTAGCTATAAGAGTTAAATTTATACAAACTGTTAATATAAAACTTTTTTACAAAAGCATCGTGACAATGACTTTTTTATCTTAATAAAATGGATTTTCCAGTTTAATAAAATTTGGTAACAAGTCCAAAAGTCTTTTCTTTTTCTTTCTTATGTCAACTCTAGTTGTGATTCTGGTCACAACAAGCATCCTATCAAATTTTACCATTTTACTTCATCACCCTATTCATTAAAATGATGTAGGCAAAAGATAAATTCTTACAGGATGCCTGTAAAAATATTATACTCAAAGTGTATATAAAATAAACTTGTCTAATTATAAAATTTGATAAAAACATGATGTATATAGACACTTAAAAGAATGAGATCATTATTAAACAAACTAAAATATTTGTTTGTTACCAAGCATAGATATAACTAACCAAGGCTTTTGGGAACCAACCTCTTTTAGCCATGAATACATTTTCCAACACCATGCCGGTGCATGAGCAACTGCGACAAAACATCAACCAAAAGAACCACGGCATTTTGATGATCCACACAGGCATTTCTTTATCCCTTGGGGTGCACTACTACCATCACCATGACCAGAACAACCATAATCATATGTTAACTCTGTCATTGGAGGAATGTGTCCAAGGGCAAAAAATACAATGTGAAGAAAGTATTGATTATTTTCTGCATACAAGACTGGCTGCCAGAAAACATTTGGGGAGCAACTATGATTCATGTATCTAGCCACATTTCCAAAATTTTTAGAACTGATAGTTATGGGAGACGGTATAGTATAATCCTCAGTAGAGACATTTGAGCTTATTTCCTCCAATAAGCTAGGCTCATAATTCCATTTGAATGGATTGTAAATACGACTTGTATCAAAAACATAATCATCATTAATACCCCCTTTCTTATATACCTTGGCTCTATCAATTACTTCTCCTGCATACTCGCAAATAAAAGTACCAGCACGAATAGGATCAAATGATCGAAGTCCCCACCCTCTATTTTCGGTTTTGAAAACTTCCATTTGGTGCTTCAAACCTGCCTGCGATACTCGATTCTTGCAGTTAGGAAAGCACTTACACATTGGGCCACACTCATGAACCAATGGTTTACGACTCACTAGAACACCATTTGCAATATATGGAAAGTCACCTTCATTTCTTTGGATGCAAGAGCAGCTCAAATCACCAGGGACACATGTTTTGTTACAGTTGCAGCCATATGAAGATTGCACTAAACTGAATGGTTTTGAATCTCTGAGAGAGTTGGAATAGGTGAAAAAAGAAGGCCCCTTCTCGTTATCAACATCATTGACAAGTGATACAGGAATACTCTCAACTCCTGTGGAGAGGTCAGCTAGAATAAGGCCGGTCCTTGAAGATGAGCCTGTCTTCCACTTCTGAACTGATTTCCAAATAGCAAAAGCACTAGATTGACCAGGCAATCTAACAAACTTGTACTTGAATACACCACCACCAGACTTCCCTTTTTCTATCCAAGAATCTTGGATTTTATACAGACCATCATAGACATAGACTTTTGCATTTTTATTCCCAGCATCTCTCAAGCCCCGGATGACTCTTACTTCATTCTTTCGGTATGAACTTCTATCTAAAGCAAGATTACCCCTATGAAGCTTCTGATCAACCACATGCTTGTCTTTCTTGTTGAAGTTCTCACCCTGACCAGTATAAATCAAAACATCTTCATCCTCTGCATCATTATCATACACTCCTGAAGAGACAATGCTTAAAGCCACCGGTTCTTCCTGAAGCTCATCCTTGACATTCATGTAGTCAATTCCACTCATTGACTGGCCATGTAAACCCACATGACACATTTCCATCCGCAAAAAGAAAATATCCCCAGTCTCAACCCCAGGCACTGCTCCTACTCTCCTCCTCATGTTCGTGCGAAACGCTTTGCTTGTCATCACATTGCTTGCTCTTAAATCCGGGCGCTTGGCTCCCAATATTGTGTTCAACTCCTTGGACTCTTCAAGTTGGCAGAGCCTTCTCCGAAGAGAATCAAAAGTCATGAGCACAAGATTAACCACTTCCCGATCACCATCATCCCTTTGGGCTATGCTAATACCACCAACCAAAGAACTGGAACCAGAATCCTGAGTTTTTGTACGCCTTTTTTGGGATGATTTGCAGTTCTTCATAGGCTGCAGAGGACGCTTTGGGCTATCATCGACACTCTTGCCATTGACATCCTCCATAGGTGAAGAAGTGTCTCCATTGACTCCAGCAGGGGTTTCTTCTGCACCATCTTGTGGCTTCCTGTAGGACCTTATTGGAGTTGGCATATGAGTTGGTGATGGCTGAGACTCTTGGGGTCCCTCAAACAGAACAAATGGAGGAAACCCAGATGGGTACCGACCAGAGGTAGAAAGTTGAAGAGATTTTGGCAACACAGGTGCCAAACTACGCAGGGGTTTAACCTCTACAATCCTAGTTCTATCAACCAAACCAGAACCAGGAACTGAGTTTTGGCCCAACCCTTCTTCCATTACACACACTTTGACACAAAGAACACAAAATAAAGATTCACAAGCTGAAAAAAAAGTCTACTACACTATTTTTCCTTTCTAACCTTCAACTCTTAACATGGTTTTCCCTTTACAAATCAAACAATTGACCCACATGAAAAATCTAACCTTTTAGTGTAGAGGGTCCTGAAACCCTGAAGCTGAAGATGATGGGTAGGAAATGGTTAACTCAAGAACCCACCACAAAGTACGAGGATTCAAAAGAGAAACTTCGAGAAGAAAGTAATAAAATACAATAAAAAGATGGGTGTGAAAAGCTTTTTTCATTTAAGTTGATATTCCAAAAATTATTTACAACGTATCCTCTTAATAAATGAACTAAGTAATAGTTGTTAAATATGTATGTTAATTATATAAGAGATTTCTAAAATTTTAAATTATACATTTAAAATGTAGGAAAAAAATATGTAATTGTTAATTCTCTTTTAATATTTCTTAAAATCTTAAATACTCAGACATTAGAATTGTTCTGTTAGATTGTAGGGATGGAAGAAGGAGACAAAGGCAAAAATAGGGAAGAATTAACTAGAAAAAAATTAAAATTTTACTCTCTCTAAGTCTTTCTTATTACATAGAGAAGTCTTATAGAGACTTAGAATTATTGTGATTCAATTGTAGGACAATTGTTTCTCAAAATTGTGGACTTTGATGTTTTTCTTATGAGCTTTGAAGATATGGACCTTATATCAATTGTCTTCTCTTAGGGAACAACCTTGTTCTCAAGGTTTGTGGTTATTAGGTAGGTTGGGTTATTTTGGGGTGAAACTGATGAAATAGATTGTTGGGCTTCAAGGTATATGGATTGGGCTGTGGGAAGTGTTGGTGGGGTTTCAATTGGGGTGTGAGTTGGGCTGAGTAAATTGGCCCCGTTTGACTAAATTGTGGAGGAAGGTTGATTTGAGAATTACACATAATTTGATAGGTTTTACTTGGATTAGAAATTAAATTGACAATTATGGTGATAACTTGGTGAGGATCGTAATTGGAAACGAACTTAACCAAGTGATTAAGAGTGAAGGTTCTCTTCAAAGAGAAAAAAGAAAAAATACATACACTCTAATTGATGATGAATTACAAAAATGACAAAAAACAACAAGTAAAGAAAATGAATAAAAGGAATTGAACAAGATAAGATAGCAAAAATGAAGACACTTAGATGGATGAAGAGGATTCAATGAAGTTGGAAGCAAGGAGGTAGTCACGTCACTTGGAGGAGGGATCCAAGATAAGTGAAGAGGAATTGTCACTTAAAGTCATCCAAGATAAGACTCAGGGGAAATTTTAGAACACTCAGAAATTTACTCAAGTAGAGTTTTTTTACTCAAAATTTAATGTGATTTACACGAGGAGGTGGCCACCTATTTATATTGATAGGTGACATGTGATTAAGGCATGAATGGAAATTTGAAATTCAAAATAAGCTAGCTTAACAACTAAAAATGTGCCACTAATTGTGGACCTAGAAGGGTCACATTTTACACATTTAAGCATGTGCTTGATGTAAAAAATGTGACTATGTGGGTTGCACATGTGATGCATTCTAGAAGCTAGGTTTTCACACTTCTATGGGCCATGAACAAGCCCAATTTATGCTATTTAACACCTCCTCTTTAAGAAGATTAAAAGAAAGAATAGCTAGTAGCCTGGCCCATGCTCTGGTGTTCTGCTCCTTATGATTTTTTGAGGAATGGTAGGCCTTGTGATCTGGCATGAGATGTTTAACCTAGCCTTTTGAGCCGTTGTGTTCCATGTAAACTTTGGTAATCTTAGTAAATTTGTGAGTGGAGAGGCAAGAGTGGCATATCCATGAATGATTTTTTTGTAGAATCCCGTGATACCCAAAAATGCTGGTAAAGTGGTGATGGATGTTGGTTTGGGCTAAGGTAGAATGGCATGTATTTTTTCTAGGTCTGGAATGACAGTGCCTTCCTAAATAAGATGACCCAAATAAGAAACTTGGGTAGTTGTGAAAACACATTTTGACTCCTTAACAAAGAGTTTGTGGATTTCTAACAATTGGAGAATGAAAGTTAGGTCCTGGATGTGTTTGGACATACACTGGCTATAGATGATATCACAAAAAATGCTAGGAAAAAATGGCGTAGATGTGGTCTTTGAATATCATTCACGGTTGCTTGAAAGGTAGAGGGCGCATTCGTAATGCCCATCAAAAGTTCTAAAAGTTGTTTTGTGGAAATCCTTAGGGTTTATTCTTATTTGATGGTACCTAAGCAAAGATCTAGCTTAGTGAACACTTTGACAACATTTAATTCATCCAATAACACATTAATTGTGGGAATATGGAAGCAATCTTTCATTGTGATAGCGTTTAGTGCTCTATAGTCCATGCAAAACCGCCAAGTGTCATTTTTTTATTAGGATGACAGGAGATGAGAAGGGACAGTTGTTGGGGCAAATGATGCCTTCTTCTAGCATTTCCTGAATGAGAGATGTCTTAGTTTCTTTATGAACATGTGGATAATGGTATGGCTTGATATTGACTAGGGAGGATTAGGGAAGGAAGGGAATGTGATGATTATGAGGTCAGCGAGGGGGTAGGCCGTGAGGATGGGAAAAATTGTGTAATATGTTTGTAAAAGTTTGGTAATATCCTGATGTTGGGTAGGGTTGGAAGGATGAATATTGGAGGGGTTTTGTTGGAAGGTAAAAAGATGAATAGAAGCTACAATTTTGTTACGTAAGAGGTGATAAATATGGTTAGGTGAAGCATAGTTGTGGACAACCATTATGGTAGAAAAATTAGCTTGTAAAGGGCCTAAAGAGGTAGAAGGCAATGTAGAAATCATGATGTTGTATAGAAACCAATTGTTGGTAGCTAAAACATGGGTAGCTAATTAGATACCAATTTAAAAATTAATTTATAAATTTTCTTAATAATATAAACTATTTTAAATACTAATAATTTTGTTATCTCTAAAATGATATCTAATTTAGTCAATATAGAAATTAATTATTTTTTATTTTTAAAATTTGTTTATATTTAATGATTTTCCTTTAGTGAAAATTATTTTTATTTTTTTAAAGTGGACCAAAATGGCTCACATAGAACCAAGTTGAGACCAAAATAATAACATACATAGAATGCAGGACTAGTCAACACAAATTTATTAGATATTTCCTCGGACCAACTCATTTGACAACTCTAAGTGTGCTTATTTGTGTTAGTCCATGTGTGTGCCTCTTTATCTCTCTCCTATGTGAAGCTTTTGGTGATGTGTAAAAGTAAAAAGAGTATTAAGCTATGAAGCTTGGACACTCCTCTATAGGACACGTATCCGTTAAGTGTCAAATTCAAAAAGTATTTGTTAGATTTCTGATCATTCTAGTACGGTTCTAACACAATTTTAAAAAGAAAAAATACTTTAATTTTTTAAAAATTCAAACTTTATTAAATTATTATTATAATTATAAAAATAAGAAACAAATCCTTGTGAATCAGTCATGAAAAACATCTTTATGCTCCAAAAAATAATCTGGAACATACTTGTGCACATAAATCTTTATTATCAATTTATATAATTCATAATTATATAATATATAAATATGTGTCTCCGTATCCTACATTTTAGAGATTTTACGTGTCGTATTAGTGTTTGTGTCAGTGTCTATGCTACATAGGTATTGAGTGAGTAAATGATACTCCTCTTATGACATTTATAAGCCTATGGGTGTATGATATCAAAGTATAAACCCTAAACCCTAAACCCTACCGTCTTAAGGTGCTTCTTCCTACACCCCTATATTATTTTTCTTGTATTCTTATATTCATGTGAATTTATAAAATTAACTAGGGAGTTTTTAAAAGTTGCAAAGTTAGCTCAAACCACTCTTATTCTTTCTTCTCTGCATTTTCATGGACATTGTTGAGAGCACACAACGACAAGTGAGATTCTTTCCCTTTATTCATGATTTTGGTGCGTTTTGAGTGGACCTGTGTGATTTCCAACGACAATTTAATGGTAACTAGATGTTTTTGGAAGTTTGGTTCGTCGGAGAAAAAAAGTTAAGTCTTGCAATATTTGTGAAAATGAAATATTTAAAATGAAATGGGAAAGTACATGTATATTATATTGTGAAAAGGGTAGTCGATAACCTATTTTCAGAAAGGACAATTCATAACCATTTTGAAATACGTTTTTTAGAACATATTTTATGAATTTCAGATTTACCATTTTGGAAGTCAAAGAATATGTTCCATAAAGGGACTCTTTCTTCCTACACCTCCATACCTTCTTGTGTCACCCCATACTAAATATGAAAATACCATTCTATCCTTTTTTTTCTACCCCTTGGATTTGAAATAATAAGCCTATGGATTATGTAATCCGGATATATTCTGGATTATATAATCCGGAAGTCAATTTCATATTTAGAAAAGACTTCCAGATTATGTAATCCGGAAGCTAATAACACATCTGAAAAAAAGCATCCGGATTACATAATTCGGAAGCTAATCTTATGTATAGAAAAGACTTCCGGATTATGTAATCTGGAAGCTAATCACAAAAAGACTTCTGGATTACATAATCCAGAAGCTAATTTTGGAGACTTCCGAATTATGTAATCCGGAATATTGAGAAGGGTATTTTTGGAATATGAAAAACTTATGGAGGTGACACAAGAAGGTATGGAGGTGCAGGAAGAAGCAGTCCCATAAAGGATATTTTGATTTTTTTTTTCTTCCGAATTTTCTATTACAGAAATATCTTTTGCTTACGAACACTCTCTATTCCAGAGCCACAAGGTAATTTGAGTATTTCAAAAACATGTAAAGGTGCGGCGGGAAGAAAAATATAGGGGTGCAAAAAGAAACACCTCTGTCTCAATTATTAAAAGTAAAGTTGATCTTGATGGGTATGTAAAAGTGCTTACTTTCCAATATTAGCGTGAAAAGCGATCATTAAATTCTCCGTGATTTTCAGTAGTGGTAGTACACTTACAAATGTAATTTTTTTTTTAATTTTATTTTGTAATGTATATTAAGAGCTGTGATTTTTTTTTTAGAGAAAAGTTTAATTTTCACACTGTGAACAGTAAAATACATATATTTAATACTGTTTATAATAATATAATAATATTTTAAATTAAAAAAATAAAATATTAGTTTATTAAAGTATGAAGTCTATGTTTTTACGGTTCACCGTGTTAATATATTACCACCCTTATTTTTTTCTAATATATTATTCTCACTTTTCAATAATATTCAATAATTTATCTTCAGTTTGTACTTTTTTTTTAAAAGTATATATAATTTTCTTAAACACTTCATTATAAAATGTTAAAAAAATAAATTGTAAATGTCTAAGTAAATTATTACATAGTTTAAAGGAATAGTTAAAAAAATTCACTAGACACTGCCTACACAAATGGGTAAAAACGATAACAAAGAATCCACAAGAATAATTGGATAGTTAAACAAGATAATATAAAAGAAAACACAGAGAAAAAATTTAAATTTAACGTGATTCAACCGAAATGTTAATTAATTTCAATCTACCTTCATAAACAAAAATTCACTATTACAGATATATTACAACTCAAAAGTTTCTTAGTGAACTTGCAACTCTCGATTGATTACTATAAGTCATAAAATGTTCTATATATATAGGAAATAATTGTTAAATCTAATTGTAAATTATGTACAATGTTAACTCGAAAATGACGGTTTCTTACTGTACCTCCATATCTTCTTCTTCCATCTCCATAAATTTTCGTATTTCTAAAAATATCCCTCTGTAATATTTTGGATTACATAATTGAAAGTTCTTTTTTTTAAATTCGTAATTAGCTTCCAGATTACATAATTTGGAAGTCTTTATTAAGATCTGGATTACCGAAAGTCTTTTTAGTTTTCAGATTATATAATCCAAAGTTTTTTTCGAAAGTCTTTTATCATAATACCTGTCACTTGTTAAAATAATTTTACTCTCATCCACGCTGCACATACAAACATTAGTGTATTTTAGTAAAATTAGTCAATCTAAAATTTAAAAAAGATAAAATAAATTACAGTGATTTTACCCCAATCCCATTTTTTGATACATGTTTTCTTTTATACAATTATTAACATACAACTTGGGAGATTAATTCCAGGATGATTATTTCTGTGTGCTTTTATTCTTTAGAAATTGGAAGAAATGCTAATTGCCAAGTGTTTGTTCTGACACAAGAAATAGCAAGACAAAATAACAAATTTCCATTATTGTAGGTTCATTATAATGCAACAACAGGTAAACAAAAATCACAAGTTAATAATATTAATATCTCAGAGAAATTTATACTTTTTTATATGGAGCTCATTCCTGTATACAATATAAAGTTAGGCAAAAGAATACCACAATCATGTAGTTACATTTTCTGTGACCTGTTCAAATACCTCTATGTGTGTGAAAAACTATTCAACTTTGACTGCAAACACTGTATGAACATAATGGTGACCATCAAGCCATGTTAGAGATCCAAAATTGTATCCACCATTGGCCTCCTTGCCATAGAAGGAGACTTTGTAGGTAACTCTTTGAACACCCTCAGAAAACACAAGTTTATTGGGGATGACCTTCACAACCAATCCCTCAGGTGATCTCACTTTTGCAGTGTATGTGGCATTAAGGGATCCAACATTGGTAACTGTTCTTGTAATCACTTTTGGTTTTTGTTGCCTTTTAAGTGTGCTTATAGATACTGATGGATAATTGATGTTGGAGACAAGGTCTTCAGAGGAGTTCTTGGGGCAATTAAAGTTGGTCTTAGACATTGACCTTACCTTGTTCTGTGAATAGCCAAAATAACAAAGGAATCTGAGATAGTCTTCCATGGTTGTTTCAAAAACTAGGCCAGGGTGAAGAGCTCTGAGTGGATTAATTTCCCCAACTCCAATTTCATGTGGGTCAGCAATGTAGTTTGAGCTGTTAGTAAGAGGCTTCCTCAAGTTGTTGTAATTTGTAGCTGAAGAATGGAATAGGAACAAACAAACAGCATTAGAGCATGTTTGATTCTCTTCTCACCTTCTGATGTAAAATTTGTTTTTTAAAACAATTCCACTCTACTCAACCAATTTATTATCCAAAGTCTACAGTGTTGGAAGTTGTTTCAAAACCAGTATTTTGAGAAAAAAAAATGCAGAAACATTTGGAAGATTTTTTCCCTTTTTTACTGGTGGAATGGTCAGTTTAACTCTGAACATGTTTGATGATTTCTTGTCAGTTCCTCAATGTTAATAAACTGAAAAATGTTCCTGAAAATAACTTCTATCTTTCACATCTATTCCTCGTTTCAGATAGATCTCTGCAAATAATTAACTTCTAATATGGTGTATATATGTTATCATTAAAATGTACTTTAATCCTTATATGCAGGGACTAGATTGCATTTTCATGATATTATGTTATAATCTATTTGAAATGAAAGAAGAACTTGAAAGAGGAAAACTATTTTTGGAGACTTTTTTTAATTTAGTTAAGGACTAATTTGAAACTATTATAAACTTTGAAGGATTAAATTGACTATTGTGTCCTCTTTTTCTATTTGCTCTTAGTGTTCTGTTCAAGTGCCAAAGCTTTTGAAAAGAAGAAACATACACAGGAACAATTTTTTCAATTGTGCTCACAAAGATGAACAAGCCTAGAAGAGGGTGTTTGGTCTAGTACCTGTTGTCATCAATGCTGATTTGACCATTGAAGGAGTCCAATTTTGGTGTACTGATTTAATGAATGCTGCTGCACCTGTCACATGTGGGCAAGCCATAGATGTACCAGATTTTATGCCAAACAAGGATGGCTTTTTCCCAATTGGAACACTTCCTGGCTCAGTGCTTTTAGGAATCATAGCAGCCAAAATGCCAATTCCTGGAGCCATGATATCAGGCTGGACAAGAAATTTGCCAATAATGTGAAAGAAAAAGTGAGTGCATTTCTCTCAAGATGCTTATGTTATGTGATTCAATTTCAAGGATGAAATGAAAAGTGCATGAAAGAACATAGGGAAGAAAAATACCTTGAGAATGTTTTCTGTAAGGCTTGAAGGACCTCTGGATGAGAAAGATGCAACAATTGGTGAAGGCTTATATCTAGCAACTTCTGCTGTTGGAAGAATTGTTGCAGTTGGGTTCCTGTAATGGAGCCATGTTATTTTTCATCATTTACATTTATGAACATAAATATGTGTGTCTTAAATTACTATTTGTTCTTCATTGAAAGCTGTTTAGACAAACCACCTCACTACATGAATTATACATTTTCTATCATCACTTTACTAAATGCTTAATATTGCTTTTCCCTCTTGTTTGTACATAGTGTCAGATTTCATCTTAATCCAATTGGCATTAAATAAAAGGGTCCAATAGATATATAAGCTGCATCCCAAAAATTGAAACTGGCTATGTAAGACTTCCCAACATATACAACATGGGAAAAGTTACCTTAAATCACTAATCAACAGATGTTAAGGCTGATGATGCTTACTTGGTAGAGTTTATGTATTGTAGGATCTGATGCCCTTCAAGATTGCCAACCTCAGTGAAGGGAAATACACCTGCATCAAAGGGAACATCTTTGTTGTCCTCATCAATGAGTATCAACCCTAAGGCTCTTCCATCTTGTACCACTAGCTTCTTGATTCTCCTTGAGACAGTTGGATCATCATTAGCACAAACAACAATGTTGCCAGCAATTTTGCTGTAATCTAGTGATCCAGGATAACAGTTCCTGCATTTCAAGAACAATTAACATAACTTCTAAGGTGGGATCTTTAAACCCTAACATCTGAATTTAACTGCTATTAGTGATACTATTCTACTATATAACATATGTGAAGTATCATTGTTTGTTGCTTTAGTAAAGGTCATTGCCTGCTGGTATAATGTATTAGTAGTGTACATGAATAGTAACATCAGTCTTAAATTTCTATGCATCTCATTTGAGTGTACTAATGCAATTTTTACAATCTCTTGACGATAAAAAATGACCATGGAAATTAGAAGATATGAAATGATAACTCTTAGCTATTTTAGGCTTAAAAGGATGAAAAATAACTTCGTAAATCACAATTAGGTACCTAGCTTCTGATGCAGGGGCAAATTTGGCAGCTACTTGCTCTGCAAAGACAAGGCTATGCATCTTTGAATGAGTAAGATTTGAGAAGTTAATGCCTGAACCCTGAAAACACAGAGGGGGTGAAATTAAGAAATCATTCTTGGTAATAAATCTTCTTCTTTTTGCTTGGAAGAAGAGATCAAGAAACCTACTTGGAAGTATTTTCCATTTCCAAGGACAATAGTTGATTGGAAGTTCCTGTCAATATTAGAAGCTGCAATGGTAAATATCCATGGAGCAGAATTCACAACTGTGAAAGGATCAGGGCCATCATTGCCAGCTGAGCACACCACCATGACCCCCATTTGTTCTGCATGAAATGCTCCAATGGCTATAGGATCACTCAAAAAGTCTGCTTGAAATAGTGAGCTGAGTCCAATGGAGATTGAGATTACATCTACTCCATCGTTTACAGCATCATCAATAGCCTTTAGAATGGTGGCACCAGAGCATCCTTCTTCTGAGCATGTTCTATAAGCAGCAATCCTAGCAGAAGGTGAACCACCTCTTGCTGTGCCTGGTGCTAAACCATAATAACTGGCATTGTTGACATAAACACCTGCTGCTATTGATGCAGTGTGAGTCCCATGACCAACAGAATCTCTTGGGGAATCTTTTGTTGCTTCTATATGAGTCTGGTTGCTACCTGGTGCAGCTTGAATATTGTAGTATCTTGCACCAATCAATTTTCTGCAGTTTTATTAAATGTAACATATGATCATCAATTAGCAATTTTGTCAGTGCTAGTTATGATTACTAAAGATCTTATAAATAGATATGAGCTTTTTTTTGTTAAAAACATTTGTAAGAGAATGAATGATACCTATTGCAGTTGGATTTCTTGAAATCATGACTCTCCATGCAAACTCCTTTCCATCTTGCAGGGATCTCCCCTATACCCTCATCTCTGAAACTTGGAGACTCTGGCCATATCCCTGAAGCAGAACAGACACAGGCATAAAATGATTGAATAATAATCAAACATAATTGTCCATGATATGTAACATGCAAACTCTACACTAAGGTCCTTGTAATTCATGGATCAGTAATGAATTTAGTTTTTGAAGGGTTTTTTATTTTAGGAGAGGAAAGTTGTTTATTGAGAGTAACACATGAAATCCAGATGCTGATTGCATTTTTAAGTTATGAATTGTTCAACATGATTATACTCTAATTTAGAACAATAATTGTACATGCATTTTCACTTGTTCATTAACCAATTACTGTTGATCCACCTTGTCTTTTGTACACTACACTAAAATTTTGTCACATATCTCAGTGTGAACATAATATATGCACACCTGATGTTGAAGAAGATCTATCCATTTTAGAATACTGTTGTTTGTATTTTTTTTATCTCTTCCTTCCCTTCAATAACTTGCTACAACACCCCCCGGTTTACATTTCTAACAATAAGAAATCAGATTTTATAACTACTCACACACTTTGCAATCAATTAAACTAAAGTCCTTAGTAATAGTTTACAAGATAAAAAAGCAAAACGGAAATAGAGATTGATTTTATTGTACTATGGACATAAAAGTTTTATATTGAAAATGACAATGAAAGTAAAAGTTAAAATTGTTTATACTATTAATGTATATTATTTTTGTATGCAGCACAGACACTCACATACACACTTCGATACGTATAATCTCTAAAATATAGGATATAGAGACACTATATATTATATTATATTATTATATTATTATGTAAATAAGTAGATTGAGTTTTTTCTTTATGACAGAAAGATGTTTTTCATGACTGGTTCAAAAATATTTATTTTTTTTATGATCATAATAAAAATTTATACCATAATTTTGAGCTTTTATAATATCACTCTATTTTTAAAAAAAAAAATTGTGTTGTAATCATAATAAAATTGTTAAATATAAAAAAATATCTTTAAATTGGACATTTCACTGTATCCAACACCCAACTCGTACACATTATTTAAGAGACTATTTTCACAAAAATCATTTAATACTTTTGTAATTAAAATTTAAACAAGAATCTCTTGTTAAATCAAAGGGACAGTAAACCCTCATAAGATTAAGTTGAGAATGCTAAAATTTGCCAGCTTATTGCATCTCTGTGCTGTTTCAACTTTATACTTTCATGCCTCTGACTCTGAACTTAAAGGAACACCAAGAAGGGTCCCACAATTAAGCAATAGAAGCTAGGACAAATTTTTAGTGAAGTTCCCTAGACAAAAACCAAAAAAAGTGTGAGAAATTTCCCTTTAATGTTTTTTATGCTATTGTGGGGAATTTGGTCAGTTCTTTTATAAAGGCCCTCTCCTCTGGCTTCTTTTCAAAAGGGTTTCAATGCCAAAGCCAGGGTATGAAGCAACCGAAAAAAAGTGGTTTCTTTCACACTTCACACTCTAGCTTGATCATTCAATTGGGGAAGAAAAGGGTTTCTGGGGAGTGGTGCCACTAATGTAAAGTTCTGTGTGCCTCAGGTTTTAACAATTTCTGTTGGTTGTTATGCAGCAGGAAATTGAATGCAGTATCTTGAAAAGTTTTCAAAATGTACATTGTTTAACTTTTAACTTCTAAACCTCATGGTTTTTTCTACACTAAACTTCTAGAAGTTTGTTTGCAGAATGCAATCTATGGTGTTAGATAAACAAAGGTTAGCTTTATGTGTTGTGTAAGGATGTTTTCAAGTCTCTTTAGCATTCTTTAAAATAGTTCCTAAATGTTTTATTTATAGTTTAATCTTTGATTAGCAATAATCACAATAACAGTAATTACACTACCAAAAACAAAATTAACTTACAGTAGATTAAAAAGATCCATGACACAGAAAAGAACAAAAAATACTGTAAGAAAGAAGTTGGTTTTTTTGTTAGGGTTGAAAAATAAAGGAAGAGTGATCAGAGAAAAGTTAATTACATCTCTAGTTACCATTTTCATTTTTCTAAAGATTAAAAATAAACTTTAAATCTAATTTAACTTTATAAAACCGATTTGTAAAGTGTAGTTTGCATCACTTATAAATGATGAAATATCGTAATATTTAGTTGATGTGAGATCTCCAACACACTTCTCTCATGCTGAAACTACCAACTCGTACGGAAAACGGAAAAATATATGTTATATATGATCCGATAACAGTCTGATAGCGATGACACAACATTGTCCAACAAAATCTCATTAGAATAGGTTTTAAATGACTTTGATACTATATTAAAAAATAGACTTTAAACCAATTTTATGAGATTGAGTTAAGTTGAAAGTGCAATTCTTAATCCTAATTCTTCCTTAAACATGGCTTGCATTAAAGGACCAATCTCACATCCTATACATAAAATGCAGAAACACACTTCTTACAGGATCTCCATAGGATACACTATACCAAGAAAAGCCATTGAAGGTCTCAGTTGTTATAAATTGAACTAGGTAGAAACTGAGTAGTTATTGTGCTTGCTTTTCTCTCTTAATATATATATATATATATATATATATGTATATATGTATATGGGGTATTAATCATAACAGCTAGTTGTGGGACACAATGATTTGCCATTTCCACACAATAGATGTTGATGCTGCAACTGTCAATAGGGTTCAACCACAAGACTAGACTGGTGAATGGCCTAAAAAGTTGCATTGAGTAGTGACAAAGCAGTTTCACATGAGAGGACCATTTGTTTTGGGTCCATCTCATGCTTCAACTATGGTATGATATTCAACACTCTAATGTCACATTTGGGTTTTTCACTGGATACTTTTCATAAAATTGTTTCTTCCAGATTTTCTTGATTATTTCAAAACATATTTTCTTGATTATTTCTTGAGTATTTTGTGAGTTTCATAGAAAACAAATGAGGTTGGGGTGACTTTATCAGACAAAACAAACAAGGCATTAACATTGAAAGTAAGGCTTGTCTGAAGGCACAGTTCACTTTCACTGTGACCAATCTCTTTCATTATAAACTTTTGGGGAAGACAGTGGTTAGGTAATGGTCCTTTGTAAATGTAATATCGAATCTTAAACTTCAAATTAATTTATTCACCAAAAAAATTAAATTGATATTAATGAAGCTTTTAGGATCATCATTGACTTTAACTATAGCAAACAAGTTCTTGTAGTTTTCTTTCTAATGATTAATAACCTAAGATTATATTATTTTTTGTGTTTTCAGAAGGGTTAATAAACAAAGAAGGTGAATTGATTGAATAAAGATCTAATGAAGTTTCATTTTTTAAAACAAAATTTTAGTCTGTAAATATATTTATAAAATAATTCTTTTCTCACATTTTGTCTTTTTTGGATGAGGGACAATAAATTGATAATAACCCTATAAATTGCATGTGAAGATTAGGTGAGTTTTTCTTCTAAATTGATTTATTTATTTGAGTAAGTACAATAAAGTGGTGCAAGAAAATGAGTGTTGTCAAGTAATGCCACATAATGAGCCAAATCTAGTTGGAATGCACTTAAATTAACCTTTGAGGATAATAAAGAAAGTAATAAAACATAACCTTATCTATGCTAGAAATCCCTTTACTACAAAAGTTCCATTTACTTTTGTTTTTCTTTTAACTAAGACAATGTGTAGTTAATTTTTTATTAATGGTAGTAGGAAAAAATATTTAATATTAAAAAAGTTTTGCAGATTTGTTGGTCTAAAAGTAATTCTCAAATTAACCTACATTAAAAGACTTGTAAATTCTCTTCAATGCTATAGTCCATTTTCATCCTAAAGTTTGTTCTTTCTTTAACAAAGTGCAATAGTAATTTATATTGGTAATATAATTTTTGAAAAAAGTTAAATAACTTCCTTGATTGTAAAATTTTAATTATAGTTACATTAATGCAATTGGATATTGAGGATCTACAAACTTGTATGATTCATCTACAGTTTAACTGAATGAATTTAATTTTCAATTGAAATTGAATTTTTTTTACTATCCAATTAAATGGATGAAAAATGTTTCAAATAGATTAATTCAATTGGATTTGTACTCCCAGAACTCGGGTTCTCGACCCAAACACATAAGCATAGTAAGTTCAGTTAGATAAAGTTATACTCAACTCGACTTGGGGTAGGTATGGACTCAATGGTATGTTACGAGGTCGGTCCAGATGTTTGGTAATTTATACAAAAAAGATAATTAGAGTAAAAATAATAGAAGGAATAGCTTAATTAATTAAAGCATATATCTTTTAAAAATAAATAAAAGTTGTTAAGAATGATGTGGCATAGCACCCGAAAATAAAGGTGTACGGAATGTTCTAGTGTTGAAATTATATTCTAGCTGTTGAAATTATATTCCAGTTGTTGAAATTATACTTTTATTGTTGAAACAATATTCTGGTGGATGAAAGTTGTTGAAGAAATGTTTATAGGAGGGGTTTAAGACCCCGGGTAAAGGTAAGTGATTTTGAACCCTATATTGATACAAAATTATAGTTTGAATGTTGTGACTGACGAGATCGTGATCAACATGTGGAGCCCCCTTCATCCCAAAGCGTCCCTAACTCAATTCAACACCCAAGCAATGACACTTCATATAGGAACTCTCTCCTGAATCCAACCGGAATCAGCCGGCTAGATCATAACTAAATCTACATTTAATATTTATAATTAAATACTAATAATATATTTTCTACGAGACAACATTATTATTATATGAAATCTATTACAAATCACAAATTTAAGTGGACATTCAATATTATGTTCAATTATTTTTCTTTTCTATATTTTTTAATTTTATAAATTATTACATTTCACAAATTAATTTTTATCTTAATTTTTAAATGATATAAAATTATTGGACACACCAAAACAGGAATTTAAAAATAAATTTTACCAAAAATAAAATAGAATTTGAATTAGGATATTCACATTTGAAAATGGCAAAGCAAGAACAGAAAGCAGAATATTAGGTGAATTGAAAAAACAATTACCTGTGTCTATGACAGCAATAATGGTGTCAGATGAAGAGTGTTGGATTAGGGTTTTGGAAAGCTTCATTCCCAAATCTGATTCCAAGAAATCCCAAGATCGTGTTGTGTGCAACTCAAGCACTGGATCGGGGAACACTGACACCACACCATCGCCACCTGTTTCTTGTTCAATTTTTAATATATTTTAAAATATCAAAATCAATATATTTTTAAAATATAGTATAAAAAATCCTCTAAAAAAATATAAATTCTAACACAACCTTGTCATTAAATTCCTCCATAATTATTATGTCTTTGAAATTTAAGAATGAAAAATTAAAAACTATTATCATTTTATCATATTATGTTGTAATTAATGGTATACATGTGCATTCACTTTATGAAGATTTATCTATAGAATGTCCATCTTTAATTGATTCTAATTTTTTAGACTGGTCCATAAAATTTGTGGGTTATAAGTATTTATTTGCAAATGTAAAAATATTTTCGAAAATAATTTATATATATACAATTTACATATTTTAAGTATTTTATAAGTTAATACTAGATTTAGCTAAATTCAAATAAAATATTTTAAATTAAATTATATCATAAGATATGAAATAATTCAGAAATAAGATTATTATTATTTTTATTTAGTATGTTCAATTCAATTATGTTTGAATTGGATCTCTCTATTATTTAGTGATACATGAATATTGAATAAATGTGAAAATTTTGGGGAAAACTAGGTTTAAAATTTATTATATTATTAAATTTATTTTATAATTAGTGGTTTACATTTTTATTTATATGATAAGTTAACTTATTAGTAATACTTTAAACATGTTTTTTTATAATTATTATGTTCAATCTAATTCAACGTTTTTCCCTCTATGGGTTAGGAAGATTTTCAACTAAAAAAAAATATTTTCTAACTTAACTCATATTTTAGTTACTAGTGTATAATATACTTACTAGAAAATTAGAAGTGGAAGTTGTTTGTACATAGAAATTTTTTTATAAAATAGTTTAACAGAAGATTAAAATCATCAAATATTAATTAAAATAATAATTTTTTATTCAAATATTTTATTTATCCACTAATTATTATTGATTTTTTATATCAAATTGTTTATCAATAAAAGTGACAGAACTACTATTGATTCGGAAATATAAAATATTTATCTTGATTTTGTAAAATGTCATAGAAAAAAAAATTGTGTATGAAAACATCGTCTATAAATAGAGCAATTGATTGCCAAAATCCATTGCTCTCAAAGCCTCCTAATTTTTTACTATACAAAAGATTTAAAAAATTAAGAATTTAGTTTTAATAAAGTGCAAAATTTTCACTGTAAGTTAATAAAATATTGCTTTTTTCTAGAATAATTATGATAACTTTAATAGTTTTTAATTATATAATATTTCACAATTAAATGAAAGTACAAAAAAAAATCTTATCTACTATTAGTCCATTTTAATTAAATCCTTTTTGTTAAAATCTTGAAAAGAAATTAAAATCTAGATTTAAAATTCTTATTAGTTTCAAGACATTGATAGTGTGGAGTCAACCATATTTTCAAAGGTGCGTTTATAAAGATATAAGAAAATAAAATATTAATCAGAACTTTGTATTATAATTATTTTTAATATTACAAATTCGATAAAAAAAAATTACAAAATTCCCACTTCTAATAAAGTAATGCTAATTAAAAAATGTGTGGCTGCATTATATAATGAAAATTAACAAAAAGGACATTAATTATATCAAAATTAAGTCAGTGTAGAATTTCACAATATCAATTATTAATATAAATTCTATGTCTACGTGGAAATTGAAAGTACAAAACCAAAGATTCATCGACAATTACATTTTTTTATGTACATAAAATATTGAATTACAACAAAAAAAATTATAAAATATTTACAAAAACATAGGAAAGAGTGCCACATGTCCCACAAGGCAACTCACTTATGTTCAGATCTCTATTTTGGAACCATTAATTTAATGTTGTTTTACTTTTACATTATTTTTTTAATTAATTTTAGTTACCAAATATAGTTATTATCCATCTGTTTTTTTTTATTTTATTATCATTATTATTATTATTATTATTATTATTATTATTAAAATGTATTTTACATCATTGTGAGTGTAGTTAAGGTTGGTGAACAAAATTATTAGTTCACAGTAACAATCATAGACAAAAGGACACTAAAATTCATTTCCAACCACACAATAAGTGCTATTTTGATTTCGCTTTAAGCAAGAAAACCATATTGTAAAATTAATGATTTTTTTTCTAGTGATTAACCCTAAATAATAATCACCATAAAAAAGAGGTAAATTGACAACTAAACATTAGAAAAGTCAAAGAATCAAGTTAAGAATTTTGCAGCAGACAAAAGGGAAAAGGAGCTAGAAGACAAGAACATACCAGACAGTGCAGAAGCTTCACTCTCTGTAAGCATGGCAGAGAATCCACTGAAGGCATGACTGAAATGGTGGATTAGAGCTATCCTCTCACTTTCTTCACTGAGAAAAAGGAAGAGAAATCCCTTCAATAAGTTCAATTGATTTTGATTTTGATTTCTCTTGTGATCATGGTTATATATATATATAGATTGAAGTGTGAGGTAAAGTAGATGATGAACCTTGGAATAACTGATGAAAGTAGTTGCAGATGATCTGATTCTGGTATTTGGCCTTGTACCCTTTTGCTGTTTGGTGATGAATTTCCCATATAAACAACATAAGGCTGCAGAGAACAAGAGAAGCTTTGGTGAATCTGGCATACAAAAACTGAACATGACAAGCTAGAGGGGAAATGTGTGTAAACCTTTGGAGTTTGATCTGAAATTGCTGTGGTGCTGATGAGAAGAGAAGCTAAGAAGAGGAAATTGAGGAATTGCAGAAGCCACTCCATTGAAGAGAATGAGAAGAATTGGTGTTAATGAGGAGAGTTGTCCATGCAATCATCCATTTATAGGGTAGGTGTGATTAATTTGCTTGATTAAAGGAAGCTTCAAGCAAGGAGCATGTGAGAGAATCTTTGTTAATTCTTTTGCTCCACTTATATGAACAGCAACTGTATAATATTACTATATAATATACTTTCTTCATTCTCTCTGCTTTTAACAAGTTCTTCTAACAGCTACTAGGATATATAAGTTTACTTATTGTTGCTTCTCCAAGACAAAAAATTTCAGGAAATTCATCTAATTCTCTCTTCTATTTTTGTTTTTCCATTTGCTATGCACTATTTTTAATGAGTCTGCTAAAATTAGGTGATTCAGTGTGACTGAAGGATACTTGATCAGCAGAGTTTGCCAATTATGATCACACCAGTGTAAATGCAATTGACTATGATGCACATATCTGTCCCTTTTAATAACCCATTTCAACAACAACAAAAAACAAATACTAAAAAGTGAGAACATTTTTATTTTAGCCAATTTCAATAGTTGTTTTGTTGTTGTAACTTGGTTAATCTAAATACTCAGAGTGAAGAGTTTCACTTTCCAATGCATAATGTTGAACCAAGTTGAAAAAAGAGATCAGATTGAAATCCAAACACACCCACTTGATCATATCAGAAAAATATCTTTCCTTACATATAGAAGAAACCAGATTAGAAAATTTTGCAGCATTCACTTGAAGAAATGCTTTTGTGGGTTTTCAATTTTTTTGATCTGTTGTGTACTTAGTTGTTTGCACACATGAATGTAGCAGTTAAACATTGCCAACTTTTGATGTTGAAGTTATGTGTTCAACCACCAAATTCTTGTTGAAAATAAAGGAAAAGAGAGATTCCAGTTATCTGTATAGATGCTCTCACACTTTAAAGAAATGGTATATGTGAATGAAATAAAGCATATCATATGCTTGAGATGCAAGTAAATTTGTCTCTTTATGGTGAAAAAGAGGAAGAATTGTTATATCTATATGTGTGTATATATATATATATATCTTGAAGCTTTTCTTTGTGTTGGCATCTTCCTTGTTAGAGGTTTTCTCTCATTGCCCAACCTATGTGACTGCATAATGCAGCTTTGGTAATGCATAAAGCACTGACAGTAAAAACTACTCCTAAGATGCTCAATTGAGATTGATTTAGATAAAGTTTTTGGTTCAATACTTCAAAAAAAAACTAAGATTTTTAGAGTGTGGAATAAGAATTACACTTAGCATCATAATTTATAGCATATTTTGTAAATTCTGTTAAAAAATAATCATTTTTTTTCTTTTCTTTTCTTTTCTTCAGAAAACTTTCACTTATTTTCTTTGAATACTAAAAATAAAACAATATGAACAATCTACCCAAGCTTGTTTAATCTTATAATTGATAACATTGCATGAGACAATTCTAAGTAAGAATAGAAATCTGTCTAACAAAACTTATATAAAAAAATAAAAATAAGATAGAAAATATTAAAAAAAAACTGTACCCAAACTAATAATTCATTAGTTATTTTATAGTTTTTATAACCATTTTATCTTCAAAATATATCTAGATTTATTAATGGAATATATATAAACTTTTATATTTAGGGTTTAATTATTAAATTATGTGAGGCTTTTCACGTATCTAAATATTTATATTATTCTTTTAAATTATTTTTAGCTTATATATATATTAATTTTATTTTTGTGAAAATGCTTATAATTTTATTTAAATATTAATCAAGACTTCATGCATTTTCTTACAAAAAGTAATTTAGGTGGAGCAAGATAAAGATTAATGTTAAATATAGCAGCATGGAGTGTATTAAACCTATCTTCATCCAATAAAGTAATCTTTTAACAGTTAAATTTATAAAATTGTTGTATCCGTCTTTTTTAATTACTTCTTAAAAATATTTCCAGGAGAATAAATAACTTTTTTGCTTAAGTAATACTATTTTTCATACAAATTAAAAAACAAATTTTAAAAACACAAAGAACTGACCTAATTATCTAACAAAACTAACTAGTTTATAAATTAATTTTAATTCATGAAAAAGTTTTTTTATTTTTTCTTCTATAAATATGTTAAAGTTTTATTTAAGCATGGGCTATATTAAAATTGTTGTATATTCAAGTATATGAGAATCCAAATTCTATATTATATGGTATTGTTTCATTCAATCCCAAGCTTATGCGTGCTAGTTTATGTTTGTATGGCAATTTTTTTAATGATTAAATAAAATAAAATTGATTCTCAACTATCGAATGTGATTGGGAATTGGGATATGCACCCAAATTAATGCAAGCAAAAGATTTTACGTTAAAATGTGTGCAAAATATAAGAAAAATATATATTTTATAAGAAAATATATATTTTATAAGAAAAATATGTCCTTTGTCGCCCAATATTACTCATGTAAGACACTTTACTTCATTTGTTTGACTTAGGAACCCATTTGGTATTAATATAGGTAAGAAAGAAATTTATAGTATTATTAAATTACTAAAAATATAGATCAAATTGTTTTTTCTTCCCAATAAAAAAATTGTTGATGCTAATGACAATAGACTTGATTTATTAAAACAAAATCTCACATTTGAGAGGCATGAATGGAAAAAATGTAGAGAAAATTTTAAATAAAGGTTAAATTGTCCTAAAAAAATTTGTCCTTTACAAAACCAATTTATACTTTATGCAAATAACATTGACTTTTCTTAGGTATGTTTCTTATCCTAATTTATTTACATCTTTATGGTAATATAATCAATGTATATTGATTATACCTAATAGGAAGTGATATTATAAAGATAGTAGTTGAAAATCAAAGTGTCAAACCAATATAATAGGACAAACAAATAAATTAAGCATTTACACACTATTGAACAACATTCTAGTCAATGTGTCAACCTACACATTAAAAGTAGTAAACAATTATATTGAAAAAAAAAATATCACAAATATTACAACTCAACTAACATCTCAATCTTGTTTAACTCATGGATAAAATATTCAGTTACATGAAAAAAGGTAAAATATTTTTTTCGTTCCCAAATTGTTTTAAAGAATTATGTTTCATCTTTGATCAAAAGTATAGACATATTATTTCCTTATAATATCCGAAAGTATAGACCTATTATCCTTATAATGTATAAAGTCATGTAATGTAACGCATCCTCACCATAAACAGTATAATGTACTGTTATGTGTACTGTCACGTTAGTGATTAGGGGTTAGTGATCAGGGTTGGAAGTGATTAAAGGAGAATAATCTTGCTTGTGATTCCCCAAATTTAAAGATATTCAAAATCATCTACCAGGTTTTGAGTACACATTGAAATGTTTAAGAAGTATAAGTTCTTAAAATTACAACTTACCAACTATCATTTTGAAACAACATATCATCCAACTCCCTTTGATGATTAATTATTCCTACAAGGATGATGTTGGCTTCTCTAAAAGAATAAAGAAACAATAAACCAACTAAATTTGAAGAACTAATTGACCTCGCATCAACTACAGATATGTTCCATCACTTTGGGGAATCAGAAATTCTCCAGATATGTTCCATCACTACAGAAACATCCTTTTTAGTTGATGTAGCAAAACAAATCAAACTAACCAAGTGACTTATAAACCAAATCAAATAAACATAACATTAAGGAATACAAACAAGTCTTTTTTAAGAAAACTAAGTCATGGTACAGAATCCAACAAATGAACACTTGAGTCTAAAAGTATAAAATCGAGTTTACATGAGTCACAAATGTTTTCCTACAAATTTAAATGGCTCTTATCATATTTTTTACAAAGCCTTAACATCTTTTCTATGCAAAATTTATTCAATTATAAAACTCTTATAATCTTTTCTAGTCAAAGCATATTTAGTACTTTAATGCATCTTAATAAAGGTTTTTTTTTTAAGATTAAAAACAAATTATGATTAAAATTTAATAGATTACATTTAGTTAACCTTTTTTTTATCTATTTTTTATTCCACGAAATAAAGTACTTCAAATAAATTAATATCTTCTTTTGATAATTTTACTATAAAGATATTGATATTTTAATTAATCCTTACAAAAATAGTTTATCTTAAAACAACTTTTCACTTGACATATTTAAACATATAACTTCTACATGACAATAACTGATTATATATGTACTCATTATTATTCCAACCTCTAAAAAAATAAGAATAATCTATAGTAAAATATTAAAATAATCTCTTGGAACACATGTATAATCATTGGGCTATATTCTGATACAATATATAACAAATTTCTGAGAAACTTTTTTACCAAACATCTCCAACTGAATGAGCTGGCACATGATTCCTGTATTAACAGTTACAAAACTTCCAACCACATATGGCAACAAGGAAGAAAAATATAATATAATATATATGCCATAGAGAGTACCCTCGTGCCTCATCATGCAGGAAGCTCACTCTTGTCATCAACGAAACCAAAATCCCCAAAAAGACCCTGCATAATGGAAGAAAACCAGACCAGACAATAAATTCTTATCCACTGCTTGTCCCTCTAAACTTCCATAATACATCAAGAAATAGGAGAAATGCAATAAATTTACTCTTACTCATCACATCATATTATATTTTCATATTAGCTCCCAAAGAAAAAAAAAAGAAAAAATAAACTTTTTCCACATCCATAGCTTGTCATTTCATCATCATATTCTAAAATAGCCAGAAGATGCTAAGCTACAAATAACTAGGCCTCCAAATTCAATCCACTTAAAATGTTACAAAAAATAGCCACTTGTATATTTAATTTGTAGATTGATTGAATCGATTTATTTTCTCATACTAATTAAGAAACCTATACCAATTTGGTACATATGACCGAACAAAAAATGATCAAGATCATACCATGCCATCATTGATTGCATAAGCCACACAGTAGTGCTCCTGAAAATCAATAGTACAGAAAGAAAATTCAGATAGTAGTGGAAGAAATAAAAGAGAAACTCTTGACTTTTGATAACAAAGCATGTTTTGACTGTGGGTCATGTCACCAATTGCTTGCATTAAACCGGGCTAGTGATCACATCATACATTTCACTTTAGGGAATTTCTTCATGCTCCCCCATACTTCCTTCTACCAGTGCCACAACATACAAAATTATCAAAGTGTCTATGTCATAACATCCCATTATCAATTCGAAACTATATTCCAAACTTTGCAATCTGGAAATGTTCTGGATTGTCTGATCTGATCCATAATATAGATTTGGAAAATTCATTCCATATTACTAGATCCGTAAACCCTTACTAAGACAATAATTACAAACTTTCTAAAACATCAGAATGTATTTCCAAATAGACTGTTACGGAACATGCAATCTGGAAGGTCTTTGACGTGTTTCGAAAGGAGTGGGGTCTTTTATTTAGGTAATGGACAAAGGTATTTTACTAAAGGCACACTACAGCTATGGGGTGCCAGAAGAAACTAAAGGGGTGGAGAAAGACACTATGGACAAGGGTTTTCTACTCTGAATTGATTCAATCGATTCCTAGATAGAAGACACAAGGACAACCGCAACTCACACCCCCACCTCAAAAGAGAGCAAATCAACTCTGGTCTAGTCCCATCCTTCAGAGCCCCAGCAAAATTTACAACAGTTTTATAGCACCTAACAACAGGAATAAAAAAATGGAGTCACCTGCATCATGTACCACTCTTCAAATTCGTCAAACAACTCCAGCCGTTCAATCCTAACAGTAAAGAATAAAAGAATTAGTTTATTTTGACATAATTTACAAAAACAACAGGTTAACAATCAGGAAAAAACTGCCTTTTTGTATCAAGACATATACTTTAGTACATAATAGAAATCAAATGGCTCAATCGTAAGATATTGGTGGAACATTATAGGGGTTAAAATCTTAATGGGAATAAAAGGCCAGACAAAGGACCTCCGTAATAAAGAAGCCAGGAAATGGAAGTAAGAAGAAAAGGCAACTGCTGCAGTCCAGATGCATACTCAAGCAAAGCTAATGGAGGACCACCACCGTTTCCCCCTCATGAAATTTGGTTGCCATCTTCTATTATGTTTGTACACCATGACTTTCACATTAATAGATCAAGATGAAATACTCTATTTGTTCATGTACGTAAAGATGATGTTTTTCAAGTGTATAACACTATTATTTCATTGTTTTTATTTGTAACGATTTCCAATTTTTAAGAGTGTTTAATATATATCATTACTAAATCAGTGTGAGATTTGTCAAAGAAAAGCTATTTGCTTAAATCCAATAATGATTTTGAATTCTCCCCACCTCATTGTTCTCATTTGTATTCCCACCAACCATATACTCAAGAGTTTACATTAATAATGTTTAAGAAACTGGACAGGACATTAAATTGGTCTAGCCCACAATTCATGGACTGATTGGTTTGATTGTCAATCAAAGCAGTAATGGAAAAGAAATATATTACAAATGGAAATAGCCAAATAACAGCACAATACCAAAGTAAATTTAGAATATACATGAAATATCTCACAACATCAGTATTGCATTAGAATATTTGAGCATCTTAGATTACTTTTTAGAAGTCATTTCCATATTTCATTATTTCCACATTTATTTACTTATTTGATTTAATTAAGATTGGAAGTCATTTCCGTATTTCACTATATTTCCTTCTTTGATTTTATTAAGATTGGAAGTCTATAATTAGTTTAAGTGTGAATGTATTGTATTTTGCATCACATTATAAATGACAACTGAGCCCAACAGTGTCATGCATTGCATGTAACTGACTTACCAAGCGGTCAGGTTTGTCGTTGTTTGTTGTCTCTATTCTCTCTTTTCCTTCTCCCTCTAAATCCATCCATATAATTTCAATGCGATATGCAATACATTCACCAACACTAGAATAGAATATACTTCCATTGTGGGATTGCTGGCAAACACTGCAATGCCAACATTACCTCTGGCATTACTTATTTGAAGCTAAGAGACATGATGGAAGGGTCCAATACAAATTGATAGGAACCTAGGGAGAACCACACCACAACAAAAGCTAGTTGTTGTAGTTGGAAATTCTAAATTGATAGGAACCACACCACACACTAGAATCCCATACTTGGCAATCGGATCCTATATTTAAGAGGAGTGTCGGAAACACTCTCTCTTATAGGCTAAAATTTATTGGAAACTACAAAATCAGGAGGGTTATTAAATAAGTTGTGGGATCCACTAAACTTTGCAATTTCCAATAAATTTCAACCAAGAAAGTGTTCAAAAGAATGTGTTAGAGAGTGTATTACTAGGCTCCTAGTATTTCTTTATATTTAATGCTTACTGTATAAAATAGATAAATACATATAAGCACACAAGTGAAAAATCCATACAGTATTGGACCAGAAATGACAAGAGGATCATGTATTGAGTATCAACTATTAGTTAGTTAATTGCCTCTAGGAACAAAACACCAGCAAATACAGCTTTTGTAAATCTAATAATACACAGGCTCCCAGGTTCTATTCGACAGAGTACCTGCGTCTCTCTTGAGCATCAATAAAATCATTGTAAACTCTCTGCATGTCCCATGCAACAGATTTCTGATGCCCACACAAAAACAAACAGAAAGAATGTTAATATGTTAATGGTAGAGAATAAATACACATTAAGACAACATCACGTTTTATAAAAATGAAAACAGAATCAATATTTCGATTTGGAATGGTATAAGTGAAATATACAACAGTAAGAATTCTGAAAATGTGCTTCAAATATAACCATTTATGCAATCCATCACACCAAGAGAATAGAAATGGTAGCAAAGTGGCACCAAGTCCCTCTGGGAGCTACTTGATCCCAGGATCAAATATCTGTTATGCCCATTTTTCTGAACTTCAGCCTACAATCCCTCTCCCCAATCATATCACAACCCTTGCAAGGGAAAAAATTGAATTCTTGGAATATATTATCAAATAGAAGTGCAAAAAATAAGTTTATACTTTTCTGATAGTGTATATCATGTATAGGTCCTACAGTAAGTAATCTGCACAAGCAAGGAGTTAAGAGCTACTCCTTAGTTATCACAGCTGTTGAGTTACATGCAGCAACTGTCAGTCTGTTAGACCAGAGCTCTACCCATGTACCTTTCTGTAAACAATAATCAACGGCAATGAAATCATTCAGATTATTCACTAAACTCTATGATCTTCTACGTTGTTTATTCACTAGAATTTTCTTAGCACAGGTAGAGATCCTCCTAGTGCATATGTTGCCGCTGAATTGAGAATTTTCAGCCTGAACTGCCCTCAACTAAGATAAGAATGATAATTAATTTGAGATAAACAATAGCTACAATGACAATTTATATCAATTATCAAGGATCTCTAAATGAGAATTTTCCATCCTATTTTGAAGAGAAGTGATGCACTGCTTCTTGTTTTGTCTACTGTGTTCTCAGGATATTCATGCATAAATAACTCCAGTAAAAAGTACAAGAAAGAAACACCAAAGATTTATTTTCTAGCAAAAGTTACAAATATACCTGCCACCCCTGGTCCAGAAATAATTTTTCCTTCGCATGTAAAGTTGGTGTATCGTAAATACCCAACAGAGCACAACCTCGAGACTGATGCAAAACAGGAAAGACAAATTATATTATAGTTTTATACACATTTTATTTGATAACTACAGTTTCATACACATCAAAGATACTTTTAATTAATAATTACAGTTTAATACACATCAAAGATACTTTTAATTAATAATTATACTTTTAATTCGAAATATGACTTCTTTAGTCTTGTTTTAAAATACAATTTACCCATGCTGGCAACTTATTTCAAATCTACCTATACTGTGCAATTTATTGCAAATCTATCCATTTCAGGGAAAAAAAGTAGAACCAAAATTGAAAAAAAGGCACTCCAGCTTGCTACCACTAACTGCACCCTTATACTACAAAAGCAACATAACTGCAATTAGAGGGGGAAAAGTGCAAAGTACATTTGTAGTGCTAGATAGAGAAAAGAATTCCACTTTTGGGAGGAGACATATCAAGGTAGACTAAAATTAATCAATTTTAACCTGAAATATATAGTATATCCATACCTCCAAATTTCTTATCATCTGCTGCCCAAAAGCATCATCAGGGAGGATCTGTTAAGAACGTACCATACACGCAAAAAAGATCCTACTTCATTCCCATGAAAGTATCAGTCGTAATAGAATATGAAATTATGAAGGCTGTTACCTGCTCATAAAGAAAAAATATTGCAGTAGAAAACGTTTGAGAAGCCCAACCAACAATTCTACGACTAGAATCTGGATCCAAGTAGATCAGAACACATTCTGAAATTATAAAAGTTGGCAGACTGATAACAATAACAGAATGAATCAATTTATCATTCCTTGGACATGAAAAATGTGAGTATTAACTAAAATTACAACTAAACTAAAATACACACATACACACAAAAATGCAAATTAGGTAAAAAAAAACAACAAATTACTAAATTAGTATCAAATCCCTCAGCATAAAAAATAACACCTACATTTATATCACAAGTTAAGCACAAAACTATAAAAAGAAAGTGAAAATTAAGAATTTTTATGGATGAACTTGGTTCCTCTCTGGTTCTTTTCCATTTTCTCAAATAGATAATCGTATGATCTGTGAAGGGACACAGCATTGATTTCCAATTATAAAACTCAGAAGCATTATCTTCAAAGTCATTGTAAATTTTAAAACTTGTAGATCATATATGCTCTTCGTATTTATATTTATCACTTCCCCCCCTTAGATGCTGGCCACTACTAACAAACTTTCATTGATATCAATGGCAAAGGCATTTAGAAATGTCACAAATTTGTATGATTAAATACAATATTTCTCTCCAATTATTAAATTCTGAAGCATTGTTTTTCATAAAAATAACAAGAGACAAATTTCATTAAAGAAATAACAGGACATTTTGTCAGCACAACACACTTCATAACCTTTTTTACTTAAACTTTTCAGATTCCAAAAACCTTTTTATTATTTTCAAAGAAGAGGCTAATACCTTCAAACAAATTATATATTATATTGTAAAGTAACAGAATTTCACAACTGTGACAGAGAGACAAAGACAGAGCTGACTCCCAATACATACCTTGGATCCATAGCAGCAACAGATATAATATCATTTAATTGTTGTACATCACGCAAATCTGCAGGGACTAGTTTATATTGAGCACTGATCACTTCTCCTTTCTCTGGCAGAAAATGAGAGATACACGCATCAGATCTAATTAGAAGTAATAATGAATTTTATCTTTCAGTATTGATGTTACCAAAAATCATAATGAAAATACTATGTTGATTATACCCTCAAACTCTGAGACAGTTCTTCGATGTTTGTACTTTGTAGTTCTAAGATTAAGCTTGAGGGCCAAATCAAAGTTCCTCAACCTTCTGAATTAGAACTTTTGGTTCATCCAGGAATATTTTCTATTGCAATTTTAATATAGAGATTTGAAGGGCCATAGAAATGTCTAGGGTTTGAAAACTTTTAAAGGGTGTGAATTTTATAACTCTTAATTTATATTGACACTTCAGCACCATGCACTACCACAAAAGAAAAGGACATCACCACAATAAGAGAATAAAAATTATCGGAGATGTTCCTTCCATATAAAGTATCATATTCAGCATTGCTTACCTCTTGATATGGTTGCTGTTTCACCAAGTTTATTCCTCAATTGACTGCAAGTCTCGATAAGAGCTGCCTTTTTACTAGTTACCTTGATTACAAATACAATAGTGACAGTTAAAAACTTACAATTTAAAAAATATATAAATCATTCTCTCTTCATTTTACAATTAGATATGAATTTAGTCAAAACAGACAGTGTCCATGCATGAGTTTCTAGACAAAATACATGTGAACAATCCCACTCAGAACCCAAATCAACTAAAAATATATGTTGCATCGAAACTAAAAATTTGAAAGATATTCAAGTTTCTACCTCCTTAAAATCCACTTCTACATACAAATCCGGTGCTTTCCCCTCGTCCTGCCATGAAACAATTTTTATGTTATGACATGACTATACATTAGCAGAAAACTAGTTTAGTGAAGCTAAGCAAACAGGTTGCCAGGAAAAAATGGAAATAATGATAATGAGTAACAAACTACAGCATTTCACAATTTCCATCCACAACCTGAGTCACATGCAGGCTACTGTAAAACAGTTTAAGCATCCAATGAAGTTGCATACAAACAAATTTTGCATCTTGGATATGCATGGGTGAAAGAAGAAAGGATTCTTCTTCTTCACTACCACACAACAATAACTCTAAACAAGTTATTAAAATAATAGGAAACACAGAAACTTTAAGATGCTTATACAACAGATTAAATTAGGTACAGATAAAATATTTTTTGCACACATATTACTATATAAAAAATATACACTAAAAAGTAGGTGAAGCAGGAGCTCATTTTACAATATGTGCAGCACTTCAGCAACCTTGCCCAAAACTAGCATGAAACAGATGGAAAAGAATAAGAGATGGACATGGAGAATTCACAAGGCATGGATAGACTATAGAATATTGCTTACATATTCTTGTATTAGAATGTTCGACCACTCATTAATTCAAATTCAAATTCAAATTATACTGAAAAGACAAGTCCAAAGGCCTTGAAATTTATTAAAAGGTAATTAGTGATTTAACTACTCATTCAACCATATTCATACTTTTCCGCATTCATCGTCTATTTTATTTTTCTCTAAATACACTGGTATAACTAACCTACACAGTTCTGAAAGGAAAATACATTCCACACAAAAGAACAACAAAAATATTCAGCCAAAACAAATCTGTGGCATGAGAACTCAAGATTAAGAATAACTCATGCTCACAACATCTATGTCTTGTGTAAGTAAAGTACAAGGTAACTATTATAAGCACTTGGGGAACCCACCATTAAAAGCTAGCAAGTTAGCGCGAGAGCACCAACAAGAATGAAATCTAAAGTGCCTTCACGTCCTTTAAACACAAAGTAAAAAAAATCTCTAATATTTAAATACAAAAGCATTGGATCAATATTAGTTCAATCCAAACCATCACTTAACCCGCAAGGCACCAAAAGGACAGCTAACCTATAGTTTAAAAGTCAGAACCTGATTAATTTTTAAGTACAACATACACAGTACAAATCACAAGGAAAACCAGGCACCTGCAACTGAAAATACATTGTGTCAAAGCCTGCTCCAAGTGATAATATCTGCTTCTTTATTGGGGCCTCTCCATCTGTCTTCTTCTCAACATCAAGAAACTGATAGAGAAGTTTCCTAATAGCAGCCCAACGAGCAAAGTAACCTTCATACTCAAACAATTCAAATGCATCAATAAACTAACAACTTGAAGGATGGGTACTTAAACAAGTAAATTACTTAAAGAAGCTAAATCCTACCACGATTAATAATTGGAGATCTCCTCACAGGCCTTCTCACAAATAAATGAACATAATCATCTTTCATGTAGCCCTTTTTTACACATGACCTACAGCCAGTTTGTAGAGAGCAAATATTCACTATATAAGAATAATAACAACTATAATTCATTAGAACTCAGACGAAAACTGAGTACAAGATGAAAATTTATGACTAAAAAAGGGTGAGAATAATACCAACATAATCGGAATCAATGTTACATGGATTTTGATAAGGTTTGTGATGTGGGACAGGACTTTTTCCAGCACACGGAAAGGATGGGTAGATCTAATCATATTGCTATTATGGATCAAAGTCCATGTATAATTTAGACCCATTTTTCAATTTTGAAACCCATAGCACATATATTTTCAATTGGTTTTCTATAATATTTTTAAAAAAATAGGCGACCGACTTCTTACACACATAGTTTCAAACTCTACACAGTTTCTTCTCTGATCTGAATGGACCAGCAAATTTAAATATTAAACTTTCAAGTCTACAATATTTGTAAAACAATAAATAAATGACACTGTAGGTAACCATAATATTATATCATTTAAAATTAAACCAAGCTGTTATCAATAACAATTCTGATGGTCTGACATAATAGCATTTGAAATAAAATAAACAGAGAAAATATGTGTTTCATTGTGTTTGTTTCATTATATAAAATTTCACACTCACTCCGATAAAAGTAATTTATCCTTCCAGTGTTTTCTCAAAACCATGTCATGAATAAATAACATTCACTTTACATGCAATACATTGTTATATTTCATCAAAAACCCAAAGCAGTTTCCCCGACCATAGAGAATTCCAATACTGGGACAAGATTTTCCTTCATTAGTGCTTATGCTATAGGGACCCTGTAACTTAACCTCCTGCAATATTCATTTTCACAGGTAAAAAATGCAACTTTTCCATTGCATCATCCCTTGACAAGCCATCTTTAAGAGAAAGCTCCATAGAAACTAAGGTGTATCAGTATACATTAAAAATTTAGAACTACTAAATGACCTAAAAAGACAAAGTCATCAATTACGATAATGAAGCAATTCCCATACACTAAACAAAAAAATTAAATATCTCATTTTCTTTAGAAAGCTACTTAAGAGGGCTTGCAGAATCGTACTTAGGACAGTGTCTTAAAAGAAGGGGTATATAACTTATAACCACTATCTAACTATTGCCTATGTTGCATGTCAACAAACATTGCAGCTTCTAGACAGACCTAGGCCCTGTTTGGATAATTCACCATGAGCGCAAGCCAACAAACACTGCAGCTTCTAGATATAGGCTCTGTTTGGATAAATTATACATAAGCACATGTAGGAGAAGAAAATAAGACAGCAGAATGTAATAAGTTTCCCCAACCCCAATAAGCTATATCAACCTGTACACTTAACTTCTGTTAAAGTTCTCTCGCCAACTTCTCCAAAAAATTGAGTTGCAGAAGTTCATTTTAGCTTGTAAGGGAAAGTTTATCCAAACATAACCCTATTCCTAATCTACTAAAATGGGGAAGCAAAAAAAAAGTTATTGAAACAAAATAAACAAACACCTGAAACAACAACTCAAGAATGTAATTCCCTAATCCCTATCACGGTGAAGAATGAAAATCCCAAATAGCTAATCAGTAAACTAAAAAGGCAAAAAAAAAACATCATAGTTGATTTCGAAACAGCAACAATTGCATGATAAGAAAAATAAGTCCAATGTGTAATTATTAATTGAGGAGGTGCCCTTACAATTTACTGGCGGATGCGTCGTCGTTGGTGGCTTGCACCGCCGCATTGTTGCGTGAATCGGCCACGGCGTCTGTCATCGTTTTCTGACAAGGCCAAATCTCTGGTTAGGTTATGCCTGAAAATGAGAAAGCAGAAAGTGATATCTGGATAGAAATAAATAAATATTGATGATGGCTTAATAAAACAAAATCTGTTGAAAATTCTTAATTATTATTATTATTTATCCTTAATTAAAAACCTATTATTTTCCCTTAAAACAAGTTTTTTTTAAAGTGATTTAAATAACGTTTTGATAAATAAAATAAATCGACTTATATAGTATTTTTAAGATAAAGACAAAACAAAAATATATTTAAATATATGTCATTATCCGTATTTTAAAAAAATTGTAAATTTTAACCATTTCTCTGTTTTTTTTTTATCTAATTTTAACCATTTCTCTATTTTTCACATTATTTTTATATTTCCAATCAAACATCTTTAATTTGTTATTTATTTTCATTCAACCTATTTACATCTCTTATATCAAACAAAACAGGTGTTAATAATTATTAAACAAAAATAAGCTTTTGTTCCTAATAAAATTTAAATTTTCATTTTGCTGCTCAATATGAAAAGTTATCGTTATGGTTTCTATAAAAAAAAAAAATTATGTATATTTTTCGATTTATTTTATTTCGTACTTCATTAACTACTAAGTATGAAGTATATACTCTCTTTTTTAAACAATTTTTTGGTTCTTTAACATTTTTGGAAATTTTATTTTTTATTCTCAAATTTTTGTTCTCATTTTTTATATTCATAAAATTTCTAATTATGTTTGTTATTTTTCATTTACTTCTTAAAGTATTTGTGTTTTTTTATATAAATAATGTATGTGTATTTGTAAGGGACTAAGATAGTACGTCTTACCCACACTAAACAATTGATTTCTTTCCTTTAGTTGTATTTCCTTCCTCTTCTTCTTACATTTTGATTTCGATTAGGAGTATACTTACAAAATATTCTCTGACATTCGAGTGAGTATTCGATATTTGGATGTTATTAATGTTAGTCTATTGCTTGGAACCGGGTCGAATGATCCTAGAATCTTCGATATTGAATACCGACCGACTTTTATAGTATGAAATAATCGAAAAGTAATAATTAAATTTAAAATGTGTGAATCTTTAATTTAAATAATTAAGTGTTTAAAGTATGAATGATTTGTAGAAGTGAATGTATATTTAATTAAGTGATAAGAGTAATACTCATGGGGAGTTTAGATATTAACTACAATTAGGTTTTAGTTATGTTGAGCTTTTGTTTTTGTTAAAAAATAAATAAAAATAAAGAGCTGTTGGGTATCAGAAAGTTTAGTATTTGGGTTTTGAGTTTTACTGTTGAAATGTTTTGTAATTAGGATTTTCATGTTTAAAGTGATCTAGAAGTTCATTTTATCTTCTTAATTCATCATCTCCTTCAAATTATATTTTTCTTAATTGATGATTTTAGGTTAATACGTGCATGTAAATTTTTGGAAAACAAATGTGTTAGTTAATGATTTTTTTGTGTTAATTGTAAATTGAGTATAAAAGGAAATATTTGTATGTTATGAATTGAATAAGATGGTAGGTTGTTAAATGTATAGATATATATTACTTTAACTTTGTGAAATTAATGAGTTGTGATTTTTATTTAAAGTCTTTAAGTGACAAGATGATGGAATCAATCTAGTTTAAATTAGTTTCAAAATTTAATAAAGATGATATAATAAAGTATGAGATTGAACAACTTGTTATTTTGGTTATGTTGTTAGTTTTTCTATTCCTAATTCTATATATCTCACTCAAGCAAAGTTTATCTCTTTTAAGGAGGATATGGACTCGATAACATGATTTCAACTCAAAAGTTCTTCACTCAAGCGACCAAATATTGTTTAAGTCAACTGTTCACTAATTATTTCACCAAGGAGATCATTATATATGATTTCTATTTTACTAGAGAATGTAGCTTAGGCAAGGGGTTCTTACTAATGTGATATTCCTTTTTATTGAATGATCATCATAAAATGTTATGTCAAATAATTATAGTACTTATTTAACTTACATTATTTATATTGGTTATTGAATTATTTTGACATGAGATGAATAAATGTTTAGTGAGAATGTAATGAAAATGATTTATATGTTTAGGTGTAGTTGAGATTTTCAATTTCCTTCCATTTTTTATAAAGCTCAATCCACACACATTTACATAAAGGTATTCTCAAAATAACTATTTCCTATTAGTTTGTTTACTTTAACATTATCAAAAATATAACATACTTTAATTGTTGGTCTTTTAGTTGAGTCAAACTCTAACTAGTTTAGTTACATAAATTAGGATAGAGTATATACATATTTTTTTTATTAAAAAAAACACCAAATTGCTCACTAAAGAAAGGTTATGTCTTACGATAGATATAAGCTAGATTTACTCCTTTAGGTTGCTCTCAAACATGAACAATGTTTTTTCTCACAACTATAAAAAAATAATGATAACTTATGATTTTAGGCTTGTTTTATTGCAAGACTTTCATCAATCTTTCTTCATGAATATCTTCTATATATAAAACTTGAGAAGAAAATAGTCATTACAAGTCTTTTGTAGATGTTATGAGGATCTTCAAAAAACTTCTTCTTCTTATTGGGTCTGCCCATGTTCAAGTTTGGAGAAGCATTAAATGCATGACATGAATTTTTAAATGTGATTCTCTTATCTGAGCAACATAAGAAAGCCACCAAGGCTAAACATGGCTAGGTCAAAGTGTTTTTTCAAAGTTGGACAAAAATCATGGCACCGTACAAGACAAATAGTCTTTTCAAAGTTTGGATGGTTGATGGTGTGAAGTAACTTTAACATATCTTCCAAAAGATATTTGATGTAGACATGTGCTCTTGAGATCTTCTCGTTTAACATAAGATGAAGACTTTCTCTGCAAACACAAAATAAACATAGAGAATATTCCGTGAAGAATGTTAGTTTAAAAATTATGTTCATATCGTTTAATTAAGGCTTTCTTTTATCAAATGAAACAAATAGGACACATGTGTTGTTTGTGTTCGATAATAAATGAAACACTTGTGTTTGTCGTGATCTAATATTAATAAAGTCTTGTATTTGTTGGACGAAGTATTTCCATGATTTGAACTTGATTGTTAAACACTTAATCAAAACAATTGGAGTTCTATTGAATTTTAATTTAACAATAACACATTAAATCATACCTTGAATCCAATTCAAAAGTTGAGCAACCACCATAAATATTTAACATATTCCTGAAATTTCATACAAATATCACATATAGAACAAATATGACTATCAGTTTTATGCAAATTAACATCCAAAGACAATCTATTAAAAATTAACTTCCAAATCACCAAAAACCTAGTCAAAGGAATAAAAGTCTTCTAGATTTTGCTCAACCATGAATTAACGGTTGAACCAAGTGGTGTTCAATGTTTTGAAGAATCCAAATCCTTTTAAGGATGTTGAAGCCTCTGCTTTGCTTGGTGTTGTTGTGCTGGTTTAAGCTTTGTTCTAGGGTAGTTTAATATTGTAATCCACCCTTAGATTAAATCTCAAGCAATTAGCATCTCAATCTTTATCAAAGTAAAATGTTTTTCAAACTATGTTGAAACAACCGATTGTTTTGTCGAAACAACCGATTGTTTACACTTAGGTGTTTTGAGAAAGTTTGAAAATTGTTTTTGAATGGTGAAATCTGTTAAGTAACAAAACAACCGATTGATTCGA
>Ga0123342_1001123_pt1 | contig 44658 bp, 29 predicted proteins | sample Turbeawhitnodule_FD_89960 | JGI IMG/M metagenome (GOLD analysis project Ga0123342, IMG submission 89960) | Root nodule microbial communities of legume samples collected from Mexico - Turtle bean Mexico white nodule | ecosystem: Host-associated > Plants > Roots > Nodule | place: Mexico: Nepantla...
ACAAATTTTCCCCCAATTAACGGTAGCAATACCTTTTTTCAGAATATCACCAGTCCAAATAAAATTCCGACACCACTGCTCAACTTGCTTAATAAGTGAAACAGGTCACTTATACATATTAAAGCTATAAGCTAGAGATCCAGTAATCACTGTATTGACCAGCTGAATTTGACCCATCATGCTAAGAGATTTACCTTTCCAAGATTCTAGCTTCAATTTAACTTTATCAGCCAAAGGTTGAAGAAACCGACACTTTGGAGCACCAACAAAGATAGGTACTCCTAAATAATGGAAAGGCAAACAACCATGACTACTGGAAAGAATATTTTGAATTTTGGTGACAAATCTTGGAGAATTATCCATGGTGAAGAAACTACTTTTAGAGTTATTAACACAAATTAAACCATACTTCAAACTCAACAATAAAGAGAACCATCAAATACTATAAATAGACGCAACAACTAAGGTAAATTTATATCATTATTACACCATTAATTGCACTTGAATCCTGAGTACTCACTTGAACGTCAGATAACCTTTTGTAAGTACACTCTCAACCAAGAGCTGAAATCTGAAAACTAGGAGAGGAAGCGGAAGGAGAGCACGACCGAAGAAAAGAAATCAATTGTTCAGCCAGTACTAGTTAACCTTTTGCATGTACATTCCCGACAAAGAGCTGAAAGCCGAACAGTAGGAGAAGAAGAGGAAGGAGAACACGACTAAAGAAAAGGAAACAATTATTCAATCAGTAGTGTCTCAGTCCCTCCTACAATAACAATATCACTATCAAAATGGCACATATAGTAACAATATCAATATCAAAATGGCACATAAAATTGTAAATATACTAATTTTTTAATGTTTATATTTACTTTTCCCTTTCCCAAACCTCCCCATAATTCAAAGTAATTCTAGGTAAAAATACCTTAATTGCCGCTAACTTGGCCAAGGCTTATTACTCCTTAATAAAGTTGGGTCATTGTAAAGCTTTCGTTACTTAAAATTATTCCAAACATTACGTAATAGAGTTGGGTCTTTTTTCCAATTCTTTTTAAATGATAATTTTAGTATTTTTAGTTTTCTCTTTTTTGCTTTTTAATTAATTATCTTTCTTTATATTGAATATTTTTTTATTAATACATAAACTCGTTATCAAGTAAATGAGTAGTTTCAGCCAACCCTGCAAAGTGTTCGGGGATTGCTTAAATGATTAAGCAAGTTATACAACGAAAACAGAATGATGACAAAAATAAAGAAGTTAATCTACAAGTGTACAAATTGAAACCTTCAAAAACATTTATGTAGAAACAAGTAGGCAATTAATTAAGAGAAACCAGAAACTAAACAAAATATGAAACAACAAACAAATATCAAACTTCTAATAAACTGTTCTACTAACTGAAAACCAGCTCGCAAGAGGAAAGAATTTCCATTTGAAAATTGACAACTGAGTACATAATTCCACTCTTTCACAATTTGATGTGGTAAGGAGAGGAATCACCAGAGTTTATGGTGATGTCAACAATCGTTTAATGCCAGTTTTCTGCTCTGATGTAAGTCTAGAGGGGAACTTGATATTAAACTTGATCCTCAAGTTTCCCCTTTTGGAAGGTTCCTTGGGAATGGGCATACCCTCTCCTTTGATCACTTCTTCGTATGTCGGACTAAGGATGGAGTTGGTGGTTACGGTAAGATTCCGACCATCGAGCAATGTCAGCTGTCCGGCGTAACCAGTCAGAGCTTCGACAAGGGATATTTTCTGTGTGACAACAAGATCATTGCCATCCCTTTTGAAGACACCATGAGGTTTTTCATCAATAATAAAAACAAGATCAGCTGGTATAACTCCTCTTTGTTCGTTTCCCTTCTCTGGAAAAGTTATTTTTGTTCCTTTCTTCCAACCTGGCTTGATCTCAATGGTTAGAATTTCCTCTACAGTGGTGGGCCTCCTACACAATAAGAAAACAAGTAGTAGATTATTTGCTTGGTTAACTCAATTTACTATTCCAACTTGCTATTAGTTTCAAATACACCTAAAGTCAACAAATAAAAAACATGGGGAATCACTTTGATTCCTTCTCTATGTAAAGAAGTCAGTTGCTTATTGATTAGTTATACAACTGGCTCCTTATTTTCTATAGAACATAGATTAGTCAATGCCATGCAATGAATATCGCTTCTATTTTTTGGCACAACTAGCCAATGACGTGAAGAAAATTTTCCATGAAATCAGAACCATTTATGATGATAATTCACTGTCTAACATGTACTACTGTTAGACGTATATTAAAGAATATGCATTCTATATAAACATGCCTAACGGCTAAAGTTTCCCAATTAACACAAATTTAGTGTGTTTCCTCAAACAACTGTTGTGTAACAACAATTGTAGTGACAGCTTTCAAAACAGAATTTAATGATTCTTTTTAGTTCAAAAACAGAATTATATGTAGGTTTTGTTATATGTTTTAGGGAATAACGAGAAGTTCTCGAGTTTTCTGTATCCTCAACAATCTTCTTTGATGTTGTGAGTGAGTGTTGGTGTGCTCTTGGGTGTGTGTCTTCCGAGTGTGCAGAGTGAGATTCTGTCAAGATAGAACCCGTGAGTGGAGAGAGCTTCATACCCGTTTCAAGTATAACATGTTGCTTCATAGTTTTGGTGCACTGGAACTAGTTTTAATCATTTTGCAAACATATTGTAAGAAATAATAAACAAGCAAATTTGTTGTTTCAACATGAATATATATATATATATATATATATATATATATATATATATATATATTACACACACTCCTAGAGTAACTCTTTAAGAGAATTACTCCTTGTCCCTACCCTCCATTTTGTGTTAACAAAGTCTCACTTGATGGCTAAAACAACACACGAAATTGGCATTTGATTTCAAAGTTAGATTTGGATGGAAAGCCCAATTTGTGATCACTACAAGCACAATACAGAGATGAAAAACTTTTCAACCACGTAAGGTTCCAAAATGAATTTTTAAATCATTTTGGATATAAATATTCTTCCATCATGCCTATACCATAAGTCCAAGACCATACTATTTATCACAAGTCTAATGGATATAAAATCACAAAGTCAATAAGGAGAAAACTTAAATGAACATTATAGTTACCATTGCTATTGTTTTCCAATTAAAACCAATATTTTATCTCAGTAATTGCAGAATTCTTCTTAGAAAATAAAATCAGCAGTGATTTCAAAGATAAAACACCAATTTGATTGGAGAATAACACCATCAATACCTATTTTATTGATACTAAGCTTTTTCCTAAGCGTAACAACCACCAGCAATATACTATCTTAAATGGCCTCTTCTTTTACTAAGAATAGACTTAAACAGAATATTACATGGTTAAATTCCCGTTTATTTCTTCTATCTCCATAAATAACTTTTCCAGATTTGCAGGTTAACCTCAATATTTAACATCCCCCTCTCACTAATAGATTCATTCCCCTCGATTTTTGGGTATTGAAACATCTAACAAGTAGTGTATATACTCCATAGAGATAAACAATTAACAGGCCCCTCTATACTAAAAGAGCACACAGATGAGTCTTTGAAAAAGAACAATCATATCTCCTTGAATTCTGCATTTATGAACACTGATGGTATTCCTTAGGTGCTTATGAAAACATACCAAACAATATGGATCAACAAAGGCAGGAAGTTATAGGATGCACATGATGTAGTAAATACTAATAACAAAATAATACACAGAACTTGCAAATTTAGCAACAATTCCAGCCAACTGAATAGAAAATGGCAATGTGATCGTAATAATAATCTATAATAGCAAGAATCCACCACAAAAACCTTCGATTTTTGCATGAAAAATGAAAGGAAAGGAAACAAATTACAAGAAGTCATACAGCATAACTCATTACCTTGCATTTTGAATGAATAACACAAACTGCAAATACACAGTTCTTTTTCTATCAATTTTTTAGATCAAATTACAAACACAATGATAGCAGAGTACTGTGCCATATATTCAAATAAAAAATACAAATATTCTAGAAGGAAACAGTGCATTGCAAGAAAATAGGCAGACCCAACTCAAGTATTGAGTTACAAATCTTCATATACATAAAAGATATCGTTAATCACAGAATTCATTCAGCACTTTATTGGAGAAAAGTTTATTACTCTGGGCCTACAAGACTGTGAACCTATATTTGAAATTCAAATCTGCCAAAACCATTGAGGGAAGTGATTATCAAACTCAAAGAACCATGTATTACAAAAGCAAATAATCAAACCTGAATTGGAATTTAGCAAGTCATATCTGTCCAATAAAAATTACAACAAGAAACTTTATATTTTGTTCACGAATGTAAGAAAAGCAAGTTGGTAACAGGTTAAAACTGTATAGCTTACCCACTAGCATCAATCACATCCCTGGAAATCTTCATTTTTTTGGTAGTCCCTTTGTATAAATCCTCCAAACTGCATTGCAATGTTCTCTCAATAGGTGCACTTTTCCTTGGCATATGGCCAGAGCCTTCTCCAGTCGCATTCCTACTAAAAGAAGTAAAAATGTCATCCCCAAATCTGGGAAAGCCAGACGGACCGGCACGGCCACCCATATCCCCCATTCCAAAGGGACTTGAAAACCCAAAGAACTCAGAAAATATATCATCTGCACTTCTAGGGTTGAACCAGAAAGTCGTTGCTCCACTGTCATTGCCACCTGAAAATCCACCAGCACCCGGTGGTGGCATCTGCCCTTTCAATCCCTCCTCACCATACTGATCATACACTGCCCTCTTTTGTGGATCACTCAAAACCTATCACAAATCAAATCACCATCAACACTCATTATTCGAATGACCCAAATCACAACAAAAATTCTTAAAATTGCAAAACTTGACACCCCAAATTTCAAATTTTGCAGGAATTAGTAAAAGAAATGGAAACATTGATAAATTCACCCGCTTGATTTCACAGCCCCATCGGCATTACATTGAGATTGGGAGACAAAAATTACGTCGATGTAAAACCCACAATTCCAGTTCTCAAGAATACAAAATTCAACCCCTAAAAGTTCAAATTGTAAGAAAGAAACCACAAAAACTTAACATTTTTCCGTATCCAATTGGCACTACATCAAGACAGTTTTTGTTGAGAGAAATCATACATCATAGGCTTCCGAGATTTGCTTGAAGTTGGCTTCAGCTTCCTTTTTACTGTTAGGGTTCTTATCAGGGTGCCACTTCATAGCAAGCCTGCGATAAGCTTTCTTGAGATCCTCATCGCTAGCACTTCGATCTACCTGAAGAAGTTTGTAATAGTCCACGCCCATTTTCCAATTTGGCTCAGCCGGAAAAACGTGTGCGTAGTTCAGAGTCACCGGTGGAAGAAAGAGACGAAACAAGACATATCCACGAACACAGACACACAAACTTGTCTGGGCTCAAAAAAACAACACTCTTGTACTTTTCTCTAGTACTAGGCCCAGTTCTCCATCAACTTGGGAGTGCCATATTTTTTCTTTCTATAATTTTTATAAACATTTAATTGAATAGGGTTATTATAGATGATAACAAAATTATAATTATTTAACACAATCATTGCCATATTTTTTTCTATATATTTTTGTCCACATCTATACCAAACAATAAATTAATTTGTGTACCGATCAGTTCTCGAACTCGTTGACACTGGTAATATTGGTGCCACGTAAGCAAGGTCCCACGAGCGGCGTGGACCAGTATCTCGTGAGGCACGTGCGCCAAAGAGCCAAAGAGTGGTCAGACATCGGTCACCAGGATGTATCGACGTGCCACTAGACAGTGTGAAGAGGTCAGACATCGGGACCCGAAAAGTAAAGCTGGGCCACGAGAGGTGGATCCCATACCACACACCAATTATCAGAAAGGGAGAAGTCTAGGTCACGAGAGTCCATGCATGTAGAGTGGATGACGCGTTTAGGCGTAACACAAGTATAGAGCCACTGGAAAGATATGACCTGTGAGGGTCGCGTTTTAGGGATGAGTTGCATGCATGACACGTGAACAACTAGGGCACTCCCAAAGGCGGGTGACCCCAAAGAGAATTTAAAGGAAAGCAAGAAACTTAGCAAGGTTATCCTAAGAGTGGGAAACAACTGTGTTGGGCTCACCCCTCAGAAAGCCCATTTTGGGTAAAGAGAAATCTCTAGTTTCAGTCTATATAAAGGAAAGCAAGAAACTTAGCAAGGTACGCTATTCGTGTGCGCCGCTTAACACACACAATGACATATATACAGTTTTGGTGTTTCCTATCCCTAAGATTGACTTGAGCGTCGGAGTGCAAACGGCCTCTAGGGCGCCCTTTATCTTTGTGTTTTCAAGTATAAAGCACGTGTGAAGCGTAAGAATTCTGGACGTGAGAGTGACGTAGGCGCACGAAGACGTATTTGGTCAACCGGCAGGAACAATTTGAATACTGAAAAACATATTTTACATTGTGATTTAGTTATAAAATTGCATATATATGGTAATAAATTTATTTTTTTAGAATTATAGATTTGAGATTTTTTTTTTTTAATAATTTACTGTGTAAGAGATTTTATACAATTAATTTGTAAAATTAAACTCATTTAAAAATGATGATGGTGTTCTATTTAGCATACTTTGCAATATTCTTTTATTCTAAAGGGTATTTGTATGTGTTTTACTTAAACTAATATATTGAGATAAGATTCTTCTTATCCATTATAAATATTTTCTAAAATTAATTTTATTTAAAAGTATAATCCAACATTAAAAATGAATATTTCTTCTATTTATATGTTATAGGAATATTTTTTTATTAGACTCTGTTCTTGTTAATAGTTTCATATCTTTATTATTGAGTAAATATGTTAATTAAACACTTTTTAATATCCAGTTTTATTTTCAAGTAAAAATTAAAAAAAAACTTTTAAATAATCGATTTTTACTTGTATTTGTGGAACTTCGTAAATTGTCTATTTAAAATGTGATATCAGCAAAATAAATATCATGAGCATTCATTTCTTCATTTTATTGATTTTAATCAGGAATATCTGCAGATTGATTTTAAGTAAAATATAAAAAAAAATCATCTAATCTAAAAATTAAACAGCACATAGCTTGATTTGGTTTGATTGGGATTGCTTTTCTTGAAAGAAAAAAAAAACTTATCCAATCCAATTAAATGTTATTTGAATGGAATTAAATGATTTTAGTTTTTTATTCACATATCTTTATTGATGTTTTAATTTCCTATTGTTACATATCTCTTATTGAATATCTTCAAAATACCAAATTATTTTTAGACTTAAATATAATAAAAACTATTTAAAAATATATAATAAAAATGACATGTCTATCTATTCATTGATTAATTATCTTAAACTATATTTTCTTTTTCAAAAGATACAAGGATATCAACCTAAATCCTATACAAACATGTTGATAAAGGGAAAAGATAACTCGAATTCAAAATTAGTTTTAACAGATATTAAAAAATCAAATTTCAACTTAACTTAACCGTATAAAAAAATTACTTTATGAAGTAAAATTTGCATTTATGTATATATTTTATTTTAGTCATGTGCTTTTCAATTATAAACTCAAATTCCAATATTATGATCAAAATTGTTTGAGTCATTAATTCGGTTATGATGACATCAATCTTTGCAAAACGATCACTACACCAACATATTTGTTTCTTAAATGTTTTATAGAAAAAAAAATATTATCCCTAAACCCTATTTGTTTCTTAAATGTTTTATAGAAAAAAAATATTATATTTTAGTAATAAAATAATATATTTAATAATACACGAATTCATATGGTTTAAATATTTAATGAGTCAAGTGAATGATGGATTTGGTTTTGAGAATTCAGTATCTATTTTGGATTTTGCTATCGATTTATATATTTTTAAATCGAATGGATGCAATCACTCATAATTTTAATAATATATTTTGTCATTTGCATCGACATTTTCAAATGCTAACTTCATTTGATGTCGCACATTTTGAAACAAACGTCTCTGAGGTTCGCTTTTTGTTAACTAATGTGACCCCATAAAGTGGATAAACTTGTAACACATCATCATTATCATGTAAAGAAAAGGTTATATATTTTCTTTTAAATTTTATTTTTTATTTTTTATTCCAATGTGAGCAACCAATTTTGCTCCTCATTAATCAACTGATTTTTTTAAAATTATTTGAATATATTTTTGTTTATAAAAGTACTAATTTAAAATAAATTATTCTCTATATAAATAATTTTTAATTAGTTTTTAACTTGTTAAATAAAGTATTTTAAATTATTATTTTAAGAGTGGACTAAACATTATTAGTAAAAATAATTTGTTTTAATTGAAGATACTTTAAAAAAGGTTTAAAAAAAGAAATTAGAGTTTTTTTTTATAAATTTCATGTTAGGCATATCTGTCACTACATAAATAAGTATTGTTAAAAGGAAAGAAAAAAAGGGAAAAAAAAAGGAAAAAGAGAGAGTTTTTTTTTTTTAATAAGCTTTCTTATTTTTATTTTCATTTTAATAATATATAACATTTGATTTTTATACTAACTTAATATTGTTATTAGTTTTTCTTTTGTCATGTCCCATTTTTATCATTCTTTTTTATCTACTTTAGAGTGTTTTTCTACTTAAGTCTTCCTCTGTTGTTTTCATTTTCATATAATTTCCCCAATCACAAAAAGATGATATCATTAAGCGAAGTTACTTATCAAACTTGAACACTTTTTTTAGCTTTAACGGAACATTAAACTTTGTGAAGAATAGGAAAATGTTGAATAAAAGAAGGATAAAGGAATGCAAAGTGGTCATGGATTAAATTTTAGGTAATTTAATCCAAATTTAAATATTTAGATTAAATTTATAATTCAAATCCATATTTTTTATAAAAATAATTTGAAAATTCAAATTTAAATGTTTAGATTGGATTTTAAATCAGAATTCATGTTTTTTATAAAAAGAAATGAATTAGATCATATTTTCTATAAAAAAATTAACATAATATTAATATAATAATATGTAAAAATTTAAATATTATATATATATATTAAGAAAATATAATAAAATTAAAATTTAATAATACCAAAAAAATTAAAGATAACATAATATATTTCTTAACATTCAAAATACATCTACGTATAATATTTTAAAAATATTATATCTATTTATTATGTATGTAAAAATTGACAAATACTGAAGCAAATAAAATTATAAAGAAAATATTTAAAACCTGGTTTCTCCAGGTATGAGAGGCAGCAAATAAAATTCCAAAAAATGCATAAGAGGTGCTCGAGAAAGATAGAGAGAACAAAAATGAAAATTTCAAAAGATTGTATAAATGGTGATTTTGGTACAGATAATAGAGAGATAGAGCGCTGTCAAAAATTTGAATTAGAAATTTGAATTTTGTAGCTTTTAAAATTTGTATAAACCAAGTAGAAATCTGATATGAAAATATTATAAAATAAAAATTAAAGTAAAAATTATATTTAAATAAATAAATTTTTAATGGATTAGAACGGTGAACAGTTTTACAAAATTAGATTTTTTTGTCCACTCTTATTAATAATGTCGACAAAAAAAATTAAAGATACATACATGTCATTAAAATACTCTTTTTAGTATTTTTAGTTTAATACTAAAAAGTTATAAAACTAAACTTAAAAGGGTTATATATTAACCACTCAGATAAGGTATTATTATTGGTTTAATAATTTTAAAATAATACATAAAAAGGATTATTATTAATTTTGTAGATATTATTAAGAAATTTATTTTAATTTTGTGTGACAGAAAGAAAGTTATTAACATCAATAAGTATATTTTATTTACTCGACAAGTTATCAGAAGAAAAAGGTATAAAAAATGCAATTTTATATATAAAAAAAATATTCAATGCGTAATGATTAAGTTATAACTAGGATAAATGTGTTAAAATATCATGTTAATTATTAACTAATAATACATATTTTTTAATTTCCCCATACACTTGAGTTATATAATAATTTTCCATACATATACTAATTTATTTAGGGGACGTTTACAAGCGTTTTGTTTTTCTGACAACGTTTTAACTACAAAAAGGTTGACCTTATTTTCAATTTATTTCTATTTGTCTTAGAATGTTACAAGAAACAAAGAAAATATAATTCAGTGTTTCTGATGCAAATTTTTTAAAATGGGAAAAATTGAAAAGAATGAAACTTTCCTGTAATTAAAAAATAAAAACAGAAAATAAACTTACTAGTAAACGTCTCCGTAATGTCCTTGTGTTCGGTTTGGCATTAAAATATGAAGCACTAAGGTTCAAACCCCATTTGTAAAATCCGTCAGCAAACTAGTTAACTAAGTATTACACTAACTTTAATTTAATAAATATGAAAACATAATTTAAACGATACTAAAATCATCAATTTAAAGTGCAAGGAAATTAAGCCTAAATTATAAAAGATCATGTTAATGCTACATGTCATTGGATGATTGTAAGCCGAAAACAGATTTTGTACCTCACAAATACCACAAGTTCACTACTTGCTAAGCTCAGTACATCTATATATCGTTCAAATTAATGCTAACAAAATTAACACACTCCAGACATTTTGTTTCGTAGTACTACATAATGGTGTAAAAACACGAACGTAATTTCGCATTTTATGGATGAAATGGGTTCAAATAAATTAGAGATCAAAGTAACTGAACACAATTTCAAAAAGCGAATCTAGAGGTAGAGTATGGGTAAAAATACTCTGACCTTGTCTTAACCAGAGATACGGATGCGTGAGACAAGGCTGCTTCTTCCTGCATCTCCATACCTTCTTCTCTCACCTCCATAGATTTTCGTATTTCCAAAAATGCCCCTCTGTAATATTCTGGATTACATAATCCAGAAATCATTTTTCAAATTTGTAATTAGCTTCCGGATTATATAATCCAGAAGTATTTTTTCAGATGCATGATTACTTTCCAGATTACATAATCCGGAAGTCTTTTTTAACTTCCGGATTATGTAATCCGGAAGTCTTTTTTCAAATACGTTTTCGAATTACATAATCCGGAAGTTATTCTATGGGAGTGACACAAGAAGGATAAAAATGTATTTTCATTTTGTGTATGGAGGTGCCAGAAGAAGATATGGAGGTGCAGGAAGAAACAGTCGTGAGACAAACGCTAAAAAGGCATCCACTGGGGAAATTAACATGAGTATATATATACACATTTTAGTAGGAACACATTATGTTCAAACGGAAAAAAACAAAATTGGGGCCAAAATACATTCCATTCTGATATACATTATTCCAACTATACATGTACAAGCTAGGTTGTTGCCTAATGCAAAGGTACAGAGAAGGGTGCAAAAAACCTGAGCAGATAGCCCAACTATTTAGCTATCTGAATGTGTTGATTATCAGTATTGGCTCTTCATTCTTGTGTCTGTAGAGAGATGATTGAGGTTAGTCTCGGTCAGGTCTAGGCTAACTCAACTTGAGACTCGCAGTTCATGGTTGCTTACATTTTAGCTAGCGGTAGATGATTCTTTAGACTTTTCTGTCACTGTGTCCTTGTCTGAGTTGCATGTCTCACCAGTCTGTGTTTGACTAGTTTGTGTCTGAGTAGTCTGTGTTTGACTAGTTTGTGTTTGACTAGTCTGTGTTTGAGTAGTCTGTGTTTGACTAGTCTGTGTTTGACTAGTCTGTGTCTGAGTAGTTTGTGCTTGACTTGAAACCTGAGAATCGGATGCAATTCCAAGAACAACCAGCATAGCCCTAAACACATTAAAAAACTCAATCAATGTTGTTCACAAACATAAACAGTGGCTACACCCTCTTCCAAAAAGATAAACAGTTTTTAAACAAGAATGAAACGAGTTCACCCTCAAAAAGATGTAGAGAAAGAAAAGAAAAAGATGAGATAAATTCATGGCATTGTTGTGCCTAGTGAATTTTTGAACCTCGGAAGTTTAGATTGTATATCTGGCTGGCTAGCATGAGCAATCAATGGTGCCTTCAAGGCTGAAATTCTATTTAAGGCATTCTCTAATTGTGCTGGAGGCAGCTGCTTGCAAGCATACACCACAAGAAAACGCATTAGAACACATGTTTTAAAATTTAAAAAGCTCTCAAAAAGACCATCTAAAATCAGAAACTCTAAAAAGAATAAGGAATGTGTACCCAAGAAAAAAATAAGAGGGGCTATATAATTAATAAGCATCTTTTTTCATTATGGGTACAAAAATATTTAAATTAAATTAGTGAAAAATAAAGGAAAATGACCCACTTAAAATGATAATTAAATGTGAGCAATGCAGAGCTGCCATATGCACAAATGACGGGAAGAGCATGGCGTATGATGTACAAAAATGTACAATCTGAATACAATTAAGCTCGTTTCAAAAGCTCTCCGAAGAGCCACAAGGAAATGTACAAAGAGTTCTTATGATTTATTATAAAAAAAGTACAATTTGAAAGCAACAGCATTAAATTATGATATTAACTGTTAACCCAAGAAATCAACAGATGAAGTTTCTCTGTAGCTATTGTTCATATTTCGTGCAGAGCTCTTCCAGTACGTACAAGTAATTGATATTTTCATCTTAGTTAAGTTATACGTTCATCATATGGAACAGGTATGTAAGGGTGCAATAATGAACAGAGAGGGTGAAAACTAATTCAGAACTGTTCCGAAACTTGAAAAATTATAAGTTTCTGATAAGAGGAGTAAACACAGATAATAATACCTGAAGCAAAATGCCAAATGACTGTGGTTTTGTCAGCTGCACACACTTCAAGAATCCCACCCACAACTTCGGGTATTTCCATATCTGCAGCAGTTCATTTAGTGATGTGTAAGTACACTGAACAATAGAATAGAGTACAAAAAACATAAAACAATAAGATATGCACCTGCTTTGTCACAAGGCGAGAAAGAATCCCCATGATAAAGTCCACCTACAGCAGTTTATACAAGTCAATTATTTGTTCGAATAGACCAAATTCAAACCAAACACAGACAGATAAAAATGAACAATGGTAGAACGTTTTCAGTTAGAAAATCATCAATTAATCAAAACTAGCATATTAATGGGCAACAGGGAAAAGATAAATGGAAAAGCTTTACTGAATATATATTTGGGGCATCAAAACGAAAGTTGTACTTGAGAAAAAAAAAAGAGGTGATATATTGACACCATGAATAGCAGATACATACATTTAACATTCTAAAATATTAATATTTTAATTATTTTTATTTTATTTTTTAATTTAAAATATTATTATATTATTATAAAGAGTTGTGAAGTGTGTGTAATTTACTATTTGTGGTGTCAAAGAAAAGTTTTCCAAAGAAAAAGTAGAGAATGAATTTGAAAGAGTATATTTCCCTTTCTTAAAATCTCATTTATAATAACTTTGGATGCATCGAATACAATGTAAGAGACGAAAGAGAAGAGAATATAAAAATATATCTAGGACCTCGATACAGCACAGAGCAGACAATAGCTTTGCAATAATTATATTTGTGTATAACCTTTAGCCACAAGACAAACTTTGAGATGATCAACAGTACCATCACTATCAACTTTGATAGCAAAATCCTACCTGCAACCAGCAACAAATCTCCCAGAAGGCAAAGTAACAAGTTTCCAAGTTCCACTGGTCTGAAGAACACTTATTTCATCAAGCATAGCTTGAAGCCAACCAGGATTAGCTAAGGCATCACCAACCGACTTTGGAATGGACATAGAAGAAATAGACGAAAGGCAAGTATAAAAGATTGAGATAGTTGATGGTAGCTTAAAGCAATATAATGTGGAGAAGGAATACGAGTAGAATGTATACCTTTACGAATGACAATGGGAAGACCAAGTTCAACGATCGAAGCCGGAAGGGGCAGAGGATCTAGCAGTAGAAGAGAGTCACCTGGTGGACGATGGGAAGTTTGAGGACGATTGCAAACTTGAAGAGGTGGTGGAGTTGGGGAATCTTTAGGTACACTAGACATAACAGTAGGAACAAAGACAACCGGAATATGTACTAGAGACACAGTTGGAGAAGATAAAGACTTAAAATAAAAAGAAGACTCAATGAAGATGACATTTGCAAAAATGAAACAGCAGTTAAGAGAAGGTGAGACATTTTTATCCTTTTTAAAATTTGGTGAACCCTAAACTTTTGCACACGCCTCATAAGCACGAAAAAATTGTTTTAAAGATGAGTGAATGGTACATCTGATAACAATGCATAATTGAGCATTAATTTTCAACCAACGAGAAACCTCATTTTCAGCAACATTAGAAACACATTGGGTAAGATGATCAACATAACCTTAACAGTTAAGCCATAATTTAATATTTGAGGCCCAAGTGTTATAGGTAGTTCCATCCAATTTCTCAATGGAAAAATGAAAATTGAGATAATTAAAATAAATAGACGGATCAGGCATAGTAGCAATGAAAGAAGACATATATGACAAGGGCAGATCCAATCACCGACACAATCGACAGCAGAGGCGAAGACGATATGAAAACACCGATGAAAAGTAGGTTCACCCAAAAAATGAACCCTAACCCTATGCTCTAGATATCTATTAAGAATATAGAAAATAAATATAGGATTAATATCCATTGTGTAAAATGCACACATTGGGTTGTTTATTTATAGATGGAAATAATAACATAAACTATGGGCTAAGCCCATTACCTTCAACAATATTCTTAAATATTTCTACTTTGAAAGAGTTGGAACACAAAGGATGCGTGTTGCCAAGTTCCTCATAGAAGGAACTTCCTAAGCGGTTAAAGTTTGATCTCAAACATCATCAAAATCAAGATTCATTGCCCGAAGGATCATAGCCATACAAAACTTATCCAACTTCTTTTTTATCTCATCTAATGAGTTAACTTCCAATAACCTCTTCAATTCCTCAACTATAGATTCAGGAATAAAAGACATCATGTCATTATTAGATTGCTTGAGAGAAGCCACATGGTTAGCATAATCATAAAGGCATTGGATATCATTTGCACAAATATGACGGGCCTTTGTCCAAAAGGAATAATAGGTTTTGAATGACCTGAAAGTGCTCAAAATATTGGGCTCTACTGATTGCCAAAGAGTAGAGAACAAGCTGAAAATCATTTTTTTTTTCACTATTGAACTTGATCTAGTGGTACTCTACTCCCAGCTTCTAAATAATCATAAAAACCATGGCCAAGGAACCAAAGTTCAATTGAGGTAGACAAAAATGGGTAGTTTTTCCCATTTAATTTCTCATAGATTAAAAGTCCCAAAAAAAGAGAAGATAATCACTTAATACATGTTGAAATAAGGTAGAGACAAGGACATGATCACGTAATGTAACAAAGAAAGAACAGAGAATAACCCTAGGGCTTCAAGAGAAAGAAGCAATGAGCAACTCTAGATGACCCACCAAATAGTACCGAAATGAAGAAGAGAGGTTGTAAAATAGCTCAGAAGACTACAACAAATCAAACCATGGTGGTTTGGAAGGATTCCGACCATTGGAAGGTAGCACGTGAGACACACACACTTAGAGAAACCAAGGTAACAGTGTGTGACAGCACATCAGTCGAAAAAGGAATTTGAATGAACAGTCACCAGGGTTGGGTCGCAATCAAAGCCGCACCAGACCACGGCATTGACAAGCGAAACTCCAACGATGGACAATGACAGAAGGTTGTGGTGAGTGACAGAATGGCAATTTCCTGCTAGCCAAAGCGGGATTGATATGCTCCGTTACCAACTTGAGAAAAAAAAAGTAGAGAATAAATTTCAGAGAGTGAATTTCCCTCTTAGGATCTAATATTTATAGAACTTTTGATACATTAGATACAATGTATGAGAGGGAAGTAAAGAGAATATGAAAAGATATACCTAGGAACTAGGTGGAACACAACACACAATAGCTTACAATAAATTTTATTTAAGACTATTTATTCTAAGAGTAGTAAAGAATCAACTAATAGTAGAATTCCTCGATTCTAGTCTATAATAAATAATTGAATTCCTTTATTAACATTATAACATTTCCCGGGATATGTATGGTCCTTACCAGCGTTGGAAAAGCACCAATTGCTTGTAACACTGTACGCATGAATAGTAAAGGAGGAGGAATTTGCTCAACCTGCATTAAAAATCATTTGCCATGTGAGATCAACTAACTTGCATAGGCATTCAAAACTTATAAAACAATTTTCACATAACACACCAACTGATTCAAAACTCTGGCAATAACTTCCTGCGTAAAAGTTTGTCGCTGCTCAAAACAAGCATTGCATGCATCTGTCACCTGCATATAAAAACACTTGGTTGTGAAAAATGTTTCATTTTTTAACAAAAACCAAATATCATCACATACCTACCTTTTTCAAGGGAATTCCATCCCTTTCAGGATCAATTCCATGAATTGCAATTAAAACTTCAGCCGGAGAAAGCACCGGACCAGATTGTGATGATCCCTGTGAAAGAACTATATAATTAATTCAATTACAAAATTGTACTCACAGTTCAGAACTAATTTTTTATTGAAGTGAAATGTATAATATCCCAAAGGGTTTGGTGATCATGGAAGTTAAAACTTAATACAAGCATTAAATTTCATGTGTAGGGCTAATCCTATCAAATGAAGCATTGTTTGTTAAACTTTCACAATAATTTTATCATAAACAGTATTTTAAAACTATAGCCATTATTGTGCCTCAAATTGCAATAGTTTTTATTTATTACTTTAACAGGAAATCATCATGGTCTTCCAGTAAACTATCTGGCATCACATTATGCATACCAAAAACATTTGATGAATTTTTGCAATTCCAAACTAATTTGTACAATTCATTCCAAGACACTGGCACAAAAACAAACAAGTTGCTCAGCAATTCATATCTTCAGTTTCATAACTCATACGGTATGAATTCTATCATCAATATACTAACTACCATGCTTGGTTGTAGCTCTCATTAAGCTCTATAACTATAAAGAAACAAATCCTTACCTGTAATATACGACCAAGTGCTGTTTGGAATTTCTCCAAAGGAAGATTCACAATGTGAGGAAAAATCGGTATTACCTGTCAAATAAATTGTTCAAACATGTCCGCCAAATGAAAGGAATGCCATTCAAGATAATTAGAAAGTAAAAGAAAAAGTATATACCTAAGGATAAAACAATTCTTGCTCAAATGAAATCCATTAATTTTGTTATATTTATAGAAACAATGAAATAATCCTATATAATCAAGAATATCTAGATTATATATCCATTATTAGGAACATTTTTATTTATTCCCATATAATATCTTTGTTATCATAGGATATCAAATGTCCTCTATTTGCTGTGTTAATTCCATTTTCTCAATATAAATCAAACACTCGTAATGTCTTAGAAACACAGTTCCAGCTCAATATTTACATTTTCCAAGAGCCTTCTTCAAAACGTTTTGGAGGATTTTTCTTCGCGAACCTTTCTCCCAAGTTAGCATTCACGTTCTAGCATCGCTTCCAAGAAGTTTTGTAACAAATCGTGATTCAAACCATACGATTCTAACTACATTGTTGTTGACTTCGTTCTTTATGTCCCTCATTGTTTTTTTTAATTTATTGTTTGTTACTCGATTGGCCAAATCTCATTATATTAATGCTACCTTGTTAGATCAAATGTCAAGTCAAACGATTGACATCGGATGTGAGTCACATGGTCTTTACTATGTCTCCCCATCACCATTGTTATGTACAACAGCGTATAGCAACCTCCTAGATTTGTTGCTCAAGAGAAAACATTTAATATGGAATGTCATCTATGCAAGCAAGTCCCTATATGGTTTTTGGCATTTCAAACTATTATCCACCAGTTTGGAATGATACATTATTCTCTTTTTAATTGTCATTCTCTCCAAGGATGTATCTATCTCATTGTATATGTGGACACATTGCTACTACAAAGCAAGGCAAGGAGGGCATTATACAACTAAGGAAAGGATCAATTATATTTGTTGTACTCATGCACATACGACTTATATGCTTCAGCTTGAGGACCAAGGATCAATTATCTTAGTACTCACATATGCACATACAACTTATATGCTTTAGCTTGAGAAAGAGTATTATAATTATAGAAATAAGAAATTGGTCCTATAAAATCAAGAATATCAAGATTGTATGTATTATTAGGAATGCTTTTATTAATACTCATGTCTTTGTTAATACAGCATATCAAATATCCTATATTTATTGTATTGATTCATTTTTCTCAATATAAATAAGGCACCTTTGTTGTTTCAAAATTTCAGCCTAATGTTTCTCTCTTACCTAGAGTTTAACATTCTTGATATAAATAAATCATAATTTTATAAAAAAAACAATGAAATTTACATCCAATTGAAAGAATAATAAAGAGTACCTCGTCATTCGATAGGAATGGTAATACTGGAATAAGAACCTCTGCATCCTGTATAGAATCAACCGACTATTAGCCATAATCCTGAGTTTCAATGTGAAACTGCTAAGACAACAGTTCACAATACCTTGAGTTTTGAATCATGCAACTTTTTCACAGTGCTTATTAAATCCTTAGAAGGGGTCGTACCATCTGTAAGTGTATGCAACACCTGACATTTCAATGTAAAATTATCACTATTCAATATATTTCAAAAAAATTCAAACAAATGAAAAATTATGCAAGGTAAAACAGTAAACCTGCATTAGAAGATTCTCGCTTCCATTTGGAGGATCCGAAATAGTTTCAAGAAGATCCAAAGATGAGCCCATAGTTCGTACTAGAATAGGAATTTGTCGATGTACTGCCTGCAGGATACAAGTAATAATGTAACTTATTGACAGAACAATAGTTGATAATATTCACTAGACCCCGTATTTTAAAAACCGAAACCTGCTTTACTGCCTTTGATGTGCTTCTATAGATGACAAATACTTGGCGAAAGAGAGAATGTTTCTGCCATCATAAAGCATCCATATGTATTACTTCTAATCAAATAACAGAACATAATGCACCAAAGGATGTCTACTAGGAAAAATAAACAGTACCTTTGTACACAAAGCAAAAAACAATGACATGCACCTCTGAGCCTCAGAAACTGAATCTGGTGAGACACTCTCAGATGTGCATGATTGACGATTATCTGAGACATCTTTAGTGCTGCCACTCAATGATGATTGTTCGTTTGAAACCTTTTCAACATCAGGTCCCTGGAAATGAAAAGGGAAAAATAAACTATCATATCCAGTCCAGTTCGACAAAAAAATGACATTAACTTGCCATCCAGAGGACTCATGAAAAAAAAAAGTAAATCCATAAATGTGTCAATACCTTTTGTGAATCAGCAATGGACCCTTCAGCATCTGTTAATTCAAACACATCATCACTTGTCACTGAGAAAAGCATTTCCTTTGCAAAATCTTCTATTTGCTGAGAAATGGATGACAAAGGATAAAGCTTATTTGCCACCTGCAAGAAGAGCTCAAATTGACAATGCTGCTATGCGGTCAACTAAATGATTCAACAGGAATTTATACTTAATGTACCAGACGTATCGCCTTCATACGCACTTCTTCCAAGTGATGCACTGCACTCTTTCATTTGAAAAGGAAAAAATCAAAATTAAGAGATCAGATGTAAGGCCAAAAAATTACAATTAAAAGGAAAAGCAAGGTTTGAAAATTCAGTTTCTACAATTCAAGGAGAAAGGAAGGGGCAATTATCATCAAGCCACCACTTAAGTTTAATTTAGACATATGAAGAAAGAAAATCAATGTAGATTGTGGAATTATGAATAAAACCAGAATTAAACAAATAACATGAAAGTTTGTATAATAAAAGTAGGATAGAAAAACCTGTAGAGCAATTTGTAAGCAAGTATCTCGGATCGGAGGCCTAAGAAGAATCAAACTCCATACAGCACTTAGACCTTGAGTTACTCTATCCGCATTCAGTGAGTGTAACTCCTTTTCACCTCTATCCCCATTTCCCGGAGAACACATGTTTTCTAAAATTTTCAGAACTGATTTTGGTAAATAAGGAGATTCACCAAGCAATTTACTTAATGATTTATCTGAAGGTGGAAATGAATCTCTAAGTGCTTCTGCCTGCATTTGAAGAGAACCAAAATCTCAACTCATGCCTTGCAAATGGAGACAAAAGAATCAAGATAGAAAAACACTTACCACTGTAAGGAGGAATTTTTCATATACAGAAGCTGCAGTAGTGGAAGAAAAGAAGTCAGGCTCCTCTTCAGCCTCACCAAATAATCTGTAGAGGACACGCAATGTCAACTCGTGTCCCTGAGACATTAGGTAATCATTGTCAACAGTGTCCATCAAGTCTATTAAGATATTAGATGTCCAACAACAAGATGTTTATAGTCATTCCACATACATGATTTAGCTTGAGAAACAACAGTGTCTGTCAGCAATCATATTTTATTATTCCATATTTAGCAGATTATAATTATGTTGGACAGTGGTTTGATTTGTACTCCACATGTACCTTCACAAGGTCTTTCTAGATGATTGAGCAGTCCAGTTTTTGATTAATATGCAGTCAGGGAATAGAAAACAATTATTCTTCAGCTTGAGGGGGAGTGTTGGAAAACAGGAGTAATTAATGTTTCTTATTTTTCTAAGTATTTAACTAGGTCCAATGCACTTTAGGAAGTTGTGATAGTTTAAATCTTCTCTTTGAAAAGAGTTGAAGCTATTTAGTACCTATGTAACCCTTCTGATTATTAATAGATCAATATGCTGGGTGGAAACCCAACTCGGGCCTATTTAGAAAACACACTCTGTCTTTCTTCTCAAACTTTGTTTCTTTCATTTATCAAATACCAATTCTAAATCTAATACAACTAAACAAGTTCCTTTAATCCTTATATTCTCCACCAGCATGGCAGACATTACTTTTTTGATGAAACATGTATGACAAAATTGAACCCATTTGGATGACGTATCTCTAATGAAGTAGAAAAGGCCAGGTCTCCAAGTTCAGATTTTCAAAATGCAATTGATCTAAGGAATCTACATTTTCAAAACAAGTTCATAATTGATTTTATAGAAATAAAAGTTTAGTCTCTTATAAGTATGGGTCACTGGTGAGAAGCTGCACCAAAGCTGATAAGTAAAAAAATTGATAGAGAAGCAGTAACATTTGAGACAAGAGCTCACCTCATGACTGGTGTAATCAATCAAAATATGCTGCTGTAATAGTTTCCATGGGTCTAATTCTAAGGGAAACTGCATGAACAGAAAGAAGAGTGCACGGTATCAATTACAAAGTGGTTGTAAGCAAATATACACACAAACCGTTAGAAGAAAGAATTGATTTTGGGATCTTAAGGATGTCTGTATTACATAAGTTGATAGAATTTAAGCATACAAAGAGAAAAAGGATGGTGACTGTAAGAAAATAAAAAAATCAAATATGAACAAATGAACAATAAGAATGCATTAAACTAGTTAGTGATGAACTTTAGATCCTAATTTCTTGAAAATGAGAACTGTAAGACAGGTAACATGAAAACATTTAATATTTAAATTAATGCAATGGTAACAGTTAAAGGATATGGCAATCATAAATCATGTTAATCCTATTATGCTGGAGATAATATTTCATTATTGTACAGTTTTAATTACATTCCACAATTAGGAGGATAATTTGGAGGATTAATAGGCTAACAGTATATTTTATACTTATTGCACAGGATCATTGATCCTGAATTATAGGGATAGATTGTGTCTATCATAAATTAAGATTTTCGTTATTAAGTCTTTTGTATTCTATTCAAGAGCAATTGCTCTTCTATGAATATTATCAGAAACAGTTTTTCTAAATATGATATCAGAGCTCTAAAATCCTTGGGAGCCTTTGTAATCTCATGCACAGCCAGCATTGTTGCAAAACCACACCCATTTCTTTCTTCTACTGTATTCACCTGTGCAGCCTGCATTACTGCACACCACACCCCTTTCTTTCTTCCACTGTATTCCTTCTAGACCTGCAATACCATCGTGCAAACCTAAAAAATGTCCCCGATACTCAGAAAACCCTTAACCAATCACACAATTTAGGACAAGGGAGACGCGGTTGTACTATCATGGTTGTGGAATGCCATGACACCAGAGGTGAGTGATGTTTACATGTTTATTAAGACAGCTAAAGAGATATGGGATAGCTATAAAGCAAATTATTCCAAAGTTGGTGATGCTGCCCAAATCTATGATATTAAGATGAGAATCTTTAATACAAAACAAGGGAATTACTCAGTCAATAAGTATGCCCATACACTACAAAAAAAATTGCACTTGCAGATGGAACTTTCATTACAGTAGCTGGAAAAGGAGATATTATGATAAACCAGAATCTAATTCTGGAGGAAGTTTTGCATGTACCCAAATTATCTGCAATTTTATTTTTGTTCACAAACTTACTATGGATTTACAATGCTTGGTGTTTTTTAATCCTATAACCTGCCAATTTCAGGATCACAAAACGGTGAAGATGATTGGACTTGCTAAGGAAGACAATGGGCCCTACCTTCTAGCTTTGTGCATACAACTTATATGCTCCAACTTGAGGAGTATTAAAATTATGATTGTTATTGTATTGCACAGCTTTAATAAAGCTACTTTCCGGGTGCAATTACCTAGCTTAAGGGTAGAGTGTTATAGGGTATACCTTTTCCTTGTAATGTACTCTTTTCTCGTTCATATAAAGTCTATCCTGTCACCTACTATCGACCACCCATAAATATTTATTCTCACGCTCGAGATGTTCAGTCCTTGACATGAAGGGATGTGTTAGGGATCTCACATCAACTAAAGATATAGTCAAATTATAGCATATAAGTAGATGCAAACCTCACCTTAGAAGCTAGTTTGTAAGGTTGAATTAGACTTAAAGTTCACTTTCTAAGAGATCTTTGTAGAAGTTTACTCAAATTTCACCCACCACCCTATCTAGCTTAAGAAAGAAGGCTATAAAAAGGGGGTATACACATTAGAAAAAAAATACTTATGCATTGGATAAAAATGCAAAGTAGGACAGGTTAGTGTAATTTCTACAACTAATAAAGGCAGGTCTATATCATATCAGAAAACCTCCATGACATCATTTTAGTCTCCTCTAAAGATACCAGACGGGGTCCTAAGAAATTAAAGTCATTGTAAATTTCATCAACAGGCAACAGTTATAGAATACCAAAAAAGAATAAATAGAGTTGGATCTTCCATGCTTCTAAGGACCAAAAAACAGTTTAAAAAACTAAAAACTCCTACAGAGAGCACCTAACATTTGTCATTTTACAACTGCAATATAAAACTAGAAAATTTCTAGATAGGATTTTCACCTCAACTCCTAAATAAGCAAGTATCGAAAAACGGACTTTGGAGCCTCCAGCTGCCGCTATTTGCTTATATGCATCAATAATACGCATAAAACATGACTTTTGCAAATGATCCTTTTGTTCATCTTCAAGTTCAACAACTGGAGCAATCATCTTTGGCAAGACTAAACGCGAAGGCAACACAACTGAAGTAGCTGTTGATGATACCAAGCTATTGACATCTCTAACAGCCGCTTTTGGACTCAGCTCCTCAGATCTATCTGTTGATATTGATGGAGCTAAGTTCAGGGGTGACCGCAGATCCAAACTTGTATCTTGGTCTTGGCTGCCATCTTCTAGGTCCACTTCAGTGGAAGCCAATAAAGAAGGAGCAAAAGTTTCTGACAAGGCATCACTACGACCAAAAGAATCCAGGCCAGGAATTCCACTCTCTGAGTTTCCAACATCATGGATGTCAGGAGGCATAGTTGTACAGCCATTCTCTACTCCAGGTATACTAGCATCAGAAGTTGGAAAATCAGTAGGAGATGGTACATTTTCAGATACAAGATTCATGCCAGAATGAACAGCACCACTATTTACAGCAGTTGCAGAAATTTCTTCCTCCCCTTGTGACTTCTGCAATATGTATATCAAAGTCTTACTCAAAAAAAAATCTAAAAAATACGCTAAAAAAATAGACAGTCTAAATGTATAAATGAAAGGGAAAGATAGTAAAATTTAAAAATAAAAGGTAAGACCTAAAAACAAAAAATATCAGATAACTAATTAATTATTATACCTCAGCCTCATTTGAAACTGATTGTTGTGCATCAAGAAGGGAAGCTATTGGTGGGAAAGTACTAGAAAGTGACATAACAGCAGCTACAAATGATGGTGGATATTTAGCCTTGTCATCAGAACCAATCATACTAATGTCTTGCAGTTGTTCATTTCCTTCAGTATTAGGGTAACTCGGAGGTAAGTTATGCATATTTGCCATCACCACCTCAGCTAGCAAGTCAGCAGAAATACTTGAGATGAGAATCTCAAGATGCCCAACAGCTTTTTCACCTTGAGCAATCAAAGCACCAAATGTGGTAACAAGTTGCCGTACAGGCCCATTATCCACATCTCCTGTTGAAGATGTTGGTACATTTGAAGGAGTCTCATCCTGAGAGTTGGAAGTGGTATGTTCATCCAACTCTTTCTTAGGTTCTTCCATAGCATCAATTGTTGTCCTGACACGTTTTCCATGAACATCTTCAGCTAAATCACCTTCAATTTGTGATCCAGATCGTTTTCTTGACAAATCACTGTGTACTGAATCATCAGAATTTATTGCAGGTTCCTCTTCCTGAAAAAAAAGGTAACCAATACCATGATGTCCTGCCAGTATTAAATTTTATTTAAAATATTTCTCCTGATCTGCAATAATCCTTGTAACTAACCACAACCATTTCTTTTATTGCAACTACCAAGTCCAACTGTTTGGAAGTTTAACATTTGCTCCTATTTCAAAATATTTCCCATTGATGGTAAAAGCAAAGATTAAATTAAGAAGGCAATAAAACGGCTTCAACTTATTAAAAATAACAGCATTGGATTTAATTACATACTATTGGAAACATAAAAATTGAGAATGGAAAGGACATAACCCCAAAAGCAAACTCAAGTGAGGAAGACTGGCCAAGTCATTATAACAAGTACTTCAGCCATATTCCCAGCCAACATGGAATATAGGAACACCTCTCTAATGCATAGAACTGGGCATTTGCAAGTAAATATGCAAGACTAGACATTTGCAGTGGGGGGCCCAACTAGGATACAATCTAACATCAAATTAGAATTGAAAATGAACTAAGTCTATCTAAATTCTAAAGGGTACCTAAAGAGAATAAAACTGTCTAATTGATTATAAGTATATAAATGAAGGCAAACCTAACCTTACAAGGCAATTTTGTGAAGTTATGTAGGCTTAAAGACCATTTTCTAAATGCGTGGGAAAAAACAAAAAAATGACCTAAAATCCCAAATGACAATGTTCCACAAGAAATTTACTGAAGTGCCATTGGACAGGAAAATTTGTCACCAAACAACATACCGTAAGCAGCAGGACAGTGTTATTATATATAAAGCTTACACTCCATCAATGCCTTTCTTTTCATTGTCTTTATTTGGAGATACAAGAACACTAATAAAGTTGGAAATAAATAATTAACGTCATCTTAACTTTCTAAAGCAACAAAAATGATGGAATAAAACCCATCCTCTAAAACTAAAACTTCAAAAGAGTACCATACCATCTATGTCTTCTGTAAACAAAAAAAAGAAATTGAAACTATCAATTTACTTGTCTATCTATATATACGCATACAGCTAATATTCCATCCAGCCTATACACAATCACCATACTTACATGTTCAGAGATCAAATATGTAAGAAACAGAAGAATAATTAGTAATAATAAAATAAATAAACTTCTCAGGAAGAGGTGGTGCTTACCTTGATAACAGGTTGATCATCCTTCTCTCTCTCCATGCTTCCATTACTAGCTGAGATTAGGTGGAACACCCGATCTGCCTTTCCTTCTGACTGTATTTCCTTTAAGGCCCCTGCCAAACGATCTCTCCACTACCAAAAAACAATAATCAGTTTTCCACAATAACACCATATCAGACATGTTGGAGATCCCACATATAATATCTAACAAGACCAAATGTCTTAAACATATGCACCAGTATTATCAATTGCAGAAATGGCCGAAAGCCAACAACATTCTATATCATTTAGCGTATAGCAATAGCATGCATCATGTGCACATAGAGAAAACAACATAATGGTTTAAATATGTAATATATATTAGTGTTATCGATATCGGATAACGGATCATATCGGAGACCCCAAAAATCCTTTATAAAGTTATAACAAAAAACATAACGGGTTATTGTGGAAGCATTGCAGTTAAAAGAAATATAATATAATATAATATATATATATATAAAAAAACAACTTCAAAAAAATACAAAACGTAAAGAAGGTGTAGTGGCTGTGGCAGAGTAGTGGCTGTGGCATAGATAAAAAAATTTGGTGTGTAGTTATAATGTTTTAAATGGGCCCAAAAAGCCTAATTTAAGTAATTTGAGATAAAAGGCATATTGTCAATAGTAGTACTAGTAAATGAAGGGAAAAGACAACAATTACCAAATGTATGATCAATGATCAATTGCACCAGAGACAATGACCCAGGGATATTGAGACAAGCAGATAAATTACCAGAGACGATGACGTCTTCATATGTTGTTGGAGTCATGCGAGGCAAACCAGTTCTTAGAGTAGGGGCAACAAGTTACTAAACAATAGATGTCTAGCCATGTAGCACAAACACTGACGCATTGACACGCATAATCTCCAAAATGTAAGACACAAGAACACGGATCTATATATTATATCATTATGAATTGCATAAACTAACAATCAAGATTTATGTGAACAAGCATGGTTGTGTTTTTTCTGTGGCAGAAAGATGTTTCTCATGGCTGGTTCAAAAGGATTTGTTCCTTATTTCTATAACCATAATAAAAATCTATACAATAAGTTTGAGCTTTTAGAAAATCATTGTATTTGTCCTTTTTAAAATTGTGTTGGAACCGTGCTAGAATTGTCAAAGATCCAAAAAATATTTTTTTAATTCGAAACTTCATTGATACGTGTCATACACATGTCAATGTCCGATACATGTGTCCAACACAGACACACCATTTAAGAGGCGTGTCCGAGCTTCATGGATGTCTAGGCAATATTGAGTGAATGAGGGGGTTTCCCATACAACTTTCAACACTTATCAATAGTATGTCCAATGCAGTCACAATGTTCACATTTTGGGCAATTTTTTAGAATTACTTGTGCGAAAGCATCCAAAATTATTATTGTGATACAAAGGCAATATTTTCCCTACAAATGAAAAATGTGTCTTTGTGTTTATTTTCTAAGGAATGCAAAGGAGCACAAATGATACAAAAGTCATGGTGAGGTTTACTGGTCATCCCAAAATCTAATGACAGGTAAAAACATACTCTTGTGGCAAGGCATACAAGTCCAAGGTCATAAAAAAGGTATTGTGGTTCTCCAATTCCTTTACATTTTCATATGATGAAACTCATTAAAATCATATAAGGCAGCAAGAAGTTGCCCAAGATAAGCAAACATAAGGCCCTCAAATTGTCATGGAGCAAGAAATGTCAAGAGATTTGGTACACACCATACAAGCATTGTGTCATTAGTATAAAAGGTAGGGGTCTCACTCTAAACTAGTGCAAAAATCTCATGGGAACGAAAGATATATTTGAACAAGTAGTGAATAGTGGATTTAATAACACTACATAATTGAGAATCAATCTTCATCCATTGTTCATGTTCTTATGTAGGAATGGATTCAACAATTGCAATGAGATGGGATTTGTATCCCAAACCACTTAGCTATAACCCAATTTCAGAGGCCCAAATGGAAAAGTTTCACTTGTCCATCTCCTCAATACTAACAATATGGTTAGAAAATGTGGGAGAATTTGCTTTGGACGTTGAATAATTGCTAAAAGATTTTTCTCAAAAAAATTAAAAAATAATAATTAAATAATCTAAGAGAGAAAATGGATCGAACCACCAAACAAACTTCGATGGAGCAACCACCACACAAATACAATTGCACGAAGGAGGTGTATAGGGAGTAGTTTTGTCGACCATCATGCATCATTGTATGCGACGGTTGGAATTGTAAAGCTGCAAGAGTAACGACACGTGTGAAGGTATGTGGATGGATCTTCGTGTTGGTGTTTGTATAGTTAGATAGATTGGCTCAACATGATCCCAACCCTATGTTCACTGAAGCAGATGGATGACTCCAGAAAAGTTGCCAAAGACAACACTGAAATTGTGCGCATTAACCTAAGAGAAAGGTTTGGCAAAAAAAACCTTTGAAGACAATGGGTCTACCGAGACAACATGACTTTGAAATGGGCTTTGAATATCATGTTGAACTATAGGAGAGATACATTGAGCTAAAACCATATGTTTCTGGGACAACGCAAATGCTTTATTTATATTGAGAAAACAAAATCAATACAATAAATAGAAAATATTTATATCCTTTGTTAATAAAGATATTATATAGAAATAAATAAAAACATTCTTAATAATACATATATAATCTAGATATTCCTTATTATAAAGGATTTGCACCTTATTTCTATAATTATACCACCTAGGAATATAAAAGTATACCTTGTAACATGCTATCTAGAAATTTATAAACATTGACATCAACCCAAAGCAAATTAAACAATAAAACTAAACTTTACACAACAAGTAAACACTGTATGTTAAACACATTTCATCTAATAGAATTACCGGAGCAGCACTTGGATGTGTACATTTCGAGCAAGTAAGAAAGGCATTCTTCAAAGCAAGATGTGCAGCTGATACACAAAACCCATTAATGACAGAGCTAGAAGGTTCCAAACTGAGTAAAACTGGCAAGATGCGGCCATAGAATGCAGGCCTTTCATTTGCAATTGCTGAAAGACTGGAATAGACCAATAACAAAGTCAATACTAAGAAAGTACCAATCAGACCAATGAATTTACAGTGTTAAAAGTTAGTAGTAATTGAAGATAATAAAAATAATTAATTTAACAGTCTTAGACAGTCCTTAGATTTTCAAAATATGCATCAGTTCTCTTCCAAACAAAAACCATTCAAATAAGATGATTTATATTAGATTAAAAGAAGTCCTCTCTCTCTTCATCAGAACATGCATGCGCATGCGCAGGTGTGACTGAGTAAGAGAACTGATCCAATATTGACCAGCTGATCATCACAGATGTGTAATCAGGAAGTTCTAACCAAGTAGAATTTTCTCAATTCATGTGTGTTTGTGAGAGTATGCAAGCAAATACTGACCATCTGATTGTCATAATGCATGTTTCATAAAGAATAAAATATAAAGTCATGTGACTTTTTAAGCAGTCACATAGGCAGAAAATCAAAGGGTGTAAAAGAAAATATCAACTACCTTTTAATCAGCACAATGATAACTGAGTTACTAAGGGACTTCACATATGAAAATCTGAGTTGATCAAGCAAGAGACCCAAACTTTGGCTTGCTTCAATTTTCAAATCTCCAATATTGAGTACTGGATGACCCCGCCTGAGCCATGATATATTAAATTCCACAGGCTTTCCTACAAAAAAAGTGAGAAGTCATAAAAGCACATAATTTAAGGATTAGAAAAACAAAAGTTTGGCAGGACCATCTTTTTTTCCCAACCAAACTCAAAATGTAATACCTTGACGAGAAGTGGGCTCTGAGGAACCACTAGGATCAGGAGTGTAAAGACGAATAACTGCCTCAACAAACTTCAGTGCCAGCAGCTTTGCACCACCACTTTCATGCTTTCAAACATGTTACGAAGGACAACCATCAGATCATAAACCAAAACAGGGAAATTTCAGACTTTCAATGAGAGCAATTACTTACTTGAAAAGCTATTGAGTATACTTTGTCTTTGAATTTAAGCATCCATTCCCATCCAGATTCAAGTGCACCATCTAAATCACTAGAGTATAGACCCTAACACAAAATAAAACCAGAATGGGAATGTTCATATCTTCAAATGAATACCAAGTGAACAATAAAAGATGAGAGATAACTACTATCAGATGTTAAAATCCTTTTAAAGTGTAACTACGAAACATTTGCCAGCATTTTATTATTCATCTCCTGATTTCTATTTTGGTAGAGACCAGGAAATTATGAATAGCATACTTGCTTCATAACTTTATATAAGATGTTCTAAACTCCTAATTATAATGCTTTCATTGATAGAAGTCAAAGGCTTTCAAAAACTTTGAAGCTTAGTACCAGATTTCGACGGTTGGCAGTCCCTGCGGACATATCATAAACCCAAGAAAAACTATTAGGGTATTAACTAATAATATCACCTTCCCTCACTTTCGCTGTTCTTGACACAAATAAACATCAAATTCACTAACCAATATTTCTGTCACTTTACAAAGGTTTAAATTACAATTGCAGCCACAGTTGCATTTTCTTGCCATCCTTGACACTGGGAAATTACAGGAAAACATGGTCACAGTTGGGGTCATGATGCAATCACAGTGAGCCAAAAAACCTTAAAGTTGTGACCAATATCTCAATTGCGGACCTTTTAAAACCATGATTCTCTTCCAGAAGGTACAACATTACCTATCAATGAAATCAACCTAACATGTCTCCCAACATGTGGAAAATCAAAATAAAACTAAATACTCAAATTCCTATTCAATTGCTCAAACTTCAGAACAAATTCACTCAACCCAAATCCACAACAATAAGCAACCACACCAACACAGCCAAAAACAACAATATGTGAACCACCACCAACCACACTCATCACCAATTTCGTTGCAAAATCGTAAACTCATCCCCCTCTCAAAACAAAGCACGCACCTGAACCACAATTTTCTCAAGTGTGCCACGAAACAACTGAATTCCACACTGAAGAGCTTGCCGAACCACTGCCGGTGTGTCGTCATCCAGTACATCAATTAGCATAGGCACAATGTCAGACAAGAACTCCGTGTTCTTCAATCCAATCTCACCAAACATCCTGAAATAAGAAGAAAAAAACAAAGAGGTCCACCTCAAACTTCAATTCCATGCGCCAACGAAAAAACATAAAAGCTTTAGAGTGTGTTTGGATTAAAGGTCAAAATAATGAAATTCATTTTGGCTGCTGCAGTCAAACCCAATTTCACAAAACCATAAGTCTGGTTATTGCTATAGATAAAATTAATTTTATCTCGGAACATCCGTTAGACGAAGTGACAACCAGTAGCATTTACATGAGGTTGAAAATTTTAGCCTATGCTTTGCAGAAAACTTGGCATTGAGATAAAAAAAACCTCATTTCCTCTACACTCAATTTTAGGCAAAGTTGGAAATCAATTTGGCCAACGCCCATCCAAACACAGACGGAGAATGGCGAAGAGAGAAAGGGAAAAGATGTACTCGGTGATAAATTTGCGCACGGGACCGAAGCGATCCGAGTGGAAGAGGAAGAGTGAGGGTAGGAACTCGGTGAGGAGGACGGGGTCTTCGGGGGGAAGTTCGTGGCGCAGTTGGCGCAGGGATTCGAGCTTGGAGGGGATGTCACTGGCCAACTTGGCAGCGTTGACGAGACTCGCAAGCTTTTCGCGCGAAGTGACCGCCATGGACATGGTTTTTCCGACCATGGCTCCGAGAGAAGAGGAGGAGAAGGAGCGAGAAGAGGCTAGTTTGGGAGAATTTGCATGGAAATCTAGAGGGCGAAGGGATCAGTGTCGTTTGTTAGTTCTAGGGTTTGGGTCGAAGAAGAGGGAGAAGGGGTGTTTGAAAATGGTGCTGCAAGGAATGGATGAATTTTCTTGATATTAATTTAATTATTAAAAAACTATAATAAGATATCCCTACTAATTTAGAATTAAAAAGCTGAAATTAAATTAAATAATTATAAAGATAATTAGTTATATATCTCATATAAAAAAACAATTGTATTTCAGCATAATTTAAAAAATGAAATAAATTAAAAAAAAAATATGTTATATACTATTAGAGAACACAACACTCATACTGACCTGGATACTGCGATACATGTAATCTAGAAAATATAGGACATGACACATATCTATATATTATATAATAATGAATTATATAAATTAACAATAAAGATTTATACATGTATGTTTCAATTTAAATTGTAGCATAAAGATGTTTCTCATTACTTGTGCAAAGAATTTGTTTCTTATTTTTGTAATCATAATAAAAATTTATACAAATAAATTTGAATTTTAAATAATTTATTTATTTTTCTTTTTTTAAAATTATGTTAAAACTGTGTTATAATTGTCAGAAATCTAATATATATTTTTTTTAATTAAACATTTCACTGATACGTGTCCTACGAGTGTCGATGTCCAACACAAACACACCATTTAAGAGCCTCAAAGATTTATATATTTATATTTCATTATACATTACAATAATATAATTTTATAACTTTTTATAGTGTTATTATTTTCTTAAGTAATTAATTAAAAATATTAAAATAATATAATGTAAAATATCTATATATATAATAAAAAAATTATATTGTAGTTATTTTTTAAAAGATCAATTATTCTAAATAAAATAATTATTTAGGGTTTAGGGTTTATCACATTGTCTTTTCTATTATTACCATATGCTTTAATCAGTATTTTTAATTTTTTTTTCTTGATAGAAGACAAGCTTTTAACGAAATATTGTTCACAGATTCCTTAATAATACATATTTTCATTACATAAATTAAGGTTGGACTGTGATGACCCATCATCAATACTTGTTTTTTCTGAGTCTTGGCTCTTTCGAGTTCCTCATGTTGTTGATGTTAGGGTTGTCATGAGTTGTTGTTTTCTGCCAAGAATAATGCATCTTGTTTGAGAGCAATGTTGTCTTTGGTCTCGATACTAAATTTTGTTAAACTTTTTCCACTATTTGATCTTTATCTTTCTTTCTTGACAACATTTAAATTTCTAATCTTTCATATGGTTGCGCTAAAGTATAATCCCAAGTTAATATCCAGGTAATAGCTTAGAGGTTATAAAAGACAAGCTTATAACCTGATACAAATATAGAATTTTTTCGAAAATATGAATATACTTCATTTATTTTTGTGAGAAATATTGAAGGTAATGGTCCAAAGTCAACAAACCATTTTATAAACCATCTTGGAAACTTCAAAGATATTCCTTTTTTGAACCAAATAAACAACGAATGCTTTTCTGGTTTAACAAATAATATGTTGGTCCATGCATCCATGTAATCATAATAATTATATTGTTGAGGATCAAACACTTGTGAAAATTATTTCTTATCATGGAAGGGTTGGTTCCACTATTGAGGGGTTAGAACTTGTAGAATTTTTATCTTGAAAAACTGGATATTTCTTTCATCATCGCTATTATGAGATACTTCTATGGATTTTGTATTAACCAATATGAATTCATAGAAAGTTCTGGTTTTGTATATGTATATTGGCAAGTAATGGAAATATCGGAGAAATAGGTTTTCAACTATTTGTCTTGGGTTTGGAGTTATCCATGCCTTTTCTAATGTTAGTATTCTCTAGATTCTCTAAATATTCATCTGAGGGATGGTCTTGGAAAATGATACAAACCCACAAAGACCCCAAAACCAAGTCCACAAGAAGATGACCAAGGAGGTCAACTATGAATGGTCATCTCAACAATCAAAGGAAGACTTCATCAATAGGAGGAATGGACAAGATCCAGAGCACTTGAAGTTCTTCCTACTAGTCTTCTTAAATATTTAGAAAAATGTTGTAAATAAGTTGGGCTCATTTGTAGGGGTCCAAATAGTAGAAATAAACTAGAATAAAGTACCTTTAGTGTAGTAGGGGGTGTGGGTGACATTCTAGCTTGTTTCTAGCTCATTTGAAGGCATTTTGACTTAGTTTCAAGAAGGATAAGCCTATAATACGGGATTGACTTAGTCAAATCCTATGGCTGCCCATTTTTTTCTTTTTCCCATTCTACCCTCTTTTTTTTTCTTTTCCAAGGCTCCTAAATCTATAAATATGGAGGCCTACCTCATGTATTCATATGTTGAATGAAGAGTAAAGTTACTATACACAAATTGTGAGTGAGAGATTCTCCTCCTAAATTGGTCTTATCTTGTGAGTGTTGTGAGCTCTCAAGTGGCGGCATCTACACTTATCTTGGATTCAATTCACCATCCAAGTGGCGTGCTCATTCACAATTCCACTACTCCCAAGTTTCCTTTCACTCATCTTTTTCCATTCCATTTCCATTCCTATTTTCAATTCCAAAATATGTCTTATTCTTGTTCTTGAATTCCTTGTGTTTGATTAAATTCCGCACTTATATTTGTCATTCACATTCACCATTAATTGTGTTTTTCCTTTGGCCTTATGGAAATAAACCTTCACATCTACTTAACATTTGTTAAGTTAATGTTCAGTGTGAATTTTCCTTAGGCTTCTCACCTATATTTCTTCTAAAATCTAAATCTAAGTAAAGTGTCACTAAACAAATGAACAATCCTAAAATCAACTCACATCAGAAAACCTGGTCTTGGAAAATCTATTGGAACAAAGTTTTACTGGTAAAATCTTTTGGGTTTATTAATATACTTTGGTAGTGTAGTGGAGTAAATGTATTTGAGGATATTAATGAGTTTGATGTTTGAGTAGGGGTCTTTATGATTTATGTCGGAGTAAAGGTTGGTTTTGTGGGTGTTGATGGCCTTAAAGATAATGAAGAGGATGGTCTTAATGATATTGATGAAGAGACTTTATTCGATCACAACGGGGAACCATATTGAGTTTTATTTATTAAACTAGATGCTTTATTTGATCCACTAGGGGACCATAATCATCTTTTCCGATTGGCTTGGCACTCATTTGAAGCTTGTAAAAAATCTCTTATTAAAAAATCGGGTAAAAAGTTATCTTTTCCTTTAATATGTTCTATTTCAAAATCAAAATAGGATAATAAAGCTTGCCATCTTGCAAAAATATGTTTAGAAACTAAATTTTGAACATCTTTAGTCAAAATACTTGGAGTTGCTTTGCAATCAATACGAATTAGAAATTTTTAATTTTTGTAAACATAAAACTATTGAAAGTATTTCTTTCTTAATAGTAGAATACTTTTGTTGGGAAGAATGTCATATACCTTAATGATATCTGACTACCTCCTCTTTTGATTTTTCTAAATGTTTTTGTTTTAAAATTCCCACATATCCTAAGTCAGATGCATCAATTTCTACAATAAGAAAAGCTTCGGGATCAGGTATAAATTTTTAACTATTTCTTTTATTTATTTTATGACTTTAGTCATATCATCATTCCAGGATGGAGGCTTATTTCTTAATCTTGAATATAAAGGAGCTCAAGTTATTCTAATATTGGGAATAAAATTTGTTATATAATTTCTTTTTAAAAAAGCTTTCATGTTAGGCATCACTGTGAAACTTGACATCTCAACTAGGCTGACACCTCAAATAACAACAATCATCTGTCACAACATGAAAAAAATATTATTAAAGGGAAAAAAAAAAGGAAATACAAGTAAATATGGAGGGACTAGGTCAAAACCCATATATTAACAAGACTGATACGTAACCTTAACCTATTCATAAAGAACTCTAAGAAAAGACTATATTGAAGCCTATTATACCAATGAAATTGTTCTCTAGGAATAAATCCTAAGTTAGCAAGTTTATCAGCACAAACACTCCCTTCACGAAAAATGTGAGAAACCCTAAACCTGATTTTCCCACAGTAATTAAGACAAGTGTTCCACCTATTACGAAACATCCAAGGAACTTTAGTTATAGAAGTAAATGCAACACAAACTAAGACAGAATCACATTCAAGCCATAAATTAGTAAAACCCATCTTTTGAACTTCTTCAATAACATGTATAACTCCATAAACCTCAGCAACCAAAGCAGTCTGAACATCAAGGAAAACACAGAAATCACCAATAAACTTCCTCGTACTCCCATGAAAAATACCTCCACAAGTAGCAAGACCAAGAAAACCCCTAATAGCACCATCAGTGTTAATTTTAATCCAACCTGGTGAAGGAAACTCTCATCTAACAGAAAGAGGATGTAGAACTTTACCACTACGAGTATGAATTTCAAAAAACTTAAGCACATTGAAATCAAACATATAATTGTGCATAGAACTTTTAAACGAATTTCTCACTAGACAAGTGAGATCTTTAATGACTGAAATAGCTCTAGAAATATCATCTAAATAGAAAAAGTTATCACAACAAACTTAATCAAATTAATCAAAGGACTATCATCACTCTTAATGAAAAAAAGAAGATCATCCACATTAGAGAAATGAGAATTAAGAAAAATTTGTCGAACCCAACTTCAAATATGCAAAGCATTAGGACATTCAAAAAATAAATGTTGAATAGATTCTTCCTGCTTTTCACACAACGTAAACATAGAACATATATGCAAACCTGTATGTTGAATGTGCTGATCTATAAGAAGTCACCCATGAAAAAAATTCCAGAGTACTAGAGTTTTGGAAGGAGGAATATATGGAGACCAAATGAGTTTGTCCCAACCACATGGAACTCCTGGATCCAAGAAAAAAAGTCCTAGCCAATTTGAGAGTGAAACGACCAAACTCGTCTAGAATCCAATTAGGAATATCCTGTTCTTGCCAAATCTTCTATAGAGATTTGATAATATCCTGATTTTAGATCAAATTTTGAGAATATTGTAGCATCATGTATTATTTTTATTAAATCATTTTTATTAGGTAATGGATATCTAATCCCTTCTAATACTTTATTTAATGGTTTATAATTAATTATTAACATTGGTGCTCCTTTCTCTAATTTAGAGGCTTTCATCATGTAAAAACCTGCACAACTCCAAGGTGATTTTGAGACTAATTAATCCTTTATCTAGATATTGTTGAATTTCTTTTTTGCAATATTCTAAACATTGTTGATTCATCTATATTGGTCTAGCTTTTGTAGTTATTTGTTTCTCATCAAAATTATCTATATATGATAATGAGATTGTATAATTTTTCCCATGCCAGAAGGTCATGGGATTTGTTTCACAAATTTCTTTTTTTATTTTTTCTTCTTAATTTTTAATAAGGTTATGAGGTTAGGTGTTTTTAGTTCCTTCTTTATTCTTCTAAATTTGATTTCTTTATTTAATAAATTTATTTGTTTTTCTTACTTTCTATAGGAGATATTGAGGATTTTTTTAAGAAATTTAATTCTCTTATTCTATGAGGTTTTATAAATTCAAAGCATATTTATTTTCCTAATGTTTGATTATTAAACTTTTTTTTTTTATTTTAAAAGGATATAATAATGTTAAAAAGGAAGTTCCTATAATCATTATTATATTTATATTTTTTATTAATATAATTGAAGTATTATAGCATATTATATTCTTACATATTTTAGCATTAGATAATTTGTATTGAATATTCATTTTTGTCCCATTAGAACTAGTTACTTTTTCTATAGTTTTTTCATAATATTGAGTAGGTGTTGTTCCTTCTTGAATACAAACAATATCTGCTCCATAATATATTAAGACTATTATTTTAAATGTTTCTTCTTTGATTATTAAGGTTACTTCACTATGTCATATATGAGTGATAATTAGACTTAACATACTAATACAAGTTTCTGTATTGTTTTCTTCTATATAATTTTGGTTTGAATTAGTTTATTGTCTATTTTGGTATGTATATTCTAGTGAGATATTATTTTCTTTTAATAATTGAATTTCTTGTTTAAGATTTTTAATTTCTTCTTGTAAGTGTTTTATAGTTATTTGATGAGTGTGTGTTTTAAATCTATTGTGCATATCTTTCATATTTATGGCTTTTACCTGTTGTGGGATTCTTCACTCTATTTTACTAAATTGTTTAATTGTGATAAAAAATTATTTTTTTTAAAAGAAGATTCTTCTAATTTATCTATTATCAATATTAAAATAGTTGTCTAATCTATTGTTAACATATTTATACTTTTACAATTTATATAGGGACATAAATAAAGTCCTAGCGAGTAATCTTCTTCAATTTCCTCTTTTGAATCTTTAGTAGAGCTTTCATATTCTATTAGTTTTAATTATAACTCACTATTATAATCCTCTTCTATAGAGTTGTCAGATTCATGAGTTTTTGAATTAATTAAAATATTAAGTAAGCTTGTTTTAATTTTTCATCTTCAATTTGATTTATTTTTTTACTACTTTACAACTATTTATATAATGTCATGTTCTTCCACACCTCCAACATGCATTTTTTTTTTGAGTTTTTTATATTTAGGTTTTCTTGTTGGCTTATTTTCTTGAAATTGAGTAGTTTGCTTATTTTTGTTATAAGGTTCTCTATAAGTTTTTCTTCCTATTTTATTTTGTTTTTAATTATTTTCGTTTTTCTGGCACTAAATGCTCTAATAGGTTCCATTCCATATTTTGACAAAAAGTACCAATTTCTCTTTTATTTATCATACTTTATTTTCTACGCTTATTTTGTAATTTAAAATCTGTACAAATCTGAATTCCTGTAACTCTATTCCTATATATGTATTTGTGGATAAGTTAACGAATCATAAGCTATTAGTTTGTTGTAGTGTCTCTCTGGATTCATTTTAACCTTATCCGAGAATAGTTTTAGTAATCATGCGAGAAATATTTCTTTTCAAAATTTTGCAAATCTATTTTCCCTTAAGGTTATTTTAAATAAAAAAAAGTTATCTTTGTACAGAAGACATTATTGGAGATCCCACATCGACTAAAAATAAGGACAATTAATTGTATATAAGTGGGTGCAAACCGCAACCTCATGAATCGGTTTTATGGAATTGAGTTAGGCTTAAAGTCCACTTTATAATACGCCTTTAAGACGGCCACCACCCATAATATATGTTATCTCACCAACCTTTCAATATCATAGTAAATCTGGGCACTATTGCTATAGCCAGCGGATTTATCACTACAACCTTGTTTTATAAGCAGTAGCTGCCATAGACATTTTATATGTTAAATCTAATATAGTTGATTTACTTAACCCGTGTAAATTCCATTAATTTCATTTCCTAAAAAATAATTTTGTATTAATTTTCCCCTTTCCTCAAAGTGCACATCAGCATCAACAGTGGGTCTAGGATAAAAATTTATAAGTTTTGGATAATTTCTTATTATATATATATATATTTTTATATTATTTTATAAATATATTATTTTATTAATTTTTTGAAATTAATTATTCATAAAAATAATAAAATTATAAAAAGCATGATTACATATTAGCGCTCATATTTTCACTAATAATAATATAAAACTATAGTTATAATTGAACCCTTAATAAAGCTACTGGTAGTTTAAAGGATATGAATTTTCCTTATATGTAATTTTTTATCTATAGAATAAATTGATCATTATTATGTGTTACTAAAATATAACATTCTATAGAATCGACTACTTATATGATAAAATTTATGTATTCAAATATTTTATTATATTGACATCGAGATTATCATTATTATGTATTTAATGAACTATAATTTTGAGTTTTTCTTGTTAAAAATAAAAACAATAAAAGGATAATCAAATAAATATGCATGTGACTTATAAAATTATAAATAGGTAACATGTGAGTTAAGATTAGGCAATGTGTTAATACAAAAGGAATAATACACGAATTAAACATTGTAATACAGGATAAAAAAAGAAACTAAATGCCTTCTCTATTATAATTTGTTTGCTTAATTCCTTCTTCTGGACCAATTAATGGTGTATAAAATAAATAATAACAATTTCACATCAAATTAGGTGAAATTAAAATAAATAATAATAGTTTCACAAAAATAAATAATAATAGTTTCACATCAAGTCAGGTGAAAGAAAAATAAATTTGTATATTTTTGCCATGAATCAATTATCTCAAAAAAATCCAATTAGATAGTCAATGAAGAAATATGAATGATTTAAAATTTTAAATTACATTTTTATCATTATTGTGGCAGGTTCTCTGCCAAATAAATGTAGAAATGTCCCATTACTCCGGTACGAAACTCATTTACATATCTAGATTCTAGAGTCAAAATTTCTCCATCATTAATCTTGATAGAACCTGGTTGTGGATAACAAATAGACATTCCAATGAGATAATCTTTCTCATTTCCCGCCTCATTTCCTGATCCATATTTTGGTGTTGAAGTGCATAAAGTTTGTCCATTCTAAATGACAAAAAAATATAAATTTTAGAGTTCAAAATGTATTAAATTTTAACCTAATACATGAAATTAGACAATTTATTATATAAAAAATCTTGCAAAAATTTTTCATAAAATTATTTAACTAATAATACAAAATATATAACTTCAAGGTAAAAAACATGATTTATCACCTCTGCATATAAAGTTGCATTCACAACACCGGAATGCATATGAGAAGTGGCATAAATGAGATAACCTCCTTTATTCATTGGAATGCTTGCCTTTTGGACATGAGGAGAATCACCACCACTATTTGTATTTGCTGGAATGGTATACTCAGCCTACAAATAATTGATTTATATTTTGTTAATCCACTCTAATTGAGATTCAAAAGTCTATTTATTTAATTTTTTCAAACTACTATCTTCAATAATATATTTACCTGACAATCATGAATTATTTCAGAACCATTTGATGTTATTCTATCAGTGGAATCAAGTATGTAAACTTTAACTGGTACTTGGTGTTTGTTCCAATCAACCCAAGAAATTGTATATCTTAAGGAAATCTTTCGTTTTGGACCTTGAAAACCATCTATTTGTTTGCATTGTAAGTTATCTTGACAACAAAAGATTCCTCCTTTGTAATCTGTAGTCAATGGTTGGTTATGCACATCCACAGTGACATTATAAAAGTCCTTTGGAAGATTCATAAGATCACATCTACATTCAGTGCAACCTTTCTTATCTTCCGCACCACGTGTATCAATCGCCATGATGTTGAGCAACCATTTCTCTTCATATCCCTCTGGAATATTTGTAGGATTACCTTGTTCTATTGCAAAAGGTTCAGGAATGTTTGAAGTTGTTCCTCGTGATTCAACTCCAAATCCCCAGTAATGTGGAAGAATATTTCCATTGCATATGCCTTCATTTCTTTTAAAAGAAAAATCATCAGGATGACGAAGCTTAGGATCGTCTGACATAGTAATATTTTGTATGTACTTTATTGCAAACCAATGATGAAGGTAAGTTTCAAACGAAGGAATTGGATTTCCTTCTTCATCAACTAGTTCAGAATCAAAACTTTTAACTCCAACATGGCCTTTAGGAAACTCTATATTCAAAAATGTTTTTGCTGCAATTGATCCAGATCCCATTTCAAAACTTTGAGATACAAAAGTGGCTCTTTTTGTATGAACTTTAGAATATTGAAATAGTGAATATGAAGTTCTTGACAACAATAACATTATTGCTAATGAAATAAGAATTGCTTTAGAGATAAATTTCATGTCAACCTGAAGATAAATAAACATGTTACGTAGTTAGTTATCAATTATGCTATGAAATTCATAAAGATTAATGATATCTAACTTGCATAATTAAAAGAAACAGGAAGATTAAGTCGAAAAAGAAAATAGAAATATTTACCTCGTGAGAAGAAGAACATAGATTGGCCATGTTGGAGATTTGATTTTGGAGATTTGATCTTATTTGAAAATCATAGCAATAAATAAATTGGTGTGAAAATGAAGGTGTTGCTTCCTACTTTTATAATAAGAAGGTTTTGTAACAACACAATTGGCATGACTAAAGGTAGATTGAACAGGTAGTACGAAATGTTTATTTCTATTACTAGCCATAGTAGGTATTAATTGATAATTTTTAGGTAATTAGTTTGAGCATAATTTGTTAAGAAGTGTTGGTGTCAATTAAAAATTTTTGTAAACAAAATTTTTTTTGTAACATTTTTACTCCTTTTCATAATAAAATTTTGTTCTATTTATCCTTTTCATTTGTCTAATCATGATTTCTTCCATTACATATTAACTAACAAATCAATAGAAACTCCTTCCAATTATGTAAGTACTTAATTCAATATTACGTGGTATCTCACTTTTAAAAAGTACACAATTTTCCGGTATTCAATTGAGTGATTAATGCTTTTTCTTCTTTTCATCATAATAGAAATCACACTTAAAGTTGAAAAACTTTTTTATTTAATATTTTTTTATCAATATATTTACTCTTCCATTATAAATTAGAATCCACAAATTTAAAAATGGAATTTCCAGCACTTCATACTATATTTTTATTTTCTTTCCTTTCATTTATTTTGTTGGGATGTGTATTTCATGCATACTTTTGTAATTAGACAAACAAATTCTCTCTCAACGATGCTAAATTAATGTCCTAAAATGTGTATCTCTACTTTTAGTTTGTTCTTTTTTTAAATTATCCATATCTAGAAGAAAATTTACACCACAATTTAAATTTGAAATATAATTTATATAGTTAAAGGTTTATTATAAATTTTAATTATTATAATATGGTTTATTTAATATTAAATATACGACTTTATTATAATTTTTAGTTGTATAAAAGTAAACATTATCCTATCTAATTCATAAACTAAATTACTAATTTTGCACTATTGAGACAAAATGCTACCTTTTTTAAATCATAATATTAACGGTAACATTTCAAAATGTGTTGATTAAACAGTAACACGTAATTTAGTAAAATAATGGGTAATAATTTTTTATCGTGAGTTCATACCAAAATTTTGGTGGCCATAAAATTGTGTGGATTATATTAATATTATTTTTTGGAATTATAACTATTTAAAGGCATTAAAATCCTTTTGGGAATGAAATTATTAATATACAGTGGAGTAAAATTAAAAAATACAAATTAACTTTTTGGATAATATTGATAGAATAATAAGATGGTGATAAATAAAAAGCTATTAGTAAATTATTGAAGTGAAAGAATAAAAGTTAAAAAAAGTTGTTTATTTTTTATCAACAAAGAATAAATAAAATAAAATGAGACAATACATTAACCACATTAACATATCATAACAAGATATAAGAGCACATCAATATACAATTACATTAACTCTTCAAAGGAACACATTCTCAAAACAAACACAAAAGTCCAACAACTAAACTCAGTTTTTGTCAGCAAATAGAAGTAAACCAAACACCCAGGCGTCAAACTCATCAAACCGACCTTGCGATGAGGATATAAAAGCCAAAAAATTTGCACAAAACACACCACGTCTTCCAAATTTGGACAAATCGTTAAACAAGAATAACCAAACATCAATTTCTCAATTATCTCATATAACATAAAGATTCCAAACACCAATCCGAATAGGAAAAATCAACCAATCTTTCGTTTACCATAACCTAACACCAAAATAATCAAACTGACTCTGCTAGGAAGAAACAAAAGCCAAGAAAATCTACACAAAACACACCACAACTGCCAAACTTGGACAAAATGTTAAACATAAATCACTAAACATCAATCTCTCAAATATTTCATACAACAAAGGGGTTCCAAACACCAATCCGAGTAAGAAAAATCAATCAATCTTTCCTCTATCGTAATCCAAGACCAAGTCTTCCTTTGTACTACAGTAAAAAAACTCAACTAGATCAACACATCCCTTCTTAAAAATCACCATATTCCTATGATTCCAAATTTCACCTATAATACCTACCCAAACCCCCCCACCAACTAGCAATAACATGTTTCAAACCTATAGCTTTAAACATCTTAAAGTGTATTTGTGCATCCCAATGTAATACTGAAGAAATTTCCAACCACTCGAGACACAGTCCCCAAATTATCCGAGAGACCCTACACAAAAAAAAGATGACTTACCGTCTCTTCTTCCACACCACAGAAGGGACAACAGTCACACACCGCAGAAATACCACACCTAAAAAGATTGTCCTTAGTGGCAATTGCTTTAGATAAACACCTTTCAAGTCGTAATTTGTGTTGAGGGTAAGATCTTTACATTCCAGAACTCTGCGAATAAGTCTCCATACCCTGTGGACTCCTCCCCCAAAAGAATATTATAGACTGCCTTCACAGAGAAGTTTGTAGATTCTACATCCATCCAAAGTCATTTATCGGCTGTACCTCCACCCTTTCTTAATAACCTCTTGTTATCCAACACTTGCGCTAGAAGTTCAATCTGACTAGATTCCCACACACAAAAAAGCCCTTCTCCAACTCAACTTCCACAACTATCTATTATTATTCAAAATCCCAACTTGTGACAAAGTGCGACCAATATATAAGGAGATCGAAAATAGTCTAGGAAATTTTTGCATTAAAGGAACATTGTACACCCACTTATCCTCCCAGAACCTAATTTCTTCTCCATCTCCTACTTCCCACCTACCTCTTGTTAGAAAGTATGGCCTTAAACGAGAGGGGGGTGAATTGTTTAAGAAAGATTTTTGTAAACTTTTAAGCTTAGAATGAAAATACTTCAAGAAAACCTTGATTAAGAATTCAATTTTTCCAAAACATAAAGCAAAAGCACAATACTGGAAAAACAATCGGTTGTTTTATCGAAACAATCGGTTGTTTATACTAGTTATCAATTGACAAAACTGAATTTAAAGAGTTAGAGATAGAGAGATTG
>Ga0123342_1001124_pt1 | contig 44624 bp, 14 predicted proteins | sample Turbeawhitnodule_FD_89960 | JGI IMG/M metagenome (GOLD analysis project Ga0123342, IMG submission 89960) | Root nodule microbial communities of legume samples collected from Mexico - Turtle bean Mexico white nodule | ecosystem: Host-associated > Plants > Roots > Nodule | place: Mexico: Nepantla...
ACTCAATTTTGATGCCTTCTCGGATAATCCTCTAATATAGGTCTTTGGCTCTTTTATTAGTTTTCCAAACCTTTCAATTCATCATTCTTGTTGGAATTGTTATTTTATTTCTGAAAATTAAAGTGACACTGTTTTTCGAAATGGGTGATTTTTGTGACCACCGGGGTATGGCCTGGCTTCATTTGTGTGGCTTCTTCTTCAACACCATCTTTTGGAATAAGTGCCAAATAGGATCCAATTTTGTTGCCTCTCGAATTTGAAGGACACTAGACGACATTATTTAATCTCCGTAGATGGTGTTGCGAGAGTAGCACACAGATGAGAAGGGTTGTGACCACAGTTCAGCAATTCAAGTTTCTGACCCTAAATCCTAAAGAGTTTAAAACTGCTGTAACTCAGGATATCCTAATTTCTTGATGAGTTTCATCTCTATTGTTGGATTGAATGGTGTTTGATGTTTGAATTATTTTCTCTACATGATCTCCGAGGATTGAATTGTGGAAATTCTGTTATTTGTGAAGCTAAATATTTCTTTGATAGTTTGATTAAAATCTTTGTTGTATTTTGATGGTGTATGGTTCATAAGAGGCATTTTGTGGGATGAGCATGGAACAAGTGCGGTTGGCTTTTACTCTTTGATTTGATGGTTTCCTTCTTGGTTTGAAAAGTTCACTACCCAATTTTGATGCCTTCTCGGATAATCCTCTAATATAGGTCTTTGGATCTTTTATTAGTTTTCCAAATCTTTCAATTCATCATTCTTGTTGGAATTGTTATTTTATTTCTGAAAATTAAAGTGACACTGTTTTTCGAAATGGGTGATTTTTGTGACCACCGGCGTATGGCCTGGCTTCATTTGTGTGGCTTCTTCTTCAACGGAATTAGTGCTAAATAGGATCCAATTTTGATGCCTCTCGAATTTGAAGTACACTAGATGACATTATTTGATCTGCGTAGATGGTGTTGCGGGAGTAGCCGCACAGATGAGAAGGGTTGTGGCTAGAGTTCAGCAATTTGAGTTTCTGACCCTAAATCCTAAAGAGTTTAAAACTGCTGCAACTCAGGATATCCTAATTTCTTGTTGAGTTTCATCTCTATTGTTGGATTGAATGGTGTTTGATGTTTGAATTATTTTCTCTACTTGATCTCCAAGGATTGAATTGTGGAAATTCTGTTATTTGTGAAGCTAGATATTTCTTTGATGGTATGATTATAATCTTGGTTGTATTTTGATGGTGTATGGTTCTTAAGAGGCATTTTGTGGGATGAGCATGGGACAAGTGCGGTTGGCTTTTACACTTTGATTTGATGGTTGGCTTATTGGTTTGAAAAGTTCACTACTCAATTTCGATAACTTCTCGGATAATACTCTAATATAGGTCTTTGGCTCTTTTATTGTTTTCCAAACCTTTCCATTCATCATTCTTGTTGGAATTGTTATCTTATTTCTGAAAATTAATGTGACACTGTTTTTTGTCATGGGTGATTTTTTAGACCACCAAGGGTATGGCCTGGCTTCATATGTGCGCGGCTTCTTCTTCAACACCATCTTCGCGGAATCAGTGCTAAATAGGTTCCAATTTTGATGCCTCTCGAATTTGAAGGACACTAGACGACATTATTTAATCTGTGTAGATGGTGTTTCGGGAGTAGTCGCACGGATGAGAAGGGTTGTGGCTACAGTTCAGCAATTCCAGTTTCTGACCCTAAATCCTAAAGAGTTTAAAACTGCTGCAACTCTGGATATCCTAATTTCTTGATGAGTTTCGCCTCTATTGTTGGATTGAATGGTGTTTGATGTTTGAATTATTTTCTGTACTTGATGTCCAAGGATTGAATTGTGGAAATTCTATTATTTGTGAAGCTAAATATTTCTTTGATGGTTTGATTATAATCTTTGTTGTATTTTGATGGTTTATGGTTCATAAGAGGCATTTTGTGGGATGAGCATGGGACAAAGTGCGGTTGGCTCGTACTTTTTGATTTCATGGTTTGCTTCTTGGTTTGAAAAGTTCACTATTCAATTTTGATGCCTTCTCGGATAATCCTCTAATATAGGTCATTGGCTCTTTTATTAGTTTTCCAAGCCTTTCAGTTCATCATTCTCGTTGGAATTGTTATTTTAGTTCTGAAAATTAAAGCGACATTGTTTTTCGTCATTGGTGATTTTTAGACCACCAGGGCTATGGCCTGGCTACATTTTGCAGCTTCTTCTTCAACACCATCTTTGCGGAATCAGTGCTAAATAGGATCCAATTTTGATGCCTCTCGAATTTGAAGGACAGCAGACAACATTATTTAATCTGCGTAGATGGAGTTGCGGTAGTAGCCGCACGGATGAGAAGGGTTGTGACCACAGTTCAGCAATTTGAGTTTCTGATCCTAAATCCTAAAGAGTTTAAAACTGCTGCAACTCTTGATATCCTTATTTCTTGATTAGTTTCGCCTCTATTGTTGGATTGAATGGTGTTGATGTTTGAATTATTTTCTCTCCTTGATCTCGAAGGATTGAGTTGTGGAAATTCTGTTATTTGTGAAGCTAAATATTTCTTTGATGGGTTGATTATAATCTCTGTTGTATTTTGATGGTTTATGGTTCTTAAGAGGCATTTTGTGGGATAAGCATGGGACAAGTGCGGTTGGCTTTAACTCTTTGATTTGATGGTTGGCTTATTGGTTTGAAAAGTTCAGCACTCAATCTTGATAACTTCTCGGATAATACTCTAATATAGGTCTTTGGCTCTTTTATTGTTTTCCAAACTTTTCCATTCATCATTCTTGTTGGAATTGCTATTTTATTTCTGAAAATTAAAGTGACACTGTTTTTCGTCATGGGTGATTTTTTAGACCACCAGAGGTATGGCCTGGCTTCATTTGTGCGGCTTCTTCTTCAACACCATCTTTGCGGAATCAGTGCTAAATAGGATCCAATTTTGATGCCTCTCGAATTTGAAGGACACTAGACGACATTATTTAATCTGCGTAGATGGTGTTGCGAGAGTAGCCGCACGGATGAGAAGTGTTGTGGCCACAGTTCAGCAATTTGAGTTTCTGACCCTAAGTCCTAAAGAGTTTAAAACTGCTGCAACTCAGGATATCCTAATTTCTTGTTGAGTTTCATCTCTATTGTTGGATTGAATGGTGTTCGATGTTTGAATTATTTTCTCCACTTGATCTCCAAGGTTTGAATTGTGGAAATTCTGTTATTTGTGAAGCTAAATATTTCTTTGATGGTTTTATTATAGTCCTGGTTGTATTTTGATGGTCTATGGTTGATAAGAGGCATTTTGTGGGATGAACATGGGACAAGTGCGGTTGGCTTTACTCTTTGATTTGATGGTTTGCTTCTTGGTTTGAAAAAGGTTCACTACTTAATTTTGATGCCTTCTCAGATAATCCTCTAATATAGGTATTTGGCTCTTTTATTAGTTTTCGAAACCTTTCAATTCATCATTCTTGTCGGAATTGTTGTTTTATTTTTTAAAATTAAAGCATTCATTCCTTTTCAGCATTTTCTGACTTTGTATTAAAAATCATAAGATTAGAACGTCTTACAACTTGGGATAATCTAATTTTTTATGAGTTTCCTTTCTACTTATTTGTTCTAGCCGTGATCTCTATTATATCTTTATTCTGAACTTGCTATTTTCTTCTGTGGGTTTTGTTCTTTGGTTGTTTTCTTCTGTTTTATATCAGGAATTGTTCCTATCTTAAAGGCATTCGAGTAGCATGAGAAAACTGTTACTTAGCAATTTGGAGAATTACTCTTTGTAAGGGTATGCAAAAACTGTCACTCACTCACTGACTCGTTCGTGTTCTGTTTCAGATCTGAAGCGACATAACCGTAAGTATTTTCTGACTGAGTAGTAAAGCGTTCATTCCTTTTCAGCATTTTCTGACTTGGTAATAAAAATCATAAGATTAGAATGACTTACAACTTGGGATAACCTAATTTTTTGAGTTTCCTTTTTACTTATTTGTTCTAGCCGTGATCTCTATTATATCTTCATTCTGAACTTGTTATTTTCTTCTCTGGGTTTTGTTCTTTGTTTGTTTTCTTCTGTTTCATATCAGGAATTGTTCCTATCTTAAAGGCATTGGAGTAGAATGAGAAAACTGTTACTTAGCAATTTGTAGAATTACTCTTGGTAGGGGTAGGCAAAAACTGTCACCCACTCACTGACTCGTTCGTGTTCTGTTTCAGATCTGAAGCGACATAACCGTAAGCATTTTCTGACTGTGTATTAAAGCATTCATTCCTTTTCAGAATTTTCTGACTTTGTATTAAAAATCATAAGATTAGAACGACTTACAACCTGGGATAACCTAATTTTTTATGAGTTTCCTTTCTACTTATTTGTTCTAGCCGTGATCTCTATTATATCTTCATTCTGAACTTGCTATTTTCTTCTGTGGGTTTTGTTCTTTGGTTGTTTTCTTCTGTTTCATATCAGGAATTGTTCCTATCTTAAAGGCATTGGAGTAGCATGAGAAAACGGTTACTTAGCAATTTGTAGAATTACTCTTGGTAGGGGTAGGCAAAAACTGTTACTCAGTCACTGACTCGTTTGTGTTCTGTTTCATATCTGAAGTGACATAACCGTAAGCATTTTCTGACTGAGTATTAAAGCATTCATTCCTTTTCAGCATTTTCTGACTTTGTATTAAAAATCATAACATTAGAACGACTGACAACTTGGGATAACCTAATTTTTTATGAGTTTCCTTTCTACTTATTTGTTCTTGCCGTGATCTCTATTATATCTTCATTCTGAACTTGCTATTTTCTTCTGTTGTTTTCTTCTATTTCATATCAGGAATTGTTCCTATCTTAAAGGCATTGGATTGGAGTAGCATGAGAAAACTGTTACTTAGCAATTTGTAGAATTACTCTCGGTAGGGGTAGGCAAAAACTGTCACTCACTCACTGACTCGTTCGTGTTCTGTTTTAGATCTGAAGCGACATAACCGTAAGCATTTTCTGACTGAGTATTAAAGCATTCACTCCTTTTCAGCATTTTCTGACATTGTATTAAAAATCCTAAGATCAGAACGACTTACAACTTGTGATAACCTAATTTTTTATGAGTTTCCTTTCTACTTATTTGTTCTAGCCGTGATCTCTATTTTATCTTTATTCTGAACTTGCTATTTTCTTCTGTGGGTTTTGTTCTTTGGTTGTTTTCTTCTGTTTCATATCAGGAGTTGTTCCTATCTTAAAGGCATTGGAGTAGCATGAGAAAACTGTTACTTAGCAATTCTGAGAATTACTCTTGGTAGGGGTACGCAAAAACTCTCACTCACCCACTGACTCGTTCGTGTTCTGTTTCAGATCTGAAGCGACATAACCGTAAGCATTTTCTGACTGAGTATTAAAGCATTCATTCCTTTTCAGCATTTTCTGACTGAGTATTAAAAATCATAAGATTAGAACGGCTTACAACTTGGGATAACCTAATATTTTATGAGTTTCCTTTCTACTTATTTTTTCTAGCCGTGATCTCTATTATGTCTTCATTCTGAACTTGCTATTTTCTTCTGTGGGTTTTGTTCTTTGGTTGTTTTCTTCTGTTTCATATCTGGAATTGTTCCTATCTTAAAGGCATTGGAGTAGCATGAGAGATCTGTTACTTAGCAATTTGGAGAATTACTCTTGGTAGGGGTAGGCAAAAACTGTCACTCAGTCACTGACTTGTTCGTGTTCTGTTTCAGATCTGAATCAACATAACCCTAAGCTTGACGTGGTACGTAGTCTTCCCTCTCGCCATATTCTCTGTAACATCACGGTGATTTGCCCTTTCTTTTGTTTTTCTTTCGTCATTTTTTTGTTATTTGTTGTTGATCATTAGGTTATTTTAGCCTTCGTTTCCTAGAGACTTTCCATTCTGCTGTTATTGTTAGCTTAATTAGCTTGCTTTGCATTGAATTATGCTCTATCGTATGTAGTGGGATCTGGGGTCTGCTGATATTGTTGTCTGATATTGGGGATGAGGTGTTGGTTGAGGTGGTTTGGAGAGAATTTGTTTGGAAGTTGAACTGGAGGTGGATGTGGTAAACCCTGCTGTGGGGGAGGTTTAGGAGAAGCATTAGGGGGATGAAAACGGGAATTGATTGAGGAAGATTAGCAGGGGTAGGAAGTTGTGGTTGAGTTTGCACAGGAGCAAGAACAACTTGCTTTGCTCATGGCAGAATCATAGAGATTGAGCTAACGAACTAATGTAACAGATTGAATCTTAATCAATAGTCATTTTGCATGTCTAGATCAGCAATCTCTTGGCTAAAAATGTTTAAAGCACAATTCGTGAAATCAAAAGTCTGTCAAACACTCTACAATACATGTATAAGATGGTCAATGCTCTATGCTAGTTAATATTAAGCAGTGATAAGTGTAGCAGAGATGAGATGGTTAGACATGAGAAAGAGAACAAATATGTTTTGGAGAAAGTTGAATTATCTCCTATTGAGAAGATTATGTTTGGACATATGAGAAGCACAATATAAGCTATAGCAAGAAACGTTGATCAAGGGGAAGATAATTCAATCAAAAGTAATAAAGGAATGCTAAGTGAAGCTTCAGAAAAAAACGTAGAAAATACTTTTACTAAGAGTTTTACTGAAAGTTTGGCCTTTGTCTTTTTTATATCAAGTCACTGGATATTCATACTCTAAAGTTCCTTCTAAGGTTCTTAATATTTTTTTAATTTATGAAATATTTTGAAGCTAGTCTAGAAGCACGATTCTTTTTAAGAGGCATTTAAACTTTAGTTGGCAAGAACAATATCTGTTTTACATGCATTTTGAATTTATTTATTTTACTCTAGTTTGTAGAGTCAGATTTAATTGAATTTTACTCAACTTTCAGGAATTATTAGATAACTTTTAATATTTGACAAGATTTAGTTATAATAATTCCACTCTTTTGCTCCTAATGTTCTTCTATTTTATTTGAGTCTTGTTCAATGGGCTTTGCCACTGGCGGAAAAACATTCTTTTTTTTACCACTCTTTATTACTTCTCAGTGTACTTCCTATTTTTTTCTTAATTTATTTTTGGTGCCTAACAATAAATCATTTTGCCAGACATATTGTCCTAGTCATTTGATTGTAAATGTGGACTATGATTATTGACAAGTTAATGCATATCCAACTGCACTAAAATGCCTACGTGACATATGGAGTTCATAATTAATCATGCTAAGCTTGATATAACTGTGGTTTGTTTCAGACATACTTACATGGATGTCCTTAAAAGTTAAATTACAAAATTTCAATCTTTTTTATACTCTATATTTTTTTTTTATCTTTCTTTAGATTGAGTGACTTGGTTCATAGGATCTGTTGTTGGCTGATCAGTTCTCAAAATTGAAGGTGAATGGCATTTAATCTTCATTTTGGAATATTTTTAGTATTTTACTAATTTCTAGCTAACTTGTTTAGTGACCCTGTTATTAATATGGACACTTTTTGTCTGTTGCTTTCTAAGACTTGAACTTACTACTTTGTATAGTTGCAAATAGTATGAAAAGAAAATATGATAGGTACCAGAGAAGACAATGTAAACGGGACGGGAGGCAAGTATGATATATTGACTGATATCAAGAGTGTGAGACTGTATACGCAAGAGAACATGAAGATACTGCAAATGTCTCTTGTTTTTCTCTAAGGGACTAATTATAATTATTATGGTTTCACTTCCCTGAATTAATTTATTGTGGTCTTAATTGCTTTGATGCTTTGCAGATATTTTTTTCAAACGGGATATCCTCTTCATCTGCCATCTGGTGGAAGCCTAGGGAGGTAGTAAGGATTTATATCTCCAATCTCTGCAGCAGCCTTGTTCAATGGGCTTTGGAGTTCATGTTTTTTTGTTTCACACAGAAAACATAGGTTTTATTCTTTGCTTTTATTATTTTCTTTGCTGCTACTATTCACGGATAAACTTGTGGACTGGGAATTACCTCTTTATGACAGACACTATAAATGTCTATGTCAGCCATTCTATTTTCTCTTTCTAGTCCCCTGAGACATTTTATTCAGCAATGGAGTCATTTAATAGCAAAAAGTTTCGTTTCCTTCGATTTTCTTTGTTGTCAAAACAACCTTTGCTTCTTTCTTACTTCTCAGCTAGGGTATTTAGTTTTACTGCATTCTTGGGATGTGTTATTTGGAAGTGTTGTGGTTATTCATTCAAGGATTGAGTTCCATTCCCTTTGACTTGCATTTGTTTGTGTTCATTGCTATCAAACAACTTTCTTACTTTTCCTATACATTTGTGTTTCTCATAGGCTTGGGATGCGTTTTGGGTATAATAAGAGTATTAGAGGCACTTGAATTTGGGGGAGGATTTGTCTTTTACTATGTGGTTGGTTGTTGAAGCAGTGACTGTCTTTGTGAATTCTGGATATGATTTTATACTCTTTACTGGTCTGATCATCGTATTGATTGCTATATTTCTCAATTTTAATCCCTTGCTGATCTTGTTCAATCTCAGAAGCTTGTTAATTTGTTCTTATCATGTAATTTTTCTGGACATTGTATTGTCAACCTGTTTCTCTCCATCAGTACTTGGAATTGTTTCTTGTAATCTTCCTGCACTGCATGTAATCTCTTAAGATAGAGATTAGTTTTCTCGATTTAATTCTCCTGGCTTCCTCTCGTCCTTTACAGGGAGATAATGGATGTGTGTTATATGTTTGGGAAACATGTTGTTCATGTGAAACTTTAGGTTTTCTTAATCTTTTGCATTCATTATTTTCTTTCTGGTTATTATTCTTTGGATAATCGTGCAGGGTGGGATTTCATGCATAAGAGTTTAAGCAGGATTCCGGTTGAGGATTAAAAAACACAGATTTGAATATAGTTCTTGTTTGATTATTGAAATCTATCAAATCTAGCTATTTGATTTGTGATTATGTTGATTCCTTTTCAGAACATTAAAGGTTGACAATAATACAGGGCTCGGTGAAGATGTCTCCCTTTTATTTGAAACTTTGTACATTGAACATATTTTTCGAGACTGATATGTGAGGGGTAGGATGTGGAAACACTAGCCAGGGATATGTGAAGCTTTAGGTTTTGTGGCCCTTATATTTCTTATGTCTTTATTTGTGAAATTTGACCCTTTTACATGGTGCAATTGAAAGTATTGAAAAGAGATAATTATTGATCTTTAGTATAGTACCGGATTAGTTTTGGATTTGTTTAGGTGTAGCAAATTTGAAAGGTCATTTTCTTAGTTATTTCTTCATTTACTAAATTATCAAGAGCATTGGACAATTTGATTTTGTATTGTTTTGTTTGCTGCGAAATAATCTTGCATTTTATTGTTTTTAGTAGTTTTGGGTTACATTCTGAATATGTCCCAACCACATCCTTGATCTGATATGTTCTCTTCTATCTTACAATATGAGAATGATCTCCAACATGAGAGGTATATTTAGTTCTATCTCCAATATGAGAGCTCTATTCAGTTTTCTCTCCAATATGAGAATGAGAGTATATGAAAGCTCTATTTAGTTCTATCTCCAATATGAGAATGAGAAACAACAGTTTTTGGAATATTTGGAATGACCCTGATGATTTGATTATCTGTTGAAGTGAAGACTTAATGTGATGCTTTAGGTTTTATTCCATTTCCATTCACTATTTATGATCATTGAAGTTATAAGATATACAAGTACATCCAGTGTTAATTGAGACGGCAGCTCATGATAGCCTAATTTCTTCTGAGGTTCCAGCTTTTATTAGCTCTCATTCGGAGTATGTAAAGTTTGAAAAAATATCATTGTGTTATGTGCTTGTTTTAGTCTAGCTATCTTTTCCCTTAATTGTTGTTTGACAGGGTAGGTATGAGTTTTTTGAAATATGTGATGTGTTTGTCAAATGTTTGATGCCAAGAGTCATGAAATTTCGACCTCATGGTTTTTTGGTCCTCTTAGTTGGAATCAAGCACAAGTGAACCCAAAATGACGTTGGCAAGTTTTATGGGCAAAACCAAGTCATCTTGGTTTGATTTGTTCTTAGTCATGTTTTTTGAGGTTTTGGTGACTAGTGGGATTTTGGTATCAAAAGTCATGAAATTTTAACCTCATGGCTTGTTAACCTTCTTGGTAGGAATCAATCACAAATGAGACTCAAAATGATGTTGGGAAGGTTTGGGGAAAATCAAGCCATCTTGAAGTTTTTTTAATTTTGGAAATTTGACTGTTTTGAAAAAAAAAATCATGAAATTCAAAACCTTGGCCAATCTTAATGAAATATGGTGGGCATCTTCTTGATATTAATATGTGATGGATTGAGAAAAAAACATTCAAAAAATCGTTGTTTAGATACCCTTTTTCATTTTTTTTTTTGTTTTCTGCATTTTAGGTCTTTGAAAAAAATAAAAAAATACCTCCCTGGGAGATTTTTTTTTTTTTTGGAGACAATGTGATATAGAGTTTTTCTAAGGATCCATGCAAAAAAATCTTATAAAATTTGATCTATAGTTGTTCTTAGACACTCCTAAAAAAAAAGTGTCTATTTGTTCAAATTTAACATTTGCATACTAGTCTATTATAGTGGGGTGTGCTCCTTGAGGTCGAAATTTCACTTGTAAGGGCTGTTGACATCCCTCCTTATGTTTTTCACTTGCATTCGTGGTGGTGAGACATAATTTCTCATGGAATGATTGATCCATCAATCCAAGTTGGTGTTATCCGCAGTTGAAAACTTGCCCAAAATCGATAATCGATTGACTTGTGACCTAAAATTGGAATTTGCTAGATTCGATTTAGAAACTATTTAGAAACTGTTGGGATTCATCGTGTGGTTTATTTTAACATTTGTAATGGATGAATGTGCCAAATTGGGGCAATTTTGTTGCCTCTTGGTTTTCTAAGGATCCTAGGTGACACTGTTTTTTGTCATGGGTGATTTTTGTGACCACTAGGGGTATGACCTGGCTTCATTTGTGTGGTTTCTCCTTCAACACCATCTTTGCAGAATTGGCGCTAAATAAGGTCCAATTTTGTTGCCTATCAAATTTTAAGGGCACTAGGCGACATCATTTGATCCATGTAGATGGTGTTGGGAGCAACCGCACGAATGAAAGAAGTGTTAAAAAGTATTCGATTTTGTTGCCTCTCGAAATTGAAGGACACTAGGCAACATCATTTGATCCAATTGGATGGTGTTGGGGTACTAGCCACAAGGATAAGGATGAGACAGGTTGGAACTTTGGCTTCGTGATCACGAGAAGTTGGGCTATGCATGCAGATTGTTCTTTTCCATATCTAATGATGTGAACGATGTTTCCATTTGCTTACTTGCCAATGGTGAGTGAGGGGTGAATTCGTGGTGTGGTGTCTTGAGGGTGAGTGAGTTGCAGTGAGGATGTTTTTTTTGGTTGACTCCATGCCTTGCGCATCAAACAGTTAGACATGCATCCTTCTCTTTCCCACTTTCACTTTGTGCCTTGGGTGATCATTCTTGGTTAGTCCTAATGTTGCCTACCTATTGAACGATATTTGTGTCGCTGATAAGAAGTGTTTTCGTCTAGGATTCTATGTGGAGGTCTTGGGGGATCGCAAAGTCACGTAGTGTCTTGCGAACTTGAGGGTGAGTGAGTTGTAACGAGGATGTTTTTGTTGGTTGGTTCCATGCCTTGTGCCTTGAACGGTAAGACATGCATCCTTTTCATTCCCACCTTGTTGCCTATTAAACGGTGTTTATGTGGCTTATGTTTCCATCCAGGATTCTATGCGGAGGTTAAGAACTCGTTTTTCTGTCAAATTATGATGATTCTAGCATAGAATTGTCTGACGTTAGAGAGATGATAGTATAGAAGTGGTCATGTGACCTCAAGCCATCTTCCAACGAATTCAATAATGATTTCAGTGAACATAATTCAAAACTTATTTGCAAACAATGAGAATTAGCAATAACACTGAAGCAAAAGGGGTTGTGATTGTTAAACAGAAAAATATAAATGATAAAGAAGGCAAATTAATTCCTAAGTTCTTCCATCAATGAATTCGTCATAGGTTTTTTAAAGATTATTACTTTCTCAATCTTCATACACAGCTAAACCAGATTGAACATGTGCCAATCTGATTCAACTGAAGCTCACTAGTAAAATATGTGTATATTCTATGAGAATGTTTATCTCTTTTCTCTTGAATCATTCGAAATTAATTAGATAAATGTGAACTAACTAAAAATCTAAACTTTAAGATAAAAAAACTTTCAATTTAAGTACAACCTTTCACAAAAATCAAATTTTTAAAAAATAAGAAGTTAAAAACAACTCTATAAATAATTGAAAAAAGAAACTTTTATTGATTAAAATCTCTATAAATAATTGAAAAAAGAAACTTTTATTGATTAAAATCTTATAACTCAATGGAAAATTACAAAGGAATTAACTAAAAAGGTTTAGCCAATGACGAGTGAAGGGTGGACCATTTTGTGGTGTGGTGTCTAGCGAATGTGAATGTGAGTGAGTCGTAACGAGGATGCTTTTGTTGGTTGGCTCCATGTCGTGTGCATGCATCCTTCTCATTCCCACCTTGTGCCTTGGGTGACCATGCTCGGTTAGTCCCTATGTTGCCTACCTACTAAAAGGTATTCGTGTAGCTGACCAGAAGTGTTTCCGTTCAGGATTATGTGTAGGTCTTGGGGATCACAAAGTCGCACACGGTGGCAATGCACGGACATTGTGGCTCACATGGCAGGACAAATATTTCAGATGCAGTACATGCGGTGGATTGCATGGTAGTCAACTATGAATGCTACCTTTGAAAAACATAAAAATAAGATAAATCATACTTTAAAATCTAAAATAGCAATAAAAAGTCATATACTCTAGAAGAACTCAAATTCTAATTATATCTCATATAATTTTATAGTCTCATAATTTTTTCATGAGATGAAACAAAATAATTTCTTAATTATATCTATTATGATACTTCTATCAAATATATAAAAAATATATTTAGTTTCAAAATTTCCTCCCTCCATATATATACAACTTTCACATTTTTCTGAAAAATTTAAAAAACCTCAAACATGACATTATTATGTTTTTTTAGTCTAAATATGTTTATCAAATTAAATTTGAATATATTTATTATGTGTTAATTTATAATTTTTTAACCGTTTTACAAAATATTATTTTGTAGCAAAAATATTAACAAACTAGTTTTAAACATAATTTTCAAATGAAAATTTCATTCTCATGAAGTATATTTAAATATTTTATTAGCATTATTTTGTGTGTAAAAATATTAAAAGCCATTTTATACAGTTTCGCAACACATGTAATGCATGCATATTTATATGAAGTTATCATTCATATAATAAAAATGACAAAATGGAAACCAAATGTTAATATAGAAGATATATTTTTTTAGTAGAATTTACATATAAGATAACGATTATCAAGATTTGTCATTACATGTTTATAAATTCGTATATGTAAGGTTGTAATAAACAATTTGACTGTATAATTAATATGCTCTAATGCAAAAGAAGAAGAAAAGGTTAAAATATGTTTGTTTGAAGTGAAGTGATTAAGATGCGTAATCAACTCAATTTTCAATTTCAAGTAGGAAGAAGTTATTATATGGCTAATTTATAACTACGAAATTTCAAAATTACTTCAGTTTAATAAAAAAATTGTTTCTGTTGTAATCCGAAACATGATTTTCAACAGAAATATGCAATATAATCTTCAAAATTATTCTATTTTAACAAAAAAAATGTTCTTTTGTTTCGATTGTAATATGGTGCATGTTTCAACATATAATCACTTGATAAAATATGCATAAGAGTGTTCAAAGAGGTGAGCAGTGAGTGATAGGAATCCACACCAAATCATGTTTTCTTTTTACTGCCAACCCAAAGGATTCAGTCATATCAAGCTCTTGAGTTCTATTCCCTTAAGGCAACTTCCAATCAAAATGGAAAAGCAAATTTGCAAGTGAGAATTCAACATTCACAATGCCAAGATTGATGCCAAATGGGATAAACTGAAACTTACCACCTTTGTAAACAATTGAGCTATCAAGGAACCTTTCAGGATCAAATTTCTCTGCTTCAATCCAGTGATTATGATCCTTCTCAATTGCTCATGCATTAACAATCACTTTGCTTTTGGCTGGTATCTCATACCCATTAATCTCCCATTTCTCACTGCATTCCTTTGGAAGCAGCAATGGAGCAGGTGGATGCACACACAATGTTTCTTTGATAACGGATCTCAAGTATTTCAGCTCATGAATACTTGTTTCATCCACATATCCTTTTCCATCAAAGTTCTTTCTTACCTCAGTTTCCACTTTCAACATCACCCCTGGGTTCTTCACTCTGACATTATTGTTGATGAAATTTTGTTTATCAACAAAGAATAAATAAAATAAAATGAGATATTTTAGGATATCTGAACTCTTATACTAATATCTTAACATAAGCTTCTTGTTACCCAACCAACTGGAGAACCAACAAACATTAGAACACATCAGCCACGTTAACATACCACAACAAGATAAGCACATCAATCAACCCTCCAAAATTGTGGATGAAGTGTGCTTGAATATGTCCTGAAAGAAATATCAGGGTGTGTTACTCTTCTAACAAGTTCAATAATCACCAAAAGTTCATCACAGTCAAATCTATCAGTTAATGTAAGTAACTTAAAAACGGCCAACAACATGCTTTTACTGATATTTCAGTGATTTTCATTAAATTTTATCTGATAAGTATTTATTTTCAATAAATTTCAATAAAAAATGCGTTTCTGTCATATCCATAAACTTGTATTATCGATCTACTTGGACTCTATCAAACAATCATCAACCAAACGAGAAAAAAGCATCATACGTACAAAGTATTAGTTTTATATAGGCAATTTTGCAGAGATAACTGAAACATACCAAAAGGTTGCTTCGATAGGGGGTGTTCGAGATCACCATTTTTCTAAAGCCTTAAGAGAACATCAACTAGATCTTCCCTATCTTCTTCACCAAAAGCCAGTGTGTCCAAAGTTTTGTCTCTGTGATCCTTGACAATGTTCTGAAGTACCCGATGGATCTTCTCAACTCTAGTCCTAATCCCAATAATAACTTGAAGAATTCCAATAGAATGATACAGATCAGCCACAGAGAACCCTGCAATTGTCTCAACAACACCCTTCATATGTTCCACGTAAGCCTCTTGGTCTTGGGATTTTGTACCAAAAAGAATCTGAGATATAAGTCCATATGACAAAAAACTAATCTTCTCTGTGAGATTAATAGGTGACCCTTCACTCAAAGATATCTCCTTGACAAAATTTGACAACTCTTGCTGCTTGATTGATCTGAAGGAGTCAACATGCTTTGGTGCTAGCAGTTCCATGGTGCAAATATTTCTCATATGCCTCCAATAAGAGCTGAAGGTCATGCCCTTAGAGCCATAAGTGATAGCATCAGCAGCAAGCACACGAAGCCTATTTGCAAAGATGATATCATGTGTTTTCATCACTTCTTTGGCCATTTCTGGTGAAGATACCACCATGCACCAAAGCTCTCCAAGCTGCAGATACACGAGTGGACCATATTCATGTGCCAATCTTGTTAGGACCTATGAGTCTGAGTTCCAATTTGGTGTATGTAACTTATCACTACAAGAAAATCATGAAATAGAAACTAATTTTAGAAACCAAAATAATTAGTTGCAATAGTAACTAAATTAGAGACATTTTGAAAACTAAAAAAAAATGGTTTCTAAATTAATTTCTATTATTGTTAAATAGTTTTTAAATTGGTATCTAATTAGCAATCAAGATTTTTGCTACCAAATTTACAAACTAAATAATTGGTAGTTAAAATCTTGGTTGCTAATTAGATACCAAAAACTATTTAACAATAATAAAAACTAATTTAGAAATCAATTTCTTTTTAATTTCTAAAATGGTCTTTAATTTAATTACTATTACAACTAATTTAGAAAGTCTGTTCTTTCGGCTTATTTTTCTTATCCTTATTTAGAATTCCTTCAGTTGTATTAAAGAAGATTGCAAAAATTTAGAGGGACTTTCTTTGGGGTTGGGAGTTTGAGTCTCGTGATGTTGGAGATCTTGACATTATTGATATTAAGGTCTTTAACACGACCTTGTTGAAAAATGGATTTGCATAGGTTCGTCTAAGGGTGGTTTATGGAAGGAGATTGTAAAGTCTAAGTATGGAGGTTGGATATTTCTGAAACAATCTAGGATGAACAGTTGTGAATATCTCTGGTGGAGGGACTTTGAAGGAGATTTGGAAGTTGGAAGAATGGGGTAGAAGTTTTGAAGACTGCTTTAAGTGGGAAGTTGGTAGCGGGAATGATATTTCTTTCTGAGAAGACAGACAAGTGGGTGGATAATGTTACTTTGGAGAGGAAATTCCCGAGGTTTTACTTTCTTAGCGTTGATAAAGATATTCGGTTGAGTCTTTGTGGGGTTTTGAGTAACAATGTTTGAAGATGAAATTTTATTTGGAGAAGGGGCCTCTTTGAGTGGAAGAAGCTTCAGGTGTGTCAACTTTTGGAAGTAGGGCAAGGTTTGAGGTCGATTTCGAATTTTAATGATAAATAGACTTAGCAAGGTAATGAATCTCTTGAGTTTTGGGTTAATTCAACTTATAATCTTTTAAGAGGAGAGATTAAAGGGTAAAAATTGTGTATATAAACATTACATAAATTTCTAATGACAGTAACATTAAAAATCAATCTCAATATCATTAAAATTCATCATATCACTTCGTTTACTGAATATAAATTAACATATATATGGATATGATTTTATAAATATAAAATTTTGTTAGAATCACATATTCTGGAAAGTAAATAAATAAATCGTGTTTTAAGAAAAAAAAAACAACACATACGGTAGAAGTAATTAAATATTTATTTTTATATATTTGTATATTTTAAAATTCAAATATAAGATTATTAGATTATCTGAACTGCAAAATCTCACAACCTATATTGTGAGAAATAAGTATTTCAATATGAATAAAAATATTATTTTAATATAAATTTCACTCTCTTTAATTTTAATCCACCTATATACGTGAGATTCATTAAAATAATAATTTTGTTTATAAGCAAATATTGTAAACAAATGCTATTTATGATGTTGTAAGTTAAAATTAGTTTATATATAAACTATCTTATAGATACTCAAGTGTATAATTTTCTAAATTTTTATTTTTAGTTTATATATAGTTTATTTTATTTTCTCCTCCGTAAACATGCTCAAATTAAAGAGTTACTTTTTTATTTAGATTCTCTCTAATTTCATTCTAAGACACTAACTTTAGTATTTTCCCTATGTCAAACTCCACTATCATGCATATTTCTTCAATACAAAAAAAATTATCCACATATTCATTAAAAAGAGAACAAAAACTTACACCCAAAGTCAGAGCTCACAAATATTTTGTACTATGAAAGCAAAAGGTACAAATGACTGGCAAATTATCCCTCTACCATATTCATTTCAACACGAACTCAATTCACTATTAAAATAATAAAAATAAAAATAATTTTTTTGTCAAAGAAAGGTTGTAAAATAATGATAAATTAACTATTAGTATTAACTTATGTGTTTGGTAAAAGTAATTGAAAATTAATTGAAAAATTTAGTTATTTTATAGTTTTATTGTTTGTGTTTTTATTTTTATGGGACTTATTTCAAGATGACAACAATTAATTCTCCTTCAAGTCTTCAACTTCTATTCATCATGATTACTTGATGATCTAAGTTAGTTTCAGTATTAAATATGTCATAAATGAAATTCACCTACTTGTTCACTTCATCACTTATTTATATTATTAGATAATGAATTTTGTTAGTTTTATTGGGTCATCTCTTTATACTATTTATAATAAAAGGTTCAAGTCTTGTTTTCGTTAACTTGTCATTAATTAACAAGTAATCCATATTTGATTTTAGTCTTATCACGCTCATCTTAAACCATTTATGGTCAACATCACGAAGATTGTCTTTATCATATCTGATAGACTATGAAGTCAAAATAAATTAATGATCTAGGAATCGAGGAGATAACTTTAAATTTAAGAGTAAGAACTACTCGGTTCAATTTACATATACAATATATATAATAAAAGAGTTAAGTGATCATTAAATTTTTTAATCACATAAGACTTTATCTTTAAATAATAAAACATTTTTAATTTATTTTTATTTTAGAGAACCAGTTGAAAATCTGACTAAAATATTAATTTTCTTCGTGTTAAAAAAATTAATGTATTTTATAAAATAACTAGTAAGTTCATATTTAGTTATATAACACATTACAATAAAAAAAAGTACAAAACTTTGAAAATTGTTTTCAAATAATAATAAATACAATACAAATAATTAATGACAATTATGAGAATTTGTTTACATTTAATTAAAATACGTTTTGTAACATTAAAATATTACATTAAATAGATCATTCTAGAATTAAAAATATTTTGAACAATTATAATTAAATTATTTAATTTAATACAAATTATTTTAAATGTAAAAGTTAACAAAATTTAGAGATTATAGTTGTGAGAAGTTGTACACGGGTCCAAAGCCCATTTTTTTCCCTCCTTCTTTCGTTTTTTTTTTACCTTTTTTTATTTATTTTTATCTCGTTCTCTTTCAACCTAATCCTTTTATTGTCTAAATTCTTATATTGGTTTATTATGTCACAAAAGATCATATTAGTTAAATTGTAACAAGTTTTTGGACATTTAACTGACATTAGATTTTAATTAAGAGTAAATATATTTTGCTATATAATATCTCTATTATTTATAATCCAACTATATTTTTTTTATTGGTTATTTTATATTAGACTTTCAAGTGATTAGGAGTGAAAATTTTCCGCTATTTTAATTTGTTACTTGGATTACAAGTAAATTTTAAATAAAAAAATTATTATTTTTAAGTATATTGAAATGTACAGGTTACTTGAGAATGTTGTTCTATAATAGATTGAAATTATAACTTTTTTTATTAATTATTTGGTAGCATGTATAGATATACAACTTTGAAAGCAAATTAATTGGTTAATATGAATACTTTATAGTTTTAAAAGTGGTTTGGATTGGGATATACACATGTCAAATTAGCAAATAGGTATAAAACAGATTTGGAAATTTGGTTGACATCTTTGATTTGATTAATACAGTTGAGTTATTTGTGTGATTGAATTATGCTTTATTATGTTTTTAGATTAAAAGTAAGTTTGGGAGATTTAAATTGAGATATACTAATTACCATATTAATAAATTGTGTTTTATATAAATTAGTTAGTAACTTTTGAACTCATTAGAAAAAAAATTTGACTTATTTAAAAAATTAATAAATTTCTTTAAGAGTGAATTTCGCTCCTAGACTTAATGTATTTAGTGAATTCTTATGCAAATTCCTATTTACTCAACAAATTTGTTAAATTCACTTATTAGATTAGAATTTGTTCAACAAATTTGAACCTATGAGTAATTAGAAAGTACCATGTTTACATGTACATGTTTAATCTATGTGATTCTAAATTTAGTAGATATGATAGTGTGTGTTGAATTTTGTATGGTATTATATATATATATATATATATATATATATATATATATAATATTATGAATGTTGATTCCAATAGTTTGAAATTACATGTTTGAAATAATATGATGATATGTTGTTTATTTGAAGTATTAATCACATAACCTATTACTAAAAAAATATTCTTACTTCAATTAAGGTTTAAGTTATAGAACATAAAATTGATGTACACTTTTGTGCAATAAATTTACATTGATGAATGGAGTTGAGTTTAGAAACTTGAAGTAGTTAAAATGTATTAGATATTAATCTTCAATAGTTCATGCAAGTTCCCAAAATGTATCTTTCCATTCCACTGTATATTGTATTTATTTTATGATTGATCCAAATAAAATTTTATAGATTTCTTGATGTATATTTTTTTTATCGGAAAAGAATAAATAAATAAATAAGAGCGTTTAAGGGATGTTTTAACCCTTATACAAGAAATGTTATTAGATGTGAAGAAAGACCACAAAAACAACATACTTGAAGCCTACCTAGGTACCAAAGCTATTACCTTATAGTTTGTATCTTCACATATTACCTTTTTTTTATCAGCAAAGAATAAATAAAATAAAATGAGACACTTCAGGGGTGTCACAACCCTTATACAAAACACCCAAAACAAGTTTCCTAGCACCCTACCAACTAAGGATCCAACAAACATTACACTACAAACTAAAATAAAAAACCAGTTCAAGATATAGAAACCCAACCTATACTGTTACATCGACCCACCAAAGAGATCACACCCTCAATATAGAACATACATCCAACAACTAAACAATCAATAACTTTGCAGCAGACTGAAGTACGCCAAATAACCAATTACCAACATCAACAAACCGATCCTACGATAAGGATACACAAACCAAATATATCCTGCAAAAAGCACACAACACCTTCCCAAAACTGGACATATCAGTAACCAAAAATGCCACATATCAATCTCCCAAAGTTCAAACACCATAAAGATTCCACCACCAGATCAAGAAGCGTACATCAAAAACACTTCCTTTACCGCAATCTAAGATCAAAATAATCAACCCTACCCTGCCAAGTAGGAAAGACAAAAAAAAAAACCTGCACAAACACATTATACCTTCCAAACCTTAATCTAACCTTGTTAGGTGGGAGGACCCGATGAAACCTGCACAAAACACGCCACTACTTCCAAGTCTGGGCAAAAGCATTAGTTAATAAAACCAAACAATTAGTCTTTCAAATACCTGATACAACAATGAGGTTCCAAACACCAGTCTGAGTAGGAGAAAACAACCAATTTTTCTTTTACTGTGACCCAAGACCAAGTCTTCCTTTGTACCACAGTAAAAACCTCCATTAGATCTACCCGCCCATTCTCAAACACAACTCTAATCCTCACATATTACCTAAAGCTGACCATATTACCTCTAATATAATCTTTACAAAAGACTTAATTCTAACATGGAAGGAAAATTAAAACATGTAGATCACGACAAAGAGAACTGAAATCTTTTGAATAGTTGAGAAACTTTCCAAGTCCAGTGAAAAAGCAACCTTGTGTGCTTCCACTGCACCAAACAACAACATTTTATTAAGGTGATTAACAGAAGCCCTAGGGTAGTGTGAGGCCTGAGAAAGGTTGCATTTGCAAAGGAAGATGATTAGGGTTAAGAGAGAGGGAAGAAAAGAGGGTTTAGGGTTGAGGATGATGACGAGACTCTAACATGGAGAAAATGATTTTTTTTTAAAACTATTATAGTAAATTAAATATTAACCCTAAATATTGAGACCAAACAAGTATTTATACCTATTCATTCCTAACTAATCATCACATAGGAAATAATACAAAGATAAGCTACCAAAAATGAACTAAATAAAATCCATACCGTCTAAGTTTATTCTAATAATGTTGGAACAGATAATCACACACACAATTCAAGTTTTTATTCATCATACGCATACACGCATACTTACAGATCACTCATGGATCCACATACTTAGTATATTCATCAAGTAATGTCTATTGACGCCTTTTGGAATATCCATATTAAGCATTCACCACTAGAAATTTAACACCTGACTCATTTTAGCTCCTAAGGTACACAATCTCGACTACATGAATCAAAGTATATTCTCACCCAAACTTCAGCATGTGTTTTGATTTAGATTCCAAAACATGTGAATCTAATGATACAACAAACATCATTAAACTTCTTACCATTAGATGTTTTATTCTAATTGACCAAGCACTTCACTCAATTTAGGTTGACCAAGGAAAGTGAAGTCATCAATAACAGTCGTTGGAGAATTTTGGAAATAAAGGAACAAGAAGATTTTTAGAAATGGTACTATAGATCATGGTGAAATCTTCCCGATGGTTCAGCTGAAAGTTTGGTCATTGGTAACTGCAAATGTTAGACTAACATGTTTTTCTTATTCCGATTGATGTCTCAAACCACTAGTGTGCATGAGGTTTGTTATTAAAAGTTCAGGTTAGTTAAGAGTCTGATGATGTTCTTGAGGTTCTGTGAGTGGTTTGAGGTTTTTTGTATAAGGGTTGATGTATTCCTGAAATATCTCCATTATTTTATTTTATTTTGCAGATAAAAAAATTTAGATGTTTTATTCAATGTAACTTATACTATTTGTGAAGCTACATAATTAATGCTATAACATACAGTTTTTCTTAATACTCATGAACAACCATGATTAACAAACCATCCCAAAATTTTTGACCTCCAATTCACACATCATGTAATTCCATGCATGTATACATCACAATATATTTGAATTAAAATAATAATCATTCAAGAACAAAATTAAACATTTTCAAATACATTCATATTATACTCTCACTTGGCAGCTTGGACAAAACCTTCTCCAAAATCTCAATATTAAACCCTAGAACTTGAAACTTAACCTAAACAAAAAATCATACTACAGAGAATAGATTATTATTGTTTCCAAAGGAAATATCAGACTACATATATGTAGGTTTATTACATGTGTTTCATATATGTTATAAACTATGTCTCAATATTTTATTACATAATATTTTAATATAATTTATATGTTCAATCAATTTTATTTTATTTTTTTATCAGCAAGAAACAACTAAATTAAATCGGCTCACTTAAGGGGTGGTACAACCCTCATACAGAGTAAGAATGAACAAAAGCATTCCCCTACACTACCAGCTAAAGAAAGAACATTAAATCGAATACATACATACCAAGGGTTCTAGACACCAGTCAGAGAACGAAAAATTCACTTACAGTATCTCTGAAACAATCCAAGACCAAACCTTAAGTTGTGATAGGAAAAAAACTTGAGAATGATCAAGCACACCGACTGTAAATAAGTAATTATTATTATCTCTCCAAATTTTACTAAACAATGCTATCTAAACATTAAATATAAATTTGTGTAAAACATTAAATATAAATTTGTGTAAAACATTAAATATAAATTTGTGTAATTAGTTATTCATTCATTTACAGTTCATATTTTACTGTAAAGATTTATAACTGAGTTGATATTTTATCATGTAACATTAAAAATCAATCCAATATCATTAAAATCCATCATATCACTTCCTTTTCTTCTGAATAATTAAATTAACATATATAAGGGGTATGATTTCATAAATGTAAAATTTTGTTAAAATTACATATAGTGAAAGTAAAAAAATCAAGTTTTTAATGCAAACGACACATAGAAGTAATTAAATATTTATTTTTATATAATTACATTTTAAAATTCAAATGTGAGATTATGAGATATCTGAACTGCAAAATCTCACAACCTATCATTGAAGAGCAGGCTTTGCATTAAAAACAAAGTAGTTTTATCGATATTTGTATAGTGCCAACTAAGATATACCCGTTAGATAAATATTTTTTTATTAAATAATTGCATAAAACTTTTAATTTAGTTTTTGGACTTATCTAGGAAATTAAACCTAATTGTAATGAAACTCACGTGAAGAAAGAAAGAAACCACGTTAAAGTTGAAGAGACAGATAAGAATTGGGAGTGATTGCTTTCAACATTGACCGAACACCTCGCATGCATGATCCAAACACCAATCGCTTCCTCGCTAATTGTAATTCAATTACTGGTTCAGCTTTTTCATACCAATATTACTGCCACAACAGAACACTGTTTTGGAATTTTGGAATAATCACTCTCATTTTTTGTTCATTCTCCTGTATCTTACCACATGCATTTTTTCAATAATTTATAACAAAACTACTATTAAAAAGTATAAATTTTTGCCCATAAAAATACATGCACAAATATGCACAAGGTATATAAATTGTTGGTATATTAGATATATAGAATGGTTTCTGTTATTCCATCTTTATTGTTGATAAAAAAAATATATAAATTATTGTAGATTATATTTTTATTAACATGTCATTATATTTTTCTTAACATGCCATTGCATTCCATTTGGGATTTTTCAAAAAAATTCAAACTATGATTAATTATTTATTAACACAAATTAAAATGTTTCACATGTAGAAGTGTTGTAAATTTGTAAACTTTTATTAGATGAAAATCAAAATATGAATATACCACATTTGATGATGCCTATCTTGGAATGCTCATAAATATCATTGTTATTAGTTTAATGTGTGATACAAGTTTATGCATAACATTAATTCTATTGACATATTAAATTGCTTTTATTATAATATAATAAATACATATTAAAGATAAGATAGTTGGAAAGAAGAGATAATTTAATTATGTTAATTTTCTTAAATTTAGTTACAATATTTCCATGAGGTCTTTAGACATACCAAAAAAAATCAGATTTAATAAAACAACACCTTAAAATTATGAAAATAGATCAAGTTTGCAAAAAATTTACAATTTGAAGAATCAATTGATTCTTTTTAGAACCCTAAACCCTAAAATTTAATATAATACTATTTATTTTTTAAAATTATTTAAAAACTTAATACATAGTAATAGCATAACTCAAACGTATCAATCCATCAAGTATAACTTTATAGAATAAACTTTAACGCATGTTATTAGCTGTCATATTTTCTGTCTTTATGCAGTGAAATGTTTAATTCATAAATTCATAAATGCTAGTTTATTAATTAACCATAAATGAATATACACAATAAAAGCTGTTCATTACTCTATATAAGAGAAGAGCTGGTTCTACCTATTCCAAACCAATTCTCTATCTTTGTTGATCAAAGAAACAAAAAAAAATCTTTCTCTTCTCAATCTAGCAGCATCCATGGCAACCACATCGCCATCCACAGCAGCAGCATTGCATCACCAGTTTCTGGCAAGCCCTAACCAGAACGGCACAAACGATGTTGATGCTGAGAGTGAGATAGTTTTTGTGGAGGAAACTCTTCCAAATCTCAACTCATTCATGGAGAACAACCACAAAGAAGAGAACAATGCTGAGGATCAAAAATCCACCACCAACAAGAGGTACTTGCCTCTTCTAGTTCTTAACTACGTTCTACTTTTTGTTGGGTCACTCTCAGCAAGTTTGCTTTCAAAATACTACTTTATTCACAAAGGCTCTAGCAAATGGGTGTCTACTTGGGTTCAGAGTGCAGGTTTTCCCCTCCTACTCTTTCCCATTTTTCTCCCTGTCCTCCTTAACTACACAAAGAGAAAACCTTTCACTGGTTTTGGTCAAAAGCTGTTTTGGTTTTCAGTTTTGGTTGGCCTTATGTTAGGGTTTAACAACCTTTTGATATCATGGGGAGTTGCATACCTTCCAGTTTCAACCTCAGCACTTCTCTTGTCCTCCCAGTTAGTTTTCACTCTCATTCTCTCCTCCATCATTGTCAAACAAAAAATAACCTTTTCAAACCTAAATTGTGTGATCCTCATCACCATTAGCTCCATCATTCTAGCCTTGGATTCTAGCCACGAGAAGCCACAGGGTCTCACAGACAGGGAGTATTTCATAGGGTTCTCTTCCACCATCGGTGCAGGTTTGTTGTTTTCTTTGTATTTGCCAGTGATGGAGAAGATCTACCAGAGCGTGAACTGCTACCAGATGGTGATGGAGATGCAGCTCATAATGGAGATTGCAGCAACTGTATTGGCCACTGTGGGCATGGCGTGCGACAAAGGGTTTTCTGACATGAAGAGAGAGGCCGAGGGAGGTTTCGATAAGGGCACCACCGTTTATTGGGTAACCATTGTGTCTACTGTGGTGACGTGGCAGTGTTGCTTTATGGGAACTGCAGGAATGGTTTTTCTGACATCTTCTCTTACCGGTGGGATTTGTTCCACGGCGTTGTTGTCCATAAACGTGTTGGGTGGAGTGGCGGTTTATAAAGATCCCTTTGGAGGTTTCAAGGCCGTTTCAACCGTTTTGTGCATTTGGGGTTTCTGCTCTTATGTGTTTGGCATGTACATCAGAATGAAGAGGAAGAATGTTGGAAGGAAGAACAGCAGCAGTGCATCTTCCACCGAGTTGATCCCTAGAAGAAACTCTGATATGTAACTGGGATAAGAATGAAGGTGGTAATTTAGTTTCGTTGAGTCTTTAATTTGTTGCAGAAAACGAGGATGTTGGTTGTGTTTTCATTTGTGTTTGTAAGTTTAAGTTTGCTTGTGTTTGTGTTTATGTTTGAGTTTGAGTTTGAGTTTGTAGCATGAATTCTCCTTTATTTGTATTTTGAGTATTTTGAGTATTCTGAGATGTTGGTTATGTACTAAGGTTAAATTCAATGATGTTTTCTCAGATTTATCTTTGGAACATATGTTTATACCTTCAGACCCTAACACATGCACATGGTTTATAAGATGTTTTGGTATGTTAAAAAAAAAAATTACAGTTAAGTTAATTAAGATTAAGTTTGTAACTTAATGAAGAAATGCAAAGGTTAAAGATATTTTGCTAGGAATTCTCCACAAAAAAACTTATATTTCTAGGGCATAAGTTTTTAAATAATTATTTAACTACTAATAATTTATAATCTGTGATTATATAACCGTATAAATAATAAATAATAAGTTAGTATAATTAGTACAGTTATCATTAAACGCTAAATTTATTAAATATCTATTGCTGTAACATCTTTGGTATCACATGAAATCTGTTGAAACTGGAAATTGTTGACCAAAAGATAAAAAGTTTTGGGAGATTTTTTTGAAGTGAGTCACCAAATACATGTTCTAGAACCTAAAGCGTTTTCACTCAGTGATTATTAATTATTAATGGAATGGTAATAAATATTAATATTTGAAATTTGAAACTGTTAATTATTAAATAATGTGATTAATCTACTTGACGTTTAACAAGATTAAACTGAAATGTCTTTATTGGCTCAAACAGTTTTTTCTCTAAGTTTTTAAACCTTATAAAACAATTTAATTATAGAATAATAAATAAGAGTAATAAAATTTATATTAATTTGCAGGAATATACAAAGAATACCACAAAATAGAATATAATAAAAATTAAGGAAAACCATATAAAACATAAATTTTTAGAATATAAACTCCATGTAAAAGTATAAAATTCAAATTATAAAAAAAAAATATTGATTTGAGATCAATAAAGTGTACAGATAATTTTCAATATATATATATATATATATATATAAAACAATGCATAAAGTTAATTAAAACAAATCAATTTATTAATCTATATTATTTTGAATTATATATACTTTGCTGTAAAAGAAGGTAAACTTACTGCTGAACAATTATTTAAGTTGAATTCTAAACTTTTATAGACTAAAAAACATTCATATTCAAATTTAAGAATAAATATGTAATTGTTTATTATTTTTTAAAATTTAATAAATTTAAAGGTAAAGTCTTGCACAATTAAAAAGTAAATTCAAATTTAAGAATTTTTTTAAAGAATGGGCATTTCCCACTATAAATTAAAATGCGTTTATCCAAACACAAAATCATTGCAAATTTTAATTAAATAAGATTATTAAGATAGATAAGTCAATTGGTTCAATAAACATTAATTAAATGGGATGAACTTTCACTTATGTTTTTTTGAGATAGAAACTACCCTGAAATTGTTATAAAAAAGAGTCATAAAATAATATAATCTTAGTCATGGATGTCTATTATTTGTCACTGTGTATTTTTATCACAGAGATGACTATAAATTCATTGTAAAATAATTATTAATGTTTTTTGGATATATTTTCTTTATCTCAAAATTTTCATAACAACTGCCAAAAAAAATTAATAGTTTTATATTTTTTAAAAATTATATTTACACTTTAACCATAGTTTGAACTTTATAAAAGCTTAAGTAAAAAAATACATATTTATTCATTGCATAATATAATAACAAAACATAAATTATGATAAAATCTTGTAACAAAATTAAGATAGTAAAATATTAAAAAAAGTTAAGATTTTAATTTTTTTATAAAAACATGTATGTGCAGAAAAAGAAAACTTGTAAAAACAAAAATTGAGGATATAATCAATCTAAATTTACTAACTTATATACTAACATTAGTATGTTTCCACTTTTCTATCATTGTACTCAAATAATGTATGGCTAACTTGCCTGAGTTAGATTATAAGAATTATTTTTAGTATTTTTAGGTCTTGTTTTGTCTTCCAATTCCTTTATATTCTTATTAAAATATTAATTTTTTATATTCTCTAATTCTATTTGGAATATGACCTTTATTGATTATTATGTTTTTACAAAGGATAAAATCTTTTTATTTTTAAAAATGTAAATTTACTTTTACTTTTGGTATTTTTAGATTTTGTTTTTTATCAGCAATAAGCAATTAAATTAAATTAAATTAAATCGGCTCACTCAAAGGGTGATCTAACCCTCATACAGAGAATAAAAAAAAAATTTCCACATTCACATCTAAAATCCATAAAAAATCTCTTACTGTCTTTCCCAAGAAAAACAATAAAACAACATTAAATCGAATATATACATGCGAAGGGTTTAAGACATCATTTAGAGAACGATAAACTTACTGATGATATCTTTGAATCGATCCAAGATCAAACTTTAACCTATGCCAGGAAAAATACTTCAATATGATCAACAACTCCTCCTTTAAATAAACAATTATTTTTGTGTTTTGATTATGTTGTGAAAAGTATGATTAACATACTTCCTTAAACTTAGGTTTGGATTATCCAAAACCATAAGTTGATCTATGAACGTAGTAAAATTGGACTCAGAAGTGGGTTTAGTTAAAATATCAGCAAGTTGAAACTGTGCTGGAATGTGAGTGAGACATGCATGTTGATGTTGAACGTGGTCACTCTACGAAATGGAGGTCCAACTCAAAATGTTTGGTTTTGAAGTGTATAAAGGGATTTGTATAGGGAAAAAAAGCTCCAAGATTATTAGAATTTTGGGAATAGAAGTGGAGATGTGAAGCTTTGAGAGTAAAGATTAAAGCCAAATGATATCAGTGAGAACTGCAGCGATCCCACGATATTCAGTCTCCGTGCTGCTTTGAGAAATAACCTTTTGTTTGTGGGATGATCATGAAATGATGTGGGAACCAAAGTAGACACAGTAACCAATTGTAGATTGTCTATTTATATATAGAACGTTCATTTTTTTTACATACATTTTAAACATTAACAAATATTTAAACACATAGTATAAATTTAAGAATTAATCCTACATATTATCATACAAAATTATCATTAACATTCCTCCAAACTATTTAAGACATGGTCTTTAACAATATGACTTATCTCTTTCTTTCATACCACTATAGTATGGAGTGGTTTTCTTGTTTTTCTTAAACTTCTAAACTTTACTATACAACTTCTTTCTTAAATTATGACTAACACAATGTGAATTTAAACTGCGGATGATTTATCACATGCATAAAAGGTCAACAAAAGGGTGGTGCCCTCAAGCTATAAATGGAGAAACATATGTATATTGGACTAAAGATTTCTTCCACATATAGAGTCAAATGTCTTGTGAAACATGATGGTAATAATTTGTGTGAGAGAGAAAAAATAAGATGATTCAAAGGGATACTTACATTATGTTGTTTTAAATATTTATAATAAATAAATATTTTAGAATATATGGGTTCTTAAATCAAAATATGAGTTTAGAATGGTTTATAGATCCTCATCTCTTTGGTCTGGAATTAAGCAGTTTTATTTTATTATACTTGATTATACTTCTTAGATTGTTGGTACATGTTCTTTTATTAATTTCTGGAATGATAAATGGTGTTCTACTACCTCTTTAGCAAATATTGCAAGGTTATCTGATGGTGTTAACATTTCGGATACAGTCTCTCAGTTTTGGACATGTTGTGATTGAAATATTCCCTTATCTTTACAACACATGTCTCATTTTTTAATCATATCATGGTTAGAGAGGAACATGATATTCCTAATTGGATTCTAGATGAGTATGCTTGTTTCACTCTTAAACAGGCTAGGACTTTTTTTCTTTGAACCAGGAGTTCCCTATGGTTGGGACAAATTCATTTGGTCTTCATCTATTCCGCATTCCAAAACTCTAGTACTCTGGAAAGATTTTCAAAGGCGACTTCCTACAGATCAACATATTCATAATAAAGGTTTGCATATATGTTCTATGTGTGCGCTTTGTGAAAAGCATGAAGAATCTATTCAACATTTATTTTTTGAATGTTCTAATGTTTTGCATATTTGGAGTTGGATTCGATAGACTTTTCTTACTTCTCATTTCTCTAATAAGGATGTTTTTTTTGTTTTTTTTAGTAAGAGTGATGATAGTCCTTTGGTTAAATTGATTAAGCTTGTTCTGATAACTTTTTCTATTTGAATGATATGGCGTATGTGAAATTATGCTAGATTTCATGATAAGATTGAGGTTTCTAGGACTATTTTAGTAATTAAAGATTTAACTTAACTAGTGGAAAATTTTTCTAAAGCTTCAATGAAGAATGATATGTTAATTTCAACGTGATTAAGTTTTTTGGTATTAATACTCGTAGTGGTAAAGTTCTTTGTGCTCTTCCTGTTAGATGGGAGTTTTTTTCCATCAGACTGGGTTTAAATTAACACTGATGGGGTTGTCAGGGGTATCCTGATCTTGCTACTTGTGGAGGTATTTTTCGTGGGAGTATGAGGGAGTTTATTGGTGCTTTCTTTGTGTTTCTTGGAGTTCAGACTGCTAAGGTTGCTGAGTTTTATGGAGTTATACATGCTATGCAAGAAGCTTAAAAGATGAGGTTTACTAATGTCTGGCTTGAATGTGATTCTGCCTTGATTTGTGTTTCATAATCAATGAAATAGTTGTCTTAATTACTATGTGAAAATCAGGTTTAAGGTTACTCATATTTTTCGTGAAAAGAATATGTGTGTCGATAAGTTGACTAATTTAGGATTTATTCATAGAGAATCATTTCATTAGTATAATAACTTTCCATCCCTTTTGTTCTTAGAAATTATTTATGAATAGGTATAGTTTACCTATGTATCATTTTTGTTAATATATGGGTTTTGGTCTAGTCCTCCATATCTTTTTTTCTTTTTTCATGTGATGACTGATTGTTGTTACTTTTGGTATCAGCCTAGCTGAGATATCAAGTTGGATAGTGATATTTAACATGAAAGCTTTTATAAACAAATATTTTAGAATATATAAATATTTTGAACTAATTGATTTATTTACTCCTTAAAAGATCAAGATTCAAATCTTGAACTAATTGATTCAACACACAAGTCCCACCACTTCTCATATTAATTAAAGTTGATTTAATACTACATTAATTAATACTAAAATTTAAAATATATTAAAATTTAAAAAAAATCAAAATATAATGAATAGATTGAAGGTCACGAAAAAGTTAAGAAGTCTTTTCAAAAACACTTTTATTAAAGAAAATACCATAGAAACACTTTTGTTGAATAATAACTTCTAAAAGTACTTTTATTTAAATAATTATTTTAATTTATATAGGGGAATAATTATTTTTAACAATGGCATAATTTATGCACTGAGTGACTAATTATTTATGAAAGAAAACTTCTAAAACAAGTATTTATTTAAGTGTATTGTGTAATCTTTAGAGTATTTTCTAACACTTTCTATAAAAAATATAGTTGGTTTTTTTCAAGTTCAGATTTAGAATGTATTCCCTTTGTTTAGTCAATTTGATTTCGTTTAGTCAAAATTATGTAGAAAAAAATATTGAATATTTTTATGTAATTTGCTTAGTCATTTTAAATTCGTTTAGGTATTTACCTTTTTTTCAATGAAAGTAATCTCTTGTATAAGAAATTAATTTTGTACACCTAAAATCATTCTATTAAGTATTTTGATATTTTTTTTTTCTAATGAGTATAGCACATTTATTTAGTGAATATTCTGTTAATGTAGGTTTTTAAATTTCGTAATTTCAGAATGTGCTCTCATTAGTGAATCATATAAGTTAAGGATAAGTTAAGGATATTCAAATTACTATTATTGAATAACACGATAAAGATTCGAAAACTTCCGAGATTCAAATGCTTAAAAAAAATAATGTAAAACTTATAAATATTATATCAATTACAAAAAAAATCATCAAATTGGAACTAATTTTAGAGACTAAAATAATTAGTTACTATTGAATTAAATTAGAGATAATTTCATAGACTAAAAAAGTTATTAGTATCAAAAGTAGTTTCTATTATTAATAAAAATTTATATAAAATAGTTTTTAAATTAGTATCTAACTATTAGCTAAAGTTATTAATATTTTAAATTAGTCTTTAAAAAGTTAATTAAGACTAAGAATCTAAAATAATAGTAGCTAAAAAACTTTGATAGCTAATTTATATATCAATTTATAAATCATTTCATAAATTTTTATTAATAATAGAAAGTAATTTAGATATAATAAGTTTTTAATCTCTAAAATAATATATAATTTAATTAATATATTAACTAACTATTTTTGTCTTTAAATTTGGTTATTATTTAATGAATTTCTTGTAGTGATAATTAAAAAATAATTAAATATAGATAAAAATAATAATAATTATATTAATTAAATATATTTTAGAAACTAAAAAAAAATATTAGTATATCAAATAATTTTTTAATAAATATTTTTTAAATTGGTATCTAATTAGCTATCAAAAATTTTAACTACCAATTACTTAAATTTTTTAATTTAAAAAATTTAATGTATAAGATAATCATGTTATAAAAATATTTTTTATTGTTAATTTTTATTTATTTATATGGGTATATACGAATGATGAATTTCTTTATAATTAAGGACGATACATATTCCTTTAAGTGTTTTTAGTATTTCTTTTATTAAAAGTAAAATTTTATTTGGAATAACTTAATACTTAATGAAAACATTTATTTGATAAATAATCAACTTGAAACTTCAATTCTAATCTGCAAAGGAAATGCGAAAAAGACATTTGATTTTTTTGTCCACATTAATTGCTACAAAAGTTTTCTGAGAGAATCATACATTAAAAACAATAAATAAGTTAATGAATAGAACATTTTTATTAAAATGTTATTGTATTTTTTTTTTTACTATGCTTTTAAATAAATTATTATTATTATATTTTTTTTATAAACATTTCTAATATTTCACATTTTTGCTAACTTGTAATGCATAAGAAATGGTTGAACAATTTGTTACCATTGAGTGTGAACATTTATTTAACATAATATAGCATAAAATTATAAGCGTTATATTAAAATATATAAATGACAATCAATTTGAAATATATTAAAAAAATACTTAACCAACACTGTTGATAATTAAGAAAATAATTGAGCATATCATTAATATTTCACAGAATCCAATGTTTTAACTTTAAATTATTTCCATTGTTTCACTTTTTTTATTTTTTTATTTTTCACAATCTTTTGAAAACTTGAAGTGGTTTATTAAAGTAGATAGATAACTGTTATGAAATTGTTTAGTGATTTTCTTTTCATTTTCTCTCATTCAAAAACTTTATAAATTTGTTTATATTTTCTTTGGTGGTTCATTTTATTATATTATATTGTATTTCATAAAAAAGGTTAAATTATTTTATGAATAATTTTAGGTTAAAAAAGTTAAAAAAAAAAGGATTCCATTGATTTTGTTTTATACATATTTTGGTTAAGGTTTTGTTTTTCTCTTTGTTGTTTGAGAGCAAAAGGGTGATAATATCGATGAAGAAGAATGCATGCATTGGTTCACCAGAAAGTTGAGGGTCACATGTTTTCAACTGATATAAATCTGAAGATGCTTCAAACCATAGGCTTAAATTGCTGTGCCTCGTCCCACTTTTGTAAATATCAAAGTTATGAGTTTGTCATTTCCCACACTTTGCATGCAATGCTATAAGTCACCCAGAATGCTAAGAACTGCAAGAATTTTAGAGGTTCAAACTGACAACTTTTCAAATTTTTATAAATATGCTTTTTATCAAACAAACAAATTTTCCGTGTATCTGTGGGCTGGTTTTGGTAAGGAATAGCTCGTAGTTTTTGTTGGAAATTTGAAATAATTGAGAGTGTTAGATATTATTTTTATTCTATTTCTATCAACAGGAGTGTCAGATATTATTTTATCTCCCTTCTTAACTGTGTATAAGAGTTATTCTATTTCTATCAACCGGGTGTTAGTTACTATTTTATCTCTCTTCTTAACTATTGTATAAGGATTGTATTATCTCTCAATTAATTTATATTTATTTATTATTTTTTTATAATTTTTTAAAAAATGTTATTTTTTAATAGTTTTTGTATATTTACTATGTGAGAGAGAAATCTATAATTAAAGAGTATTGATTTTAACTCTACATTATTTTCTGTAAATATATAAATTTTAAAAATATTTTTTTTATCCGTCACAATCACGATTAAATATAAAATATTAATATTTTGAGATGATTCAACTCTTATAAAATAAAAATAAAAAAAATACTCTCGCTTAAAGTAACTATTTTTAGTTTTACACACAAAAATATTATTTAAAAAACATACACTTCGAGTGGCTAATTACTCATTCAACAAGACTTATAATATAAATAGTTGCTTCTTTTTCAGTGTTATTTTTATTGGAATTACCATTTTATCTGACAAAAATTAATATTTAATGTAGATATTTATTACATTGATAATCGAGATAAAACTTCATCCCACAACGATATGAATAAATATCTAACAATTTACCTTTTCTAAATTTTGTACATTTAAAACATGTTTTTCTATTCTTTCACTTGAAAAATGTAAGATACACATTCATTGAAATGTTGAGTTTGTTTCGATGTCTATTTTTTATTCATAACAGTTGATAAATGATTTTTTTTTTACTTGCTTCTTTGTGTATAATTTTTTTATTTTACCTTTTTAAAATAAAAAAATCTTAACTTTTTAATTAATCTATACTGCATATTTGATTATGCAATTATACATAATAAAAAAAACTACAAAATTTTATGTAGTAAAATACGTAGAAATAAAAACATTTCCCCAAAAAAAAAAATCTACACACCTTACTATTTATAATATATATAAATTAAATTAAAATAACTTATAGAAAATGCCAACATTATAAAAAGTGTGATAGAGAAACATAAAGGTATATGGAATCAGAATAAAAAGTGGTGTGAATGGAATTCATTTTAGAGTTATGTTATTAATAAATGAAATAATGTTTTAACAACTTATTTTTTTATATAATTAATTAATATGTTTTTTATAATAATCTGATAATAATATTGGATTTAATTAACAAAATTTTAATAAGTTATTAAATAATAGTTAAATTTATTGTATAAGTTGTTGTAAATAAGTAACTCTTTTAATAATCCAAAGTCATAAAAATAAGCAACACTACACACACAAGTACATACAAACAGAGGTGACAGATGGATCTCCGTGAAGCTGACATGCAAGGAAAAAAAGTTGAATAACATCAATTGATCGGTTTCAAAACTTGATCACTTTCTTCCAAAGAGGTTACATCATCACTCTTCCCAACACATCTTCACCGTCATCTTCTCTCCTCTCATCATGACCCCTTCTGTCAAAAACCACACAACTGAAATTCAATTCACTCATCATCGTCAAGGTGGAGAAGAGCTACCACATTTGCATGCAAATTCAGCTCCTCCTATGGAAAACAACACCAACACAAAAATGCAGCTGCATGCAGACCAAAAGTCTACCAGTAACAAGAGGTACCTACCCCTTTTGGTGATTAACTATGCCATGCTCTTTGTGGGTTCTCTTTCTGCTAGCTTGCTCTCTAAGTATTACTTCATCCACAAAGGTTCTAGCATTTGGGTTTCAACTTGGGTTCAAACCGCTGGCTTTCCTCTCTTGATGATCCCAATTTGTGTCCCTTATCTCTTTAAATTCACCAAGAGGGTGCCCTTCACTGATTTCACTCCAACAATGTTAATTCTCTCAGTTTCAGTTGGTATCATGTTGGGATTCAACAACCTTTTCTTCTCATGGGGAAATTCGTATCTTCCCATTTCAACCTCAGCCCTTTTGCTGTCTTCCCAACTTGTGTTCAACCTTCTCTTCTCTGTCATCATTGTGAACCAAAAAATGACCTTTTCAAACGTTAACTGTGTGATCCTTCTCACCCTGAGCTCCATCCTCCTAGCCTTGGACTCCAGCAACGAGAGGCCAGAGGGGCTCACGCAGAGGAACTACTTCTTTGGATTCTTCTGCACCATAGCCGCAGGGCTGTTGTTTGCATTCTACTTGCCTCTGATGGAGAAGATCTACAAGAGGGTGAACTGCTACGAAATGGTGATGGAAATGCAGCTTGTGATGGAGTTTGCAGCAACAACAATGGCCACAATTGGCATGGCAAGTGGGGGTGGATTTGCCAAAATGATCTCCGAGAGTACAATGGTGTTTGACAAGGGATGCATGGTTTATTGGGTGACAGTGGTGGCAAATGTGGTGACTTGGCAGCTCTGTTTCATGGGAACTGCAGGAATGGTGTTCTTGACATCTTCACTGACAGGGGGGATTTGCATGACAGCATTGCTGTCCATGAATGTGTTAGGAGGAGTTCTGGTTTACAAAGATGCATTTGGTGGTTTCAAAGCTGTGTCCACCATTCTCTGCATTTGGGGGTTCCTCTCTTATGTCTATGGCGTCCACAAAGTCAACAGAAAGGAGCACCACAAAGCTCTCACCGGAAACAAGAACAGCAGTGACTCATCCACCGACATCATCAACGTTGTGGCTTACTGAACTATGTGTTTGCTTTATGTTTTGCTAAAAAAAATGTATTTGCTTTTGTTTTGTTTTGTTTTGTGTGATGTAGTTTATTTTGTCATGTCATCTTCCACCAGTGTTTTTTAAGTATCAGTGTATCAGTATTCTCAGTTTCGTCTATTCAGAACGTTGTTGCATGTGTAATTTTACTCTTCAGTCATTGAGTGTTTCTAATATATTAGCAAAAGTGTTCTTGCATTCATGAATGTTGTGAAGGATTTGTTCAATTTTCTCTTTGTTCTAAATAACTGGAGTTTTACTCATGCCACTTATGGTCTCTGAAATTTCTAGGAATATTAATTAATCTTCGCATTACCTAAGCACTAAATAGAAACTATAACAATAATCATTAAATAGAAACTTAATATCAAGTTTTGTGTTAAATAATCGGTGTACTTTATATCAAGTTGATAGTTAAAACCATGTTTCTAATTAGATATTAATAAATTATTTATCAATAATAAAAAGTAATTTAAAAACTAAAAATTTGTTTAGTCTTAATTAATTTTTATCTATAAAATTAGTTTCTATTTAATAAATTTTTTATATTTTTTATAGGAAAATGACAATGTTATCATCATTATTAAAAAAAAATAAAAGTAGAGGAAAGAATTGAAAATTATTAAAAAATCTCTTTAAGGTTTAGTTACCATTAAAGTCTACTTCTTTTTATTATAGTATGTTATTTAAAATTTATTTTAACGAGTATTTATTAGGTTTTTGAGGTCATAGGTTTATATAAGTAAGTTTATCAATTCATTTATTTTCGAATCATTATTAAATCATCTATAAATTCACTCTCGATTCATTATTAAATCATTTATAAATATTATCGAATAATCTATAAATATATATTATTAAATAATCTATAAATATATTTGACACGTACTAGAATTACAATAAGTTCTTAAACTAGAGAATAATTTTAGAATTACAAGAAGATTTATAAATATTATCGAATAATCTATAAATATATTTGGCACGTACTAGAATTACAATAAGTTCTTAAACTAGAGAATAATTTTAGAATTACAAGAAGATCTTGAACTAGAGAATAATTTTATGACCACTAGCAATTATTTAAAATGATTAAAAAAACTTGTTTTTTTTTAAGAATTGCAGCATGGCATTTAAGTTGATATAGACAAAGTTAAACTTATTGAAGGAATTGCTATTTTTTGACACATATTTATGGAAGAGAAGCTTATTTGAGGAAGTGTTAGATATAAGGAGATAGTTTTCTAAAGAAGATTTAAAACTTAATTTGTGATTTTATGTGAGATTAAAGATGTCTATGATATTTTCAAATTGTTCACGGGTATAATCTGTGCAGCTATATATGAGAGCAAATTTTGTTTCTTTTAGATGCATTCCAACTTCCAACCTTTGCAAGACACTTCTCTCACTATACACAAATATGACACTCTTTCTTTCTCTATAGATTCCTCTTTTATGCATTATTCCCTAACTTTGTTTCTTACTTTTGCATAAAACATTATCTTAAATTAATATGATCTGATAAAAAAGAAATAGTTAAAAATGGTTTTTTTATAATAACATGAAATTGATTTTTATCATATAAGAACATTAGGTTCATTATAAGAAAATAATGAAATAGAAATTAATTTCACATGACAAAAAATAATTAGTTGTTATAGTGACTAAGTTAGAAATCATTTTAGAGACTAACAAAATTTTTGGTTTCTAAATTAGTTTCTATTATTGTTAAATGATTTCTAAATCGATATCTAATTAACAACCAAGATTTTAACTACCAAATATTTATATTCTAAATTTGGTAGCAAAAATCTTGGTTGCTAATTAGATACCAATTTATAAACCATTTAACAATAATATAAATTAATTTAGAAACTAAATTTTTTTGTAGTTTCTAAAATGGTTTCTAGTTTAGTCACTATAAAAACTAATTATTTTTTATCTATAAAACTAGTTTCTATTTCATGATTTTCTTGTAGTGATTTTTAGGTATTTAAAATAAAAAAAACTATTGAAACGAGTCTTTAATCATTCTTCTTACATGACAAACAAACTTTCAATCTAGACTATATTATAATATTTATATCAACGATGAATCAACATAAAATATTTTAACATTATAATATAGGTTGAAAATTCATTTGAAAAATATAAAATTTAGACCAAACATAACATATCAATGATGAATCGACATAAAATATCTTAACATTATAGTCGAAGTTGAAAATTGATTTAAAAAATCTAAAATTTAGACCAAACATAAAACATAAAAGTAAAACGTAAAATTAAAAAAAAAAATATTTAACCCATAAAAAAACTTAATTAATAATTATATTATTTCTGTTTAAAAGTAAACTTCTACAATGCTTAATCTTGTTTAGGGTTTAATTCATTACTAATTATCCAAACACTGTTTGTTTGTGGATATCAAGAGGTAAATATTTGAAATGTGTATAGTTTAATCATCAAATCTTACTGTATCACAGTTTGGTGCAAATATGTAATTTAAAACAACATTTTGGATAATCACGCTTCCTATTCATTCGTCACAATTAAAATTTATTTAGACTTCCAACAAAACCTCATTATTCTATCATCAAAAGTACATGTTTAGTCAAAAACTAAAAAATGTTGCTTGATTAAATCACATTTTTTTATTTATTTTTAAAAATATAAATAATTAAATAAATTAATAATTAAGTTATTTATTTTACCAAACTTATAAAATTTATATTAATTTATGTCAATAATTGACAGATTCATTATACTTAATCAATTTCTTTCAATCATATATATATATATATATATATATATAATCATGTTTTATTTTATCTACTAAATCTAAACATCAAATTTAGTCTTAATAGAAATGATTTAATGATTAAATGCACTAATGTTAATAAATAAACCCGAAACTTAATTGACTTAATTGCAATGGGATAAAATCTTACTTATTTTATATTTTAATGCTACCCTTTATTTGGATAGTGTGATTTAGGTTTTAGTTTTTCTTAATCAATCATGCTTATTAATTTCAGAATTAAATAAAATGTACAATTTTTTTTTACTACAAATCTTCAACTTTTAGTTATATATATATAGTTTTTATGCATAATTTAGGAAATAAAACAATTTATAAACTAAAAACTAGTGAAGATTTAATGGCTTTATAAGACAATATTATAAATTGAAGATATAAATTATGAAAATTGATGTTTCTATTATTTCTTTCATATTGGTGTCATTATTTTATAGGTTATGTGATCTTTAGGCCTGATTCAGAATCTAATATTCATTACATATTTTTCGATCACAGTTCCTTTACCCAACCAAGAACATTGACATTTGAGATTTTAATAAAAAAAAAAATCTCTTGGGTGAATGTAAATACTCCATCTCATAAGATCACAAGCAATATTTGGTTCCTAAAAACTATGTTCAATCCATGTAGCAAAAATAATGGACTCACTCAATTAATTTTCACTATTTTAGATTAATTATTATCTCATGTTTACGAGTTAGTAAATGCATGAAAAAAAACTACTTCATCTAGTTCAAATTAAATACACTGATAAAAAATAAGTTGTGTGAAAAATATTATAGCATTATAAATTTTAATGGTTCACATTTATTGTCATTGAAATCAACTGAGATAAGTAGAAATTTTTAGTATTAACTTATTATCAGTAATGATTAAGACACGTATTATTAAGTAAAGATTTTTTTTATCTATTTATATATTAGATAAATCTAGATTGGTATCTATCAAAAAATATTTACATCTACTAAGTAATTTTTTAATTCATATATAATAACCTTAAATACAATGGAAAGAAAAAATGCTATTTTTTATGAAATGCGATGCCTTATTTCTACACAATTTGGGCTGCTTCTTATTGCACCCCCTAATTCGTGCAGCACCCATAAATTTTGTAATTCCAAAAACATGTCTATGTCCAAAGTTTGAAATGTTCTCCACTCTGAAAGTTTTTTTCAAATCTGAGATTAGTTTATAGATTATATAATGTAGAATGTGTATTTTAAAAAATAAATTTAAATTACATAGTTCAAACGTTAATTTTGAATTTGAAAAAAAAAATTATGAATTATGTAATCCAATTTTTTTAAAAATAATTATGAATTATATAATTCATACACTAATCTTACTAATTTGAAAAAACTTATGGATTAAAATGTATTTTTTTAAAAAAATAAAAATTACACCGTTCAAAATGTTCTCAAAACGTGGAAAATGTTATACCATTACAAATTTTAATGGTTCACATTTTTTGTCATTGAAATCAACTGAGATAAGTGGAAATTTTTAGTATTAACTTATTATTAGTAATGATTAAGATACATTATTAAATAAATATTTTTTTATCTATTTATATATTAGATAAATCTAGATTGGTATCTATAAAAAAAATATTTATATATACTAATTATTATTTTTAATCAAAATATATATAATAACATTAAATACATGGAAAGAAAAAATGTTTTTTTCTTATGAAATGTGATGTCTTATTTCTACACAATTTGCAGACTGTTTCTTCCTGCACCTCCATACCTTCTTCTCTCACCTTCATATATTTTTGAATTTCCAAAAATGCCCCTCTGTAATATTTCGGATTATGTAATCTGGAAGTCATTTTTCAAATTTATAATTAGCTTCCGGATAATGTAATCCAGAAGCCTTTTTTCAGATGTATTATTACTTTCCGGATTACATAATCCAGAAGTCTTATTTAGCTTCTGGATTATGTAATCCGAAAGTCTTTTTTCAAATGTGTTCTGGATTATATAATCCGGAAACTAGTTTATGGGGGTGACAAAAAAGGATAAAAATGTATTTTCATATTGTGTATGGATGTGCCAGAAGAAGATATGGAGGTGCAGGAAGAAACAGTTCAATTTGCATAGCCGAGCCCGATCATGAAGATATGGGCTTATGTACACAGAAACTGAAGGCTGTTTATTCCTTCTGCACCTCCATAATTTTTACTGACACCCAATAGATATGGCAAAAGACTATTTTATCCTTAAAAAATACATTCTGAAGTTTTTAATCTGAAAATGATTTTTTTTTCTATTTACACCTTCCAGATTGTATAATCTGGAATCTATATCTAGATCTGAAAATACCTTTCGGATTATCCAATCTAAATCTTTTTCTTCTTTAAAAAGGTACATTTTGGATTACAAAATTCAGATGGTATTTTCAAATCTAAAAAGACTTACTGAATTCTATAATCTAGAAATAATTTTTAAAATCTATAATTTGGAATGTAGATTTTTAAAGAAGCTCATTTTAAATTATAGAATCTTAAATTTTTCTAGATCACTAATTCTAAAATAAAAATATCAATAAAATAAATGTTTTTTTTTATATATTTTAAGAAGTATGGACTTCCATAAAAAAACTATAGAAGTGCATAAAGAAACAACGAAAACCGAAAATGGGCCGTAATAGATAAGCCCAAAGAGGCCCATTAAGGTGACGTTTTGGCGGGAAGGCGTTGTTCTCCGTCATTTATTTCCCGCCACAGCACAGAGCCATTAGTAAGTAACGGTACAAGAGAACTGAGATTCCAAAAGCAGAAGTGTTTAGGGTTCGAAGTTCCGAGTAAGAAGCAGAGAAAGCAGAAACAATCGACAATGGAAGCGTTCGGTGGGTTCGTGGTGGACGAGAAAGCCGTTACTGTCGAGAACGCTTTTTTGGATTTTCTCAAAAGGTTCCCTTCTTCTTCGCTTTCGTCTTCTAATTCTTTCTTTTCATTTCGAATTGAAAATTACTAACTCTGCTGTTTTGTTTGGGCGGAATCGACAGTTTCAAATCTAGCCAACGGAACGAGCTTCAATACGAACCGGAGATTGAAGTGATGAGAGTCAGCGAATCCAACACTATGTTCATCGATTTCTCCCATGTCGTCAGATTCAGCGACCTCCTCCAGCAGACTATCTCTGATGAGTATTTGAGGTTTTTATTTCTGTCTTGAAACTTTGAATTTTTTTTATGATTTCGAACGCTGAGATTAGAAGCCACAAGATTTTTTTTTAATATTTCGCCGCACTAAGATTTGGTTTTTGTAGATATGAACCTTATTTGAGGAATGCTTGCAAGAGGTTTGTTATGGAACTCAAGCCATCAATTGTATCCGACGATGGCCCTAACAAGGACATCAACGTTGCTTTCTATAATATTGCCGTTATTAAGCGGTAAGTACATTTTTGCTCTACTTTTTACTTTTTACTGTTAATTGTTTTTTAATTTGTTGGTTGTGTCGAATTTTGACTTATTGAAGGCTCTGGTGTTTCAATTGCTAGAGTTTGAGTGAGCTCATATGGAATTAATATTGTGCATTTTGTTCACTGCTAAACTTGCCCTTTTGCAGGCTAAGGGAATTGGGTACATCGGAAATTGGGAGACTTGTATCCGTTACAGGAGTGGTGACGAGGACAAGTGAGGTTCGACCCGAACTTCTCCAAGGGACTTTCAAGTGCTTGGAATGCGGTAGTGTTATAAAGAATGTTGAACAGCAATTCAAGTATACCGAGGTGGTTAAAACAATATTATGTTTTAATTTTGATTCTTGTCATGTTTGATCAATATCATGTAATGCTCATGTATGGATTTTATTAGGTTATTTGTCATTTGCTGGGTGTATTGGTTTCTATTTTACTATTTTCATTATGATGTTATGCCACATTGCAGCCAACAATCTGTACAAATGCCACCTGTAGCAATCGAGCAAGGTGGGTACTGCTTCGCCATGAGAGCAAATTTGCTGATTGGCAGAGGGTCAGAATGCAGGAGACATCCAAAGAGATTCCTGCTGGCTCTCTTCCTAGGTCATTGGATGTTATTCTTCGTCATGAGATTGTGGAACAGGCCAGGGCTGGTGACACGTGAGATTTCTCTTGCCTTAAATTTCCTTGAACTAGTCAAATTATAGTGGCTCTTTCGATTGCCTGAATTTGAATAACAGTAATCGATAACATTCTGGCTATCTGTAGGGTGATCTTCACAGGTACTGTAGTTGTTATACCTGACATAATGGCATTAGCATCTCCTGGAGAAAGATCAGAGTGTCGTCGGGATGCTTCTCAACGCAAGGGCTCAACCGCTGGAAATGAAGGTGTCAGTGGCCTTAAGGCCCTGGGAGTCAGAGACCTCTCCTATCGTCTAGCGTTTATTGCTAACTCTGTTCAGGTTGGTTATTAGCGAATGTTCATGTCATATGTTCATGTGATCTAATTGATTTTGTAACGGATGTTGTTTTTGAATGACTTCATTCAGATTTGTGATGGAAGAAGAGAAATAGACATCAGGAATAGAAAGAAGGATGCCGATGACGATGACCAACTGTTTACTGTAAGTTTCACGATGCACTGCATCTATATCCTTTAATAATGTAATCTTTTGGTTCAGATTCTATATTGTAAGCTTTTGTGACCGGTTTTACCTCTATTATGAAACTTGTTGGGTATTCATTCATGTTTATCTAAGAGCTGTAAATAATTCATGTTGATCTAAGAGCGGTAATTTTGCTTTAATCATTAACTGGATATCACTGCTGTTGTCATTTGCTTTAATCAATGTAAGAATTTTAGGTTGATTGCTATTCTGCCTATGTTTATTTGAAAAAGCATAATTAACGCTATATTTATTTGCCTGGGTGATTTGACAGACACAAGAACTGGATGAAATTCAAAGAATGAGAAATACTCCCGATTTTTTCACCAAACTAGTTGAAAGCGTTGCTCCAACTGTTTTTGGTCATCCAGATATAAAGAGAGCTATCCTTCTTATGCTCCTG
>Ga0123342_1001125_pt1 | contig 44541 bp, 25 predicted proteins | sample Turbeawhitnodule_FD_89960 | JGI IMG/M metagenome (GOLD analysis project Ga0123342, IMG submission 89960) | Root nodule microbial communities of legume samples collected from Mexico - Turtle bean Mexico white nodule | ecosystem: Host-associated > Plants > Roots > Nodule | place: Mexico: Nepantla...
AAAAAAAAAAAAAAAAAAAAAAAAAAAAAAAATATAGTTTAAAAAGAAAAAAAAAAAAAAAAAAAGATTAAAAAAGGAAATAGACAGATTTATTTTTATTTATTTGGGAGATAAAATAGAGAGTCGAATGAAATACACCACAATCAACAAAATATTTTCGATATTATTAAAAATCTAAATAATGTTTTAATCTAATATTAAAATCATTTATTGTTTTATAAAGTTACTATAAAAGTTTTTTTTTAAATGAGAGGGATAGTGAACTTTTATCTCATTTATTCCAATTTGGTACGAAATAATGATTTGGTGATCCAATCAAATTAATTTTTCTCCATTCAATCAACGATAGAAATTTAATATTTTTATTATATTTTCCTTTTTTCTTATTTCTTTCCGTGTATAGAAATAATAAAAATTAATCGGTGAAATACTAACGTTTCACTAAGTTTTGAAGATTGTAACTGAAATCCCTTTGTTTGGTAAGAATTTTTTTTAAGGTGAAACTTAATCAAGAAAATATATAATTATTGTTTTAGAATATTTTTTTTTGTGATTTTAAATTGTCAGATAGAAGTAAAAAAAGTACTGTTTCCAATTTAATTTCTCCTTTTATCTTTTTAAAAAAAAAATACTGTCCTTTAAGTCGTGTGTGTATATACACTAAAATATATATCTTCAAAGTGAAAAAATAAGGGTATTTAATTCACCAAACACTGAGATTAATTGCGAGAAAGCTATTTTAAATTAACCAATAGTTTCAAGATTGATCATATATCATAATCGCTTAATTTTGTAAATCAGTTATTTGTACTAGAATCAGGTATAATTAAATATTAGATATATAATAGTACCCTAATAAAAAAAAATGAACGATAAAAAGAACAAAATAACTAAATCATAATTTATTAACATAATATATTTTAATATCTGATTTTAATAATTTATTTAATAATCACACTAACTAGCAGTTCCCCCTTTTGAGTTTAAGTCCTAAGAATGTTAGTGTATACATTAACTTGGATAAGGAAAAGTTTATGACCCTTACTTCTTTTTCCACTTTTCTACTTTACTTCAAGAGATACTCACAAATTTGAAAGCTAAAATTAATATGCATTTCAAATAAACTCAAGCATAACACAGGGCACCATGTTGCACTGCTAAAATTAATATGCATTTCAAATAAACTCAAGCATAAACATGAATTTGAACTTAAAAATCCTGGGCAAATACAGTAAGAAATGCCCTAAAAAGTTGCAGAATATATAATAAGAGACTGATATCTGATATCCCCTGCTTACCCCCGATTAGTATGATTTGCTATGTACAAAACTATCACCTAAAGCAAAAACCATACTTCCATTCTCAATCAGAAATTGCTGACTGCAAAAACGTTCAAAAATTGAAGTATCACAACTTTCCCAACCAACCAGGTAATGTGAAAACGGCCTTATCACAATCTATCTTCTTCAGTCTCATATCAGACCAAAGAAAAGTGCACTGCAGCATGTTTTCTTCTCCTCCCCAAAATATTCATCCAACAAAATTTATCCTAAATAAGACAAAGCTAAAAACAAAGGAAAACAATAGACTATATTGACTCTACCCTTTCAAAGCAAATTGTTACAACCAAGGTTCTAAACTGTGGTTGTCACTGCATCTTCGATATTCCAAGAAAAAATATGATAAAATGCAGTCAATGCTGCCGTAGTTGTGCTGTCAGAAACAGTCCAGAAACCTTCACATTGGAAATTGAACTCATAGTCCTAACTAAGGAGAAAATCTAAGAGTGTTGCGAAATGGCAGTAGCAGCAACAGAGGAGACAGAAAGTCTCCTTGCAGGACGAGTAGAGTTCTTCACATAAGATGAATTCCACTCACCACCATCTTGAGCATAATAATCCATTGGATAGTCTCCACCAAAATCCTTTGCATCCCCCTCACAACAAGAACCACTCCTCTTACCACAACCCACACTCTCATCACAAACCTCATTCTTCTCCCACCACCCAGGTATCAATCCCAGTGCAACATCTGCCTCAAAAGAAGTAAGCACCGGTTTCACAAACGCCTCGCCCCAATCAATGGACAACCTCGGACACGCAATCTGAATCCAAGCATCCACAGAATCCTCAAACAGAGCAACCCTCCCAGGACTTAGCTCCGACATCAAAACCACAGTGTAATCCAACCCTCTCTCCCTCATCTTCTTCTCCAACCTCTCCAAAATCCTAGGATTCCCTTGCCTCCCCAGAGTCCCCAAAACCACACCCCAACTCCGAGCCTCCCTCGCCTTCAAAATCGCGTTTTTCCTCGACCGCTTCATACCCACATGATCGTATTCCTCCAGAAACAACTTCCCCATGTAAGGGTCATACCTGAATGCCCTAATCCCCGGATTCGCAATCATGAACGCCTCCAAATGAAACCTTCCATCCGCCACAAACACCAAAACGCTTTCACCAACGCCGCAACCAAGCGAATTCGACGAGACCCTGGGCGCGGTGCAGCCCAGAACCTCACCCGCGGAGAGCGGCTTCGACTGAGGAACCAAAACCCTAAACCCTAACTCCTCCAACTGCGGCTTTGCGGCGCGAATCGCCGAGGCGAATTGGATTGTCCCGGCGACAACGAGGGTTTGGGGGCGCGATTCGAGGTTCAACCTGACGGTGTCGACGAAGTGCGGGACGTCGATTTTGATGTCGACGAAAACGTAGAGGCAGGGGATCGTGGTGGCGTCGATGGGGACGAGGCAGCTGTGGCCGTAGTGGATGAGGAGGTCGGCATCGAGGGCGGCGGCGGCGAAGTCGTCGACGCAGCAGGCGCCGTAGGTGACGTCGCCGAGGACGTAGCAGTGGGTGACGGCGGCGAAGGTGGTGAAGATGTCGGAGAGGGAAAGAGAGTACATGAGAAGGCCCTCGGGGAACTGGAGGGCGACGCGCTTGGCGCCCGTGGAGAGCACGCGCCAAACGGACTTGTGAATCTCGAAGTTGTAGTTGGAGGGGAGGACGGAGATGGCGGCGTTGAGAAGTGGGTCGTTGAGGATTGAATCTGGAACTTGATTTTTGACGAAACGCTTTGGCTTTGGCTTTGGCTTTGGGTTTGAAGATGAAGAAGAATGAGAAATGAGGTGCATCTCTGCTTCTGCTTTGCCTTCCTCTGACTCCATTGTTATCTCTTCTTCTTTCTCTCTGCTTTCTTTCTACTCACACCAAATCTCTTATTTTATGAATGAAAAATGTTTTTATACTTCACTTCCTCGGTTTTCTTTTAAATGTTGTATTTTTTAAAGAAAGAAAAATCACTATCATTTGTAAGGTTCAAAACAATATTTATTTTTATGTCATTTTAATTTATTCATTTATTCATACAAATTTGTTGTAAAATAATAAAATCAATATTTTTATTTTTTAAAAATATCCTCAACGGTATTTAAAAAATTAAGAGGGGAAATGCAAATAACCCCTGCCTTTGAATGGTTTAAATTACACTCTATTTAACAAGTTATTGAATTATTAGATTTTCATTTTTAAATGTTATTAAAGGTTAGTTTAATTTACTTTTCTTTATCAAAACCAATTAGTCTCTCGTTTTTACGCAGAAACGAACATAAATTACAAACAGAATAGATTTTCTTTTTATTAGCCTTGACTCAAAATATTTGAGAAGAACTAGAAGTAGACACTCTTTGAATGAGAGACTAAGAATTTAATTTATCCTTTCATTAATAATTAATATATGCTATATTTTCTTAATGAAAATGTTTCTCAATACTAATTGTTTTTTGAAAATTTAAATTGATAATATGTATAATCAAGACAATTAATAGTTTGACGATTAAACTCATCTCTAAGTCACATTAAAAGACAATTTTTTCATGGTTAATTTCTATCATTACACCTCTTTCATTAAAATAGTTAAAAAGTAAAATATATAGCTTAAAACCTAACTAACACGTACTCCCAAGGTTGAAAAATTCACCCATCCAAATAAGTATATGATAAGTTAGTTGGTTTTTATAATCATTTTAAACATTTAAATTAAATAATTTATAAGTTTTTTAGTAGTAATAATTTCCATTTTTTGTAGTTAAATAATTTCTAATTTACCGACTTAATTATTATGCACGGAAATTAACTCTATTTAGTATCTCATGAAAGAATTTTGATCTATTCTTTTAATTTTTCAAATTGAAAAATGGTAATTTGTCATAATCCTTTTATAATTGTAACACCAATTAAAAATAAATATCATGTCCAAGTATTAAAATATTTAGTCACTTTGATATCCCATCAAACAGTAATCAGTTATAAAAAATAAATAAAAAATTGGTTGTTTTCTACAAAAACACTGTACTTGTAAAAATAAAAATCACTTAAAATCAGAACAGTGCCATGAGTACATATAAATATAGCTCCAGGGTCCAGATACTGTTCAGTAATTTAAAAATTGGGAGTTTTTCATTCATAATTTCTGAAAATACTTTCTGGAGCAAACTTAATAAGAATTATTCCCAAGAATTACAACAGAAAATAGAATTGATGAGTTTCACGAGCAGTACAATTCCAAAGATTTTATGGGTGTTATGTAGGTATAACTAGTTAGAAAGATATATGTATATTCTATTATGATACATGTGGTGAAATACAGTGATGATAAGGCAAATGAATTAATAACTGACTCTCCATCTAATCTTGTTTCCCTTACAAAAGGACACCGAATCAAAACCTGAAAGATACATGCGTATAATCAGATAAATGAACACGTAAAAGCATCATCAATTCTACAACTGGTACATGAGATAACAGAAGAAGAAAAATCTGAGTTTAGAGAATGGTTGCCTCAAATCAAACAGAACCAAGATAAAATAAAAGTCGCACCACGATCACCACCTTAGACAGTCACGACGCAAGCGCGATAAGCATAGGTTCAAAGACCACCTGCACCAACAGTGAATGATCAACAAGGTAACAATAAAAAAGATAGAGATTTTGCACAATTAAAATTAAAAAAATAATAATAATCTTGCTTGACATTAGCTGATACGCACAAAAAAAGATGATGGAAGTTTCATAGGTGCAAACACACTGAGAGGGAAAAAAACGATGGCACGGACTTTCTACAATAATATCCATACCTGTATGACAACGAATGGACAAGAAAGGCAGACAATAGGTGCAACTCGTCCCAGATTGGGGGCGCGAGACAAGATTGTTTAACAGAGTCCCACTACGCCTTCACGTTGACTACCAAAAGTAGATTTACTTAGGTAGCAGAACCTTTTAAAAAATAATAACTAAACAAAAGCATCACTAAACAAATATCACCAGATTGCTGAGACATCTGATTATAAAATAAATCAAGTTTGTTTTCCAATTTAAACCCATGAAAACAGTATCTATATCAGTTCTGAACCAAAAGAATGTATACCTAAAGAGGAGATAGGAGAAAGCCACTTAAATATAATCAAATCATCCAACCAGGGATAATTATACACCTACTGGCTATAATAAAAAATAAAATAGAAAACAGAAAAAGAATAACTTCAAAAACGGACATCCCTTCAGAGGTATGTACCATGCATAAAGCCTATAAAACAGCCATGATAACGAAATTAGCAACACTGGGATCCATTAGAATGGGATCTTACCCTTTATACAACAGAGTATTTGCCCGGTTGATTTCCACCAGGAAGTTGCAAAGCCTGATTTGTGATGTCTTCCAAAACACGCTTCAATTGTGCTTTAGCTGTCTTAACAGACTGCTCGGTAGGACCTTCAATGAACAAGTAGAGTTTGCGTTCTCCAGGTCCTGGGATTTTTCCAGGTGGGAAGAACTGCCCCCTGGTGGTAATGGCAGCTCCAGTCCAATCAGATATGGGGCCTAATGTTTCCTTATGCGTAACTTTCCAGCGAGCATTCTGGGGGAAATCATTTATTTCCAACTCAGCCTCATAATGCTCTGGTAATGCTTCTGATTGTATTTTTTCTATGTTGCGATGCAAGTTCATAGCAGCTAGAGCTGCTCGAGCTGCGCCATCATTTGCAGCAAGGGGTAGCCCAGTACCAGGCAAGACTGCAGGGGTCTGGAGACCAAGTACAGACGGAAAAGAAACAGGCAGTCCACCATTAGAAATCAGCTGAGCAGCAGAGATGGGAGTAGGCAATGCAGGAGCATTAACTTTAGTGGCAGCAAGAATCTGAGCAAAAGCAGGATGCTGTGAGATATCACCTCCTGCCTTCCGAATACCTTCATCTTCATCTTCGGAATCTGACTTGTCTTCTTCAAACCCATATTCCTTGGCTTGTGCTTTCTTTGCTGCTCTCCTCACCTCATCTTCCTCTTCATTAAATTTAAAGCCACTGCCTCCATAACCAGTCCCATGGGCTTGCTCCAGTCCTTGATTCACCTTGGCCATAAAGCCATCAGCAAGAGTTTTCAGATCATTGGGAACAGTCTGCTCAGATAATTCCAAGGCTTTCAGCAGATCAGGTGCATATCTTGCCTCTTCCTCAGATATAAATGTAATGGCACAACCCTTTCGACCAGCTCGTCCAGTGCGCCCAACTCGGTGTACATAATCTTCGTAGTGGTTAGGAACATCAAAATTGATCACTAATTCTAGCTCCTTAACATCTAATCCCCTGGCAGCAATACTTGTTGCAACCAACAAACTGCAGACATTGCTTTTAAAGTCAGATATTGTGGATTCTCGGTCTGTCTGGTCCTTAGCCCCGTGAAGAGAAAGGCATGGATAACCATGCCTGAGCAGATCCTTGAACAAACTATCACATTTCTCCTGGGAGTGAACAAATATCAGGATCTTTCCTTTCTCGTACCATTCCCCCAATATTTCTAAGAGTCTAAGGAACCTTTCATTATCTGGTCTCACCTCAACTAGCTGTAATATGTCTTTGTTCACTACACTCCTCCCGCCAACTTGAATTTCAACAGGTTTATTCAAAACCTTCCGAGCCAGAATTTCAACCTGGCGGGGGAAAGTTGCAGAGAAAAGAACTGTTTGACGATCTGGACGAATATTCTGAACAATTCGTGCAATTTGAGGTTCAAAGCCCATGTCAAACATTCGATCAGCCTCATCCATGACCAGATAAGTGACTCTACGCAAGTTAGTTATTTTTCCACTACTGGTGCATAATATGTCAATCATCCTACCTGGAGTACAAACCACTATCTCAGCACCACGTTTCAACTCACTAATTTGTTGAGCAACACCGGAGCCTCCATACACAGGCACGCACCTGAGACCTAGTATCTTAGCAAATTTTTTTATATCACTGTGAATCTGTTGAACAAGTTCCCTTGTAGGGGCCATAATAAGCCCAATAGGTCCATCTCCGGCAACAACTGGTGGCTGATCCTTGATATGCCTCAGCATTGGCAGAACAAAAGCAAGTGTTTTGCCTGACCCAGTTTTAGCAATCCCTATGCAATCTCGGCCACTCATGATTACAGGGAGAGCCTGAGCTTGAATAGGCATCGGCTTTTCAAAGTTCATCTTCTTTATTGTCTCCAAAACTTTGCTACCAAGTCCAGTCTGGTGCCATGATTTTATAGGCTTTGGCACATCCTTTCCATGTATCTTCAATTCCAACTGCTTCCTGTATACTGCAGCTTCTTCTGGAGTCATCTTCGACATCTCCTTCACTTCAATATAAAAAGTTTTCTTGAATGGTTCATAGTCAATCTTTGAGTGGTCAACTAAAGAAAGCTTCTCGGCTTTGGTTTTCTTCACTCTTTTCATGAACTCATCATCATCTTCATCCAATGGATCCCTCTCAACTTCATCATCAGCATAATCTGAGTCAGACTCTTCACCAGGAATTATTCTGCCAATAGACTTATTTGAACCTTTCCTTGACTGTGTACCACGACTTTGCTCATTCCCTTTATCTTTGGCTTTTATGTCAACGGCTTTATCAGAAATTACTGATGTCACAGCATTGTTCAGCTTTTCAACTTCAGGTAGAACCATAGAATTCATGAAAGCATCCAATGGATCTATTTCATCATCTTCAGGTGTACCAGCAGTTCCCTCCTGTAAATCAGATGCAATTGTCCCATTATCCGTGTCTACCTCCATCACATCCTTAGGTTCCATATCAGCAGGTTTGTCATCTTCATCTACATCCATACCTGTATCTTGCTTCTCTGTTCCCGGTCCTTCTTCATCATCAGATTCCCCTTCTAGTGTCCAGGTCTTTCCAGACTCAGGTTCATTAGCACTTACTTCACCATGCTTTTCTCTTTCTGCTTCTTCTTTCTTCCTTCTCAGCTCTTGCCACTCTTGAACTCTCCTCCTCCGCTTTTCTATTTCTTCATCCAACCTCTTCTGTTCATTTTCCATCTCCTCTTCACGGGTAGGTTTTATCTCTCCATCTTTGGTATCTGAATCATCTCCAACACTCTTTTTTCTTGGGCTTCCTTCATGTTCCTCAGATTGCCTGCTTGGCTTGCTGACGCTTCTTTCCCTCTCTCTCTTCTTGTAATAACCATCTTCCTTCCTGTGCCGCTTTCTATCCCTCTCCCTAGATTCACCATCACTGTAATCACTATCAACTTCTCTACGCTTCTCCCTCTCCCGTGCTCTCCTCGCCCTTTCTCTTTCTTTTTCCTTCTCTCTCTCATGATCCCTCCTTTCCCTTTCCCTCTCTCTAATCCTCTCCTTATCTTCTTTTCTTTCCCTCTCTTTCTCTTTTTCCTTTACTCTGTCTGTCTTCTCCCTGTCTTCCCTATCCCTTTCCCTTTTCTTCTCTCGACCTCTTTCTCTCTCCACATCCTTATCTTTATCTTTGCGCTTCTCCCTGTCTCGATCATGCTTCTCTTCAGAATCAGTACTCCTCTCTCTTTCAGGTTTTCGTGACTCACGATCCCTCTTCTCCCTATCCCTGTGCCTCCCGTCGTTTTTATCCTTACCCCTTTCTCCAGTTCTATCACGGTCACGGTCGCGGTGACTCCTCTTAGAATCCCCATCTTTCACCTCATGAATTTCTTTCCTCGATCTATGCTTTCCCTCATCCATTGTTCCCTCCTACAAATTCACACCTACACGTTAGTAACACCAACATACTGCAAACACACAGTATTCCTAAACCCTAGGAGAGAAATTCATTCCGCAACCATACTCAAATGTAAGCACAGAGTGTTTCAAAGCAATTACAACAACAACAACAACTTAATAAAGGAAAATCATATGCATACAGAATATTTCGTCGCATCAATGCAAATCAGGAAATGGAAAATCACGGCATGGCATAAAGCGGAAACAGAGCATATCAAGAATTTTCAACCGTAAACTAGGGATTCGAATTCACGTGACAGAGTCGAGCACGGAAGAACGCTGAAATGAATGTGAATCGAAATGCAAATGAACAGAGCAGGTAAAACAAAAAGCATAGTATTGAAAAGATAGAGAGAAGTGCGAACCTCGCAACCAGTTTCAAAATCGGAACGGTAGAGAGAAACAAATGAATTTCTCAGTCGCGTAGAAGCGAAGCTCGATAACTAGGGCACCGCACTCCCTCGCGGCGGCGACAAACACACCAAAACGGAACTGCTTTCAGTGTCGCATTACAAATAACAAACAATATAACAACGTCGCAGAAACAAAATTCATTTTGCAGCTAATACAACTAAATATTTCCAAAACTATATATCTTTTATATTTAAATAAATGTTTTTAATCAGAAATACTCGTTTATTATGTGTATTTGTTACCCTGAAAATAAAACTATTCGTATTTTATTTATTTTCTATGGTAGTCTTCAAAAATAAAAAATGTCAAAGTTTTAAAGGACATTATCAATAAGAGAAATCTAACAAGTACATTTTAAATTATTCAGATGAATTATTTTATCATTATCAAGTAGGTGATAATAATCCTATGGACAACTAAAACAATCATTTAAATTAAATTTAAATCTTGTAAATTAAAAAAAAAAAACTTAAATGAAAGAAATAATTTTATTCAAAATGTCAACTAATTTCTAAATCGATATTAATAGTCTACAAAGCTTTTATTCGATCAAAAGAATATTTTGAGTTTGTCTCGTATTAAATAAGAAGATCAATATATAAAAAAAAATTGTGTTTTTACTCAGTAAATCTCTACTTATCTTAAATTAAATAAGAATGTAATTAAAAAATAATATATTAAAGAAATTCATAAACTTAATGTTAAAAAATTTAAATTATAAATATTTTTTTAAATTTTCTCACATTGAGCAAAAATGTGTTTGAAGATTAATATATACAAAAGAAGAGTGGGCAACCTATGTTACAAATAAATGTAAATAAATGTGAATATATCTTAAATTGAGGTAACTAAAAATTATTACAATATATATAAAAAAAAAACTCTCAAACTTAATGTTAAAAGTTTTTAATTAGAAATGATTTCTTTAACTTTTTTTTAAATGAAATGTTGTTTAATAAACCCTAGATCAACTTGAATTTTTCAGGAAAAAGAAAAAACCAAATCGATAGGGTGATTTAGTTTAACTAGTGAAGTGGAGCTTTGGAAACACATACATTTGGAGAAGATGAGCATGAGTGTTTAAGGATCAAATCAAATGAGAAATAGAATTGAATTAGACTTAAAATTCATTTTTTAATTTATTTTAACAAGTGTTTGTTGAGTTTTTTAGGTCATTCGTTATCGACCATCAATAATATGTATTTTTACACGAGTTGACATATTTGATGCAAACATTATTTTCTAAGATTGAGTTAGGATTAAAGTTATTTTTTTAATAATGAATAATAATTTGAAAAACAGTTGTAAAATCACTTTCTAGCAGTTCCTCAAAGTGTAAAATCACTATTTGCTTCACATTTTGGTTGGACATTTGTCTGTGGTACATTGGTGCATCCCATGATGATACTTTTACCGTGTGATTTTGATTTTGAATGGCAAATCAAGTTTAAGATCCCATCTATTTCAAAGCTGAGTATAATTATTTTTGGTTAAAATTGGTTATTATAATGTGTATATGAATTAGTTTCGGTAGTAGTAAATTGACATTAAACAAATACTTTTTATTACAAAAAGACTGCATTTTTTTTCTATGTATCCCAATCCCAATGAATACAGTAATTTTTTATTGATTTTATTAAAATGTTTATAAGACTTTTTACTTTGATATCCCAATAATGTGTATAATATGTAAATTAATTAAAAGTTACATAAGATTAAAATTATAAATGACAACAAAATTAATATCATCTTGAACTTTAGATTTGATGATTAAATAAAAACAGTTTTCTTTTAAATGTAACCCTTAAAAACTATTTTTTTTTAATTAAAGCTTCGAAGTAGCAACAGTTTTTGAAGCAGATTGATTTCATTCCAAGTCTAATTCATTTTCTGTTCAATGAAATCTTATTCAGATTTTGCTTTTAGACAAATTTCTCTACTATTGTCACAAAATTGAGTATTTGCATTACTACATTTTCTATCCAATGAAATCTTATTCAGTTTTGATATTTGAACAATATTTTCCATAAAAAAATTAACTTCCTTGCATACTAAAACTAATTTTTGTATAAATTATTTTATACAGCTTTTCTAGATCTATATTTTGAATTCATATAAAAACTACATTTAATTTATAAAAAAATTAACTTTTTTTCATATTTTTCTCTGTTAGAAGTAATCATAGAAAAGTTTATACAAAAGTGTATACAACATACTTGCAAAAAGTGAGGTGAAAAAACCTGAACTAACTTGATCAAGGTGCCATCAAAAACCTATATAGTAGACAGGAAAATAGTGCTTCCAAGGGCAATGTCAAGGTGGAGAAGACAAGAAGACAAATATATATATAAAATAAAATGGTTCACGCATGAACTTCATGCACCTTATATTTTATCTAGTTACATGATGAATTGGGGTCTATACTACAAATTCATCAAAAAAAAACTAACCATAAATCTCATAAGATTTCTCTTTTGTTAGAAACAAGACATACCCAAATTGCTAACACCGCTAAAATTATTGTTCTCATATATAAACAATGTACATGTAACCTATTATTTTCTCTCCACACCAGTATTTGACAAAGCTGCATTAGTAGCTGCTTTTAAAGGTGGCCTATTAATCTTCTCAAGTAATCTACTAAATACTAATTTGACTGGTATGCAAGCGACAGTAGTGAGCTCAGATATCTCTGGTTTAATCAACCTATTTGTTTGATAAAAACTTCTATCATGTAATTGATTTTTACCATGATTACTTTCAATAGATAATGAAGACAGAGTTCTAGTTTTCTGACTAGATGATGACAAACTCACTTTCTTTGGCATCTTTTTTGTGGACTTCTTGTCTACCGAAGGTGAAGGACTGTTAAGGCCACTCTTCCTGGAAAGGCTGGCCTTGTGACTGGAACTTCCATCATTTAATTTCTTATATTCAATATTTCTTTCTTGATCTATGGAAAAATCTGCATCACTCTCAACACCATTAGATGACAATACAAGGGGACGAGGAACACGAAAATTTGCTGTTCTCCTTGCAGTTCTCCAAGCTGGTGGAAGTACACTACTTCCCTCAAAGCCAATCCCCTCGTTACTAAAGTCATCAACCACAGAAAAAAGATTATCTGATGAACCATCCTTAAGGGCTTCAATTTGGATTGGGTGCCCTATTATTGACTTCCCATCTAGCTTACTTGTGATAGAAACAATGGGGACAGGCGCTTTCCTATAGCTTGCTTGAACCTTCAAGTCTACATCAACCAGCATCGACCTCCTTCCATCAAAATTATAGCGATCACCATATAATGGAGCACACCCTTTACTTTCCCAATATCCTTTGAAGGCAGTCTGATCTTCCCGAGCCCATTCATCCCATTCAACACCGGGACCAATTTTATTTTGACCTTTTCCTAGTGCTTTGGGGGTTAGAGAATATTCATCTTCAAACCCAAACTTTTGATCTGTGTCATCAAAAACATCACTAATACCATTCACATAGTAATGCAAACTTGGATCCAATCTCCTGTGATTTAAACGGCTTCTCAGTCCTCCAACATCTGCTCCATAAAAAACAACACCTCTCCCATCAGGAGCACCAACAAACCTCTTTGCAAGATTACGATTATTCCTCTTTCCTTTTAATTTCCATTTGGATACCGCTTCATTACCTGATATATGCTCAGGAGGATAGAGGTGAGGAATGTCTCGAGAAATTGTCAACTCATCAAGTTCCTCACTGCTAGTGCTTTCTTGTTCTTCAGTATCATGACAAGTTTCTGTGGTTACAATTACATCAGAAGAGTGAAAAAGAATATTTGAAACAACATAAAAAAAGTTATCCTCTCTCCCTCCCTCTGTGAAACAGGCAAGTAGTACCACAACATAACAGAAACCATGTTGACTTCCAATCTGACATATATAATTGGTTTAGCTTTAATGCATAATCCACAATAAATAATGTCACGGTTTTTTTAAGGACTGGATTGCTTGATTGAGCTCATGCGTTTATATTATATTTCTTTTTTGTATGCTTCCAGCTCCTTACTTAGTTTCTCTATCTATAATCCTTTTTTTCTTGACTTAAAGAATGGAAGGAGAATAGCAATTTCCCACAAGAAATTGTAAGCAAAACAGAGCATCTTCACCAGTTGGTTAACTTGAAATAGAAAAGATGGGGAATCATCTCTAAATATACCTGAAAGTGTAATCATCTCGTCATCTTTGTCAAGTTCCATTTCAGAGGAATCTGAATCAGCATTAGCAGAACCAGTTTCAAAAGAATCAGATTCCACAACATCCATAAAAGCAGATTCACTCTCATCAGCCAAAGAACTGCAATAAGCATAATCCCCTCCAAGTTGGGAAGCTGACATTGCAACATTGGCAGGAATCTCCTTGTAATCCAGAGAATCACTAGATTCTGCTGGAAAATAAACAAATCTGCTCCTTTTTGATCGGTGCGCTACACCTACTTGCTCCAGTCCTGAAAACAAAGCATCACCCACTGTATTATATATCTCTCTCTCCATCCAACATCAACCTTTTTTTTTTGTCTAAATAGTTTTACCATTGGCTTGAATGAACTTCCAATGCAAAGACCCATCACTGGTTAGCGCGGTGCTATACTCAGCTATTAGTTTATAATCAACATTATATCATCAGAGGATGAGAGCGGGCCTCTCAAAGGAAATTTTGAGCTCAATCCTCTTCATAGGATCTACCATGTGAGTTTGTTTTTCATTCTCATTTCTTAATGTTACTGGTTATGGATGCATGACTATGCCTTTCTTAACAGTACATTATATAATCTAAAATCAGTCTAGTAAGAAGCAACACCTATTTTTTCTTGCTTCTTTAAGATTTGCCTCTCAAGTTCAAGAGCATGAAGAATAGCATCTTCTCTGCGAGCATATTTCTCTCTTTTCTTTAAGGGAATACCCTGGGCAGACTCTGCCCTTTCAATACATCCATCAAATTCACCGCACCGGAATGTCTTCACACGCTTGGATTTCTCCAAATTGTACCAATCTCTGTTTAAAACAACACCAACCCACAGAAGGAAAATCAGAAAAATATAATGAAAACACCAATGACAACTGATACAGCAGCACAATAGATGTCACAAGAAGATGTCTGGATAACTCTCTGACTCATTGAAACCATTCAACAAACATAGTATATGCACATAAATCCTCACAATCAGATAAACGTCGGCATAACAGTTTTCTCAACAGATATTGACTTAGTTATCAGTGTCTAAACTAAACTAAGCAGCACTACAATCAACAAAGCATGGAGCAAATTGAAACCACATATAAGTAATCAAATTTCAATAAATAACAAAATGAAAAGGACTATTACACGCTAGCATCTTCCCTTCCGAGAAGCTTAACGGGAGTTCCTGAACGAGGCGAGGTGAGATGAGAAGCAGAAAGGTGATCGGGACCAAGTATTTGACCGGGCCACCACGAACCGTTCCTTCTTCGAACCCACACAATCGATCCAACGTCGCAATCCACCGCACCCAACCCCGAACTCTCCATCTCTCGAACTCTCCCTTTACCTTTCGCTTTCTTTCGCTTCCCCAGTTTTCCACTCTTTTCCTTCCGCTCTCGATGAGAGTCAATGCGGTGGCTCTGCCGCCGGCGAAGAGACACGACGAACGGAGGACTCGGGCACCGTCGTGAATGGACAGTCCGATAAGTGCGACGTGAGTTAGGGCACAGGATTCCAATCAGATTTGGGAAATTTAATTTTTAGGGTTTTCAATTTTGACTTTGCTTAATTAAAATTCCACGCCCAAACAAATGTATGAATGTTCTAGAAGCATTGGTTTTCACTGTAGGATTTGGTTAGCTACATAATGACATGTGTGGACAGTGCTGGCTGGTGCCATGTGGCACCATATTTTCATTTTAATTTAGATAAGTAAAATAAATTTTCAATTCTTAATTAAAACAGGAATTTGACCAGTGTTAATGTAAATTATTAAATAAAAAAAATAAGAAATTAATATTTTAAAACTCTAAATCTAGTAGTTTACATAACTATATTAGATTGTGTTTTTATTAAATACTATTAAACTCTAAAGTTGTTTCTTCAAGTAAAATTCTTACACTAAGCATTAATAACTCTAAAAATAATATATGCCTCTTACAAGTTTAGGTAGGCAACATCAAATCAAGTCACACTTATTAAAAAAAAAAGTTTCGTTCATTTTTTTAAAAACTATTAAAAAATAATACCTAATTATATATGAGATGCATTTAATTCATTTCGACCAACAAGTTCATCACACTAGTGAAGTACACCTAAAAGAAGAATTGAAACTGATCCAACGACCACGAATTCACAATGGTCACTTTATTCAAATTATGGGCTAAAGAATATTTAATTTGTGCTTTTCCAATATTTTTGTTTGTTTAGTGAAATTCAATAGTTATTGAGAATTAGATAAATATGTTATTTTTCTAAAAATATCGTGTGTAATTTTTTTATTTATTTGCATCGCATGTTATCTATATCTACATTAACGAAAGAGAAGAGATTTTAAGTGAATAAGTAGCCTTAAAAGCTTTAAACAAGTTAAATTCTAAGTATTAAGGTTGTGTCTGTAACTCGTGGTCAGACGAAACTACATCTAACTAATTACTTTAATATACATAATAATCACTTGAATACTCTTATTTAGCTAGTATCCAAAAGATTTGAAAAATTAATCAAAACTCAATTCAACCCTCCATTTTTTAATTTTTTCCATTTTTACAAATATTTATTAACTCCTTCGAAAACACTCGATTAAGTATATTCTGTTAAAGACTAATATTTGACCTATTTTAGCATCTCGAACATGCAAACCTTAACTACTTGGATCAAGACAAGTTTAATGCATCCAATATCCTAAACTTATTTTGTGTTAGATGTGTAATAAAATATCTCTTAATTTCTCTCGACTTGAAAATTTATGTTATTTAAGCATTCACTGAAGTCATGATATTCTCACAATATAAGTTTCAATACTCAATATACATGCAAACACAAGTTCACATATTGTCTCCTATTTGTGACCTCAAGTAGACATGTTTGACACATGTATATCATTCATAAACAATATCATAATCATCTACCTTGTATCATTATTTAAGTAAATCATAATAACACATTCATGCATTAAACACATAAGTCAAACATAAAAAATCAAGTAAAAAAGTATCACTTGAACAAAAATAAATTTCAAAAGATTTTTTTTTTCATTGTGTTTTCGTTTAAGTAAGAAAGGTTTCGCTAGATCAAATAATGTGTCACCTAAATTAAAACACAACCGAGACTAATCCAAATTTTTAATCTCATTTTCGCTTAACCAATGAGATATTACTTAAACGAAATAATGGATAAAATGACGAAAGAGGAAGAAAACTAAGAAATATAGAGAAAAAATGTGAACTTTGAATGCAGGGATAAAGAAATGAAAAAGAAAATGAATTTTACACAATGAACTTCAAGTTGATCATACAATGAACATAAAAAATGATCATACGTATGTTTTATTGCTTCACCTAAACTAATAAAAACACATGTAAATTTGTATGTATATACATTTTTTACAACAATAAAAAAACAGTTAATGCAATTAACAAATTCTGTTATCACAATAAAAAATATAAGAAAAGAATTACAAAATAAATCTATTTTTATAGATGGTGTTTCACGTCAATGTCTCTTATATTATTTATGATAATCAATAATATTAATAAGTAAAAATCTTTTGATCAAATTATTTTTAGTTAAAGACGGGTTTTGATTTTTGTACAAATATTAATAAGATTTTAAAAATCCTAATAATATTAAATATATTCATATTAAAAAAACAAGAATGATAGTTGTGATTTTTGAAAAAATATGCAAGATAATAATAGTTTCTTACTTACTTTATAAACAACAGGTCATGAAATATAAATTCGTAGCAAAACAAGTTTAAAATAATCTTCACAATTTTTTCCATATCTTGATATACAACAATTGTTGATGAAAATATTATTATAAGTAGTTTTTCATGTAATGTTATTATTTAGACAAAAATTTAAACTATTTTTTACTCAAAAATATATATTATGTTAAATAAAAAACAAAAGATGTTTACTATCGTAAAATATTACATATAATAATAATAACTTAACTTAAATATTAATTAATATTTTGGTCATGTAATATAAGTATATAGAAAGCTAACCAAAAAAAATACTCAACTTGTTATAAAATATTTCTTTGATTTATAAAATAAATAATGGATATAATTAATTAATATTTCATTGCCTACAGAAAGACTATAACTAAAATCTTATGTATTTAATTCCATTTTATTAACAACTATGGATATTTAAAAAAAAAAACTAACTATCATTGAGAGTAGTGATTTTTAAGATATTTTTATTTTAAAATATCGCGATATTAAATTATAATTTTTTTAATATCAATTTAATTTATATATTTTATTCTAACTAAATATAACAAATAATTGACAGTTAATAAGATCATATAATATAAGTCGGCAACAAAATAAGTTTTAAGAAATTATGCATTTCTTAGATATCTTAAATTGATACACAATAATATTTGATGATATTATTTTCAATTACTAATTCAAGTGCTGAATTAATAATTACTGATATTATGGTATATTATTAATACAATAAAATATATTTTTATATTGATATATATTGTTTGTATAAATACTATGCTTTAAAACAAAAGTGTCGGACGAATTTAGATTAATTTAAGAATTTATTATAATATTGGTATTATTAAAATATTATTAGCAGTAATTATCACCAATGAGTAAAATAATTATTAAAAACATTAATGAGTAAAAACGATAAATTAAACTATTTTATAACTAGAAATATATTACTATATATTATGTAAAAAAACAAAAAAATAGTCTGTGATTTTACAAAAATATGCAAGATAATAATAAATTTTATCTATTTTATAGATAGAAGATTATTATTTTTTCATTACAAATATGCTACGTGTATCATAGAAATTGTCATTTTTTATGGCAATAATTTTTTGATTAAATTTAAAAATTCATTGTATTTTATATCATTAATTATTTAATATCTGAACATTTGTCTGCGTCAATAATTTCTAAGTATTATTATAATTTTATAGATGATTACCAATTCTAGCATCGTTATTATCGCCATTAAAAGGACAATTTGGTCAATACACTTTATAACGGTTGTTTCCAAAAACAAATCAAAATAGCCGTTGCGGCCTAATCTCCAAAACCCTAATTTTCATCTCTGTCACTATTTCTACTATATATACAATCCTACTTCAAATCCTTCACCATTCAAATCTTCTTCTTTCTTCTCTCTATTCATTTTCCAGCGCTCGAACTTCATTGAATGCTCTCTCTGTCATTTTGTTACTAACCACGTTTATCTGATTTCGTTTTGTCTAATAATCTGTTTCTGCAGAATTTGCCTTGTGCTTAATTTTCTTTTCATTTGCGCTGTTTCTATATTGTTTCTGTTCTTTTCTGTTCGTGTTTTTGTTTTCTACTCCTAACCATGGATGCAGGATCTTTGAGTTCTTCCGGAACCCTCAAGACACGATCACGCTATCCTCTTCAAGAACAGTTTATTCAAAGAAAGAGTTCCAAAGAAAATGTAAGAAGATTATTGCAATGTTTTTCTGCTTGATTGTAACTTTTGTATAATTTGCATGATTAGGGTTTCAAATCTAAGTAATTAGAAGTTCTAATTATGTAGAAGTGGTCCAGAAAAGTTGAAATTGGTTTATTTTTTTCCAAGATTTTGAATGGGTTTCGGAACCAAACATGATAAATCTTTATATCTCACTTTGAATTTGTTTTTGGAAAGAAACCAAGATCTGATTGTGTTTTTGTTTTGATCACTCATCAGTTGGACAGATTCATACCAAATCGGTCGGCAATGGACTTTGATTATGCTCACTACATGCTTACAGATGGGAATAAAGGTAAGGAAAATCCTGTTGGGAACTCTCCATCTCGAGAGGCCTACAGGAAGCAGCTTGCAGAATCCCTAAACATGAACAGAACTCGAATTCTCGCCTTCAAGAACAAGCCACCTGCACCAGTTGACTTAATCCCCCACGAGCTATCCAATGTTCTCCAGGGTAATAATAGATCAGTCAAGCCTCGACGATTTATTCCTCAGGTGCAGTACTAAAATCTGTTTAACATTCCATCAATTTAGTTTATTTCATTCCTCAGTTTGTATTAAGTGTGATGACTATGTGGAAAACCATTAATTGAATAGACCCAAGTGAGATTTTATTTCAATGGAAGTGCTTCTGAAGAGATTTTGTTTGAGTGGTTCGTCATTGTTTTCAAAGTTGTGCTAATTTATTTGTTGGTCATAAACAGACTTCTGAGAGAACTTTGGATGCTCCGGATCTTGTGGATGATTATTATCTCAATTTGCTGGACTGGGGAAGCGCCAATGTTCTTGCCATAGCACTAGGAAGCACAGTGTACTTGTGGGATGCAACAAATGGTTCCACTTCAGAACTTGTTACATTTGAGGATGAAGATGGCCCTGTAACATCCGTTAGCTGGGGTCCGGATGGACGGCATATTGCAGTTGGTTTGAACAACTCTGAAGTGCAACTATGGGATACAGCTTCAAATAGACAGGTATATCTTGGGCTTATTAAAGCTCTATAATAAACTATTCATTTATACTTTACTAATAGTGTTATTAATTTTTGCAGTTGAGAACTTTGAGAGGTGGACACAGCCAGAGAGTTGGATCTTTGGCTTGGAATAACCACATACTCACAACTGGAGGAATGGATGGTAGAATCATCAACAATGATGTTCGAATCAGATCACATATTGTTGAAACCTACAGCGGGCATGAGCAAGAGGTTTGTGGGTTGAAGTGGTCAGCTTCAGGTTCACAATTAGCCAGCGGGGGAAATGATAATCTACTTTACATCTGGGATAGAGCCACTGCATCGTCTAATTCCACAACACAGTGGCTTCACAGGCTTGAAGATCATACATCTGCTGTTAAAGCCCTTGCTTGGTGTCCCTTCCAATCGAATTTGTTGGCTACAGGTGGAGGCAGTGGTGATCGATGCATCAAGTTCTGGAATACCCACACAGGTGCATGCTTGAACTCAATTGACACTGGGTCTCAGGTATGCTCCCTGCTGTGGAACAAGAACGAGAGGGAGTTACTAAGCTCTCATGGTTTCACCCAGAATCAGTTAACACTTTGGAAATACCCCTCAATGGTCAAGATGGCTGAGCTCAATGGTCATACTTCCAGAGTTCTTTTCATGGCTCAGGTAATTGATTTACTTTTGGATTTTGTTGAGCACAAATCTGATTACATTGTTGTCTTTGAAAAGGCTTTTACTAATTACTGTTATGTTAACTAATATCAGAGTCCAGATGGTTGCACAGTAGCATCCGCTGCTGCAGATGAAACACTGAGATTCTGGAATGTGTTTGGAGCACCAGAATCAGCATCTAAGGCTGCGCCTAAAGCCAGAGTTGAGCCATTTTCAAATGTGAATCGTATACGATAAGCAAGGATTTGTATATTTGTTACCACGCCAAACACTGAATGACACTTGTGTGTATATTGTATCCACTGTAATCTCAAAACAGTGTCATGCAGAGCAATTACTGTAATCAGAGAGGTGAATTTGTTGGGTTTCCATATGTAAATTATTGTAACATACCAATCAGTGGAAAAAAGAACACTTTTCCCTCCCGTGGACGTAGTCACAAACAAGTGACGAACCACGTAAATCCTTCTTCTTTCTTCTTACTGTTGTTTTTAGTTATGTTGTGTACACTAACTAAGTAAGGATAAGAAATATAAGATACAAACTGATAAAGAAACTTCTCAGTAAATAATAAGCAGAGGCAAAACTTTTATAAAAATTTAATATAATATGATTTATCAAAACTTTTATTTAGATTTAGTAAAACAATAGAACCTTTATAATTTTTCTGTTTTTGTTTAGTGTTAAATAAATATTACATTTTTAATGTCTTTTTTATGATTAAATTAAACATAGTGATAATTTAAAATTCGTAAAACTGATTGCATAATAATAAAATTATCAAAATTATAGAACTGAAAAACTAAATAAGGATAAGAAATATAAGATACAAACTGATAAAGAAACTTCACAATAAATAATAAGCAGAAGCAAAACTTTTATAAAAAAAAGAATATAATATAATTTATCAAAACTTTTATTTAGATTTTGTAAATCAATAGAACCTTTATAATTTTTCTGTTTTTGTTTAGTATTAAATAAATATTACATTTTTAATGTCTTTTTATGATTAAAACTGATTCATAAAACTGATTAAAACAAAGATAGGGATAATTTAAAATTCATAAAACTGATTACATAATAAAATGATCAAAATTATAGAACTGAAAAACTAAAATCAAACTTTTGCAGGTGAAAATAAAAACCAAAATTAAAATTTCTCCTTGATTAAAAAACATTTACGGAACGTGAAGTGAAAATTACTTCAGAAGTTGAGAATATCTTTTAAAAAATATTTAATTTATGGAGTTCATCTGTATATACCATAAATTGTGTGAATAGTTTAACTAAAATTCATAGTAAAAACAGCCTTTAGATATTGTTTTTTGAAATACAGTTTCTTGAATAGGTATTTTTCTAATACTTTCAGGTCTTTGTAATTTAAAATAGAGATTTATCTCTCTTAAATTAAAATAACAGTAAAAAAATATTTTTATAATTATACAAAGCATCTATTTTTCCTTAAATTTTTAAATATTATTCATACTTTTTAATTTTAAATAAACATTTACATTTCTTGTATTAATTAAAATCATATTTAAATATTAAAAGTTATTGCATTTAATCATATATATTTAACAATTATTTATTAATTTTCATATTAAAGCAGTGTTTTCTCAAAAATATATATATTTTTATATTTTTTAAGACAATTTGTAACTAAGTGATAGTATAATTCTTAGTTATTATTAATATATCGTTTAATTTTATATTTGAACAATTTAATTCTTAATTTTCATTTTTTTTAATTTAAATTTTATTATTAATATATATTATATCGTTTAATTTTATTTTTGAACAATTTAATTCTTAATTTTCATTTTTTTAATTTAAATTTTATTTAATACGTTAGTTTTAAATAAAAAAAAGAAAGATAAACAACTACACTTTACTAAACTGATGCTATTTTACTAAAATCAGGAGAGATAAGTATTTTTTAAAAACTAGAGAAGGTATAATAATAATTATATAATATTAGTTAAAACATTATAAATATATATTAAAGCTAAAAAGAAAGTTAATGTCTACTTAAAATATCTTATTAGAGTTAATGTATCTGACAAATCTGCAATTATAAACAAAGTTTGAGCACATAAAACACCAATTTCCAATACAGTAAAGATTAAAGATAAATTTTCCTTTACTGAACCCATTTTGTGAAGATGAAATAAATTTAAATTCCACTATTAAGATTAAATAAATTTAAATTCCACTATTCTAATATGATACCTCTTCCTTAATGAGATTTGAATCTCAATTTTGGAATCTTAAACAATTGTTTGATATATCAGTTCAAACAAACCTCACATTTTGGAATCTTAAACATGGTAGTGAAAACCCAAAAGACCAAAATTTTAACCAAACAGTGTTTTGCATACAATAATTTGCAGCTTTGATATGACAAAGGTGAGACCACTAAAGGATCTATCTATCAAAAGTATATATACCATTAGCCGCAGGAAACAAGGAATCATTTAGCCGCCATCCTGTGTTTACTGTTACGGTTAAAACACTGCATGATGCATTGTAAAACTCTTCACTCACCACAAGATTTTAGCCAAGGAAGGCTAATAATAAAGAACAAAAACACTAGAAGACAAATCAAACAGCTTCATCTTCCACGTAGTTGATGGCTTGATCCCAATAATGGGGAACACCAGCATCCACAAAAACTTTTCGGGCAGCTGCTTCAGTGATGCAATCATGAACACTGAACCTATTAAAGTTGGGTTTGGCAACACTTCCTTGCCACACGAGAACACACTTATTGGCAGGCTTTTCATCATCTGAATCTTCATTTTCTTCTTTCTCTTTTGAAACATCACTCCAATTAATGCGTCTAAGCATAAGTTTCCCATACCTCTTAATCGACTTGCTTCCACCTTCAACAACAACAACACTGATTTCATCGCAAATCACAGCACATCCGCTCAAACGGTTCTCTTGAGCATTAACGTCAACTCTGAAGCGAGCCTTTGGATGTGAGAGGTCATTTATTCTGTAAAGAGAGACAATTGTCTCCAGTGAATTTGGGTCATCAAACAGCTTCCTCTCCTTCTTTTCCCGGAGCTCGGCCGGAGTAAGCTTGCGTGCAATATTCCTATCTATGTGAGCCTGCTCACGCTCAGCCGCTGCGCTGCGTACCTCCTTTTCAAGTCTAGTAGGATCTTGAGTTGCTTCAGAGCCAAGTACTTTCATTAAATTGCTCATCTTGACCTTTGGTTTTGGTGGTTCTATGACGCCCTGTCTTATCATCTCTTGTCGATCTTTCTCCTTGGCTATTCGTCTTTGTGTCCGGAGTTTTTTCTGCTCTTGCTTAGTTAGTTTGAGTGGTTGAGGTGGTGGAGGAGTGGGCTCAGCAGGTGGTTCAATAGGACGAGGATGCTGCACATAGAAAGTGATTTTTTCTATTTTCAGTTTACCCGCACCTATGGTTCCATTATCAATGTCCCCATAACTTCCAGAATGCACAAGAGGCACGTCCCTGAAATTCAAAATAGTTAACTGAATAAATGTTTACATACAACCAGGGGTACAATGGAACAGAAAAGAAGTACCCCCAAGATAGGAAATACTAGAATCACAAATACATACTCATTTCAAATTGTTCATTGTCAAGTGCAATTATCAACTATCACTGGTATTTTCATGTTTTATATTCAACTAGTACTGTAGCAGGCCTATAACGCAGCCAGGGTGGTTTATTCCAGTTTGTCAATTTGTATAATTTCTAACGTGACTATAACTATCTTTATAAATAAAATAAAAAAACAGAAAAACACAAGCTGATGACTACTGAAACAGGCATATGCAGTGAACCTGCTAAATTTTGATTGCAAAATTAGTGACATTTGAATAACACCCTTAAATAATCCGCACACTTTAACAAACACAAACATATATAGAAAGCAGTAGTTTAGATAAGCATAGGCTTACCACCACTCGATGTCTGGAATTTGGTCCTTGGTTTTTTCTTTAATTACAACTCTCTCTGTTATTTCTATTAAGTTGGGATTTATATCAGGAGCAGCCTTTGCCTTTGCCAACTGTGCTTGTTTGGCCTTGTGCTCTTTTGCTTGAGCTTCTCCAAATTTACTCTACATGAGTCAAAATAAAAATAACAGATCACACACAAGGCAATTGAAAAGAATTACCTAAGAGGGAAAGGCACTAGAAAATGGGAGAAGGGGATGAACAGATGCAGTATACCTTCAATTTTATTGTTTCAGCATCTCTTGACCATTTTCCTTCCTCTACAAATTGGAAATTCATCCTCTTGGGTCGCAGGAGCTTTGTTTTGTTGACACCCATACTTGCATCAAAAAAAGGATTTGATTCCGGATCAACATCCAATACAGGTTGTAGTATTTCAAATGCATCCTTCTTTTGTTTGTTAATGTTGACCTATAATATTCAGACACAGATTCCAGCCTTAAGACAGGAATCCCAAACAGAAAAGAAAAAACTAATAAAGAGACAAATAAGAAAGCAGCACACCTTTAATGTGCTAAGGTTGATGGGCTTGGTCACATTAATAACATGTCCATGTTCATCTATTTCCCGCCCCTGAGCATCAAGACGAAGAACAGGGGCCTTTGTTGGCTTTTGCAGAATAGCAACATCTGTTACCATCTGACCAGGAAACATATTTATCAGAGGAGCAAATTGTGGATCTTGACGAAACCCCATCCTTGCAGCAAGCTCCTGAGCACGCCTTACAGCTTCCAAGTTGGGTAGAGTTGCATTTGCAATACCAGCAGCACTGGTGCCACTTGCTGGAGGATTAGCAGAAGCAGCAGAGGGGAAAATTGACATATTTGAAACATGGCCAAAAGAAGCAGAGGTGGATTCACTGTTTGAACCCAAGTTTGAGCTTCCTTGTGAATTTTGGGTAGAACTCTTGTTCAACTACACAGCCAAAAGCAGCAATTAATGCATTCAGAGGAATATGTACAGTTAGAAAAAAAATCAAAATCAGTATCATCAGTTAGCTATTTAAGAGAAATGTCCAGCTGACAGTAAGTACTTATTAATAGAAATAATGATCAATTTACCTGAGGAATTTTCTTCAGCTTTTCTGACAAATCTTTCTGCATTTGTAAGGCTTTCTTCGCCTTAGCTAGGGCATCAATTGAGAGGCTTCCAGCTCTTCCAGCAGTTGAAGATGACCCGTCTGTACTAGATTTTCCAGTAACCTCATGAGACCCGGTAATACTAACGCCCTTATTTTCATTTGTGGTAGAATTCAAAGATACCTTGATAGGATATGAAGGAGGAGGAGCTAAAGATGTCTCAAGCACACTCATGGGCGCCACAGCAAGTGATCCCAAGGCACCCTGAAAGGGCAAGGATAAAATGTCAGTGAAAGTGTCCCTATTAAAGTATTCCAAGAGGAACAATAAAAGAGAAGGAACTAGGAAACAGAACTGAGAGAAGTGAGCATGTAATTAAACTGCACACAAACAAAAATCACAATGATAGAAGCATAAGATCACAAACCATCTCTTTTTGCAAACAGAATTATCAATAAGGTTAAGAGAGTCAATCAAACTGCATATGTTATCTCATAGTGTTGAAGTAAATTGGCAACCCTATTCTAGTTCACGAAGCAGGAAGCCAATAACTGAAAGTAAAACCTACAATTTGACATGATTTCTATATCAGAACTCTGTATTCGGAAGATTATGCAAGCAAACATATTATAATTCAATTATAACCAAGAAAAGTTAAAACAAACGCTGAGCATCATATACTTGTTAAAAGGAAAACATTAACAGAAAGAAAGAAACTCACGTTTTGGACAATTACAGTGTCTTTGGAAGAAGCTGAGACATGGTCACCTTCAGTGTCTTCATACTTGACCTTGGCCTCAAGAATGCTTCTAATATTGTTATCACCATCTTCTTCTTTCTCCTCCTTGACTTTATCCCCAAATTTCCTCCGTTCTCTCTTCCCTTCCTTCCTCTCCTCAGAAACCCTAATTTTCTTATCCTCACAGTCTCTGTCCTCACTGTGCTCCCTCTCTTTCCGCTTATGAGAATGTGAAGAGTACCGTGACTCCACCAAATCTTCCCTACCATCATCATGCTTCACCTTTGACCTATCTTTGCCACTCTCTCTTTCATAAGCCTTAACCCTATCCTTGCTTCCTTCTCTGTCATAAGCCCTATCCCTATCCCGGCTTCCTTCTCTATCATAAGTCCTATCCCTGTCCTTTCCTCCATCTCTGTCATAAGTCCTATCCCTATCCTTGTCCCTGGATTTGTGGTCACGCTTGTGATTCCTATCTGAACGATGATTGCGGTGGTCTTTGGAATCACGATGGTATTTGTCATCACGTTCCAGGTGTCGATCCTTGCTTCTCTTTTCGGATTTCACTCTATTCTCCATTATAGGATTTGGGAGAAACTTCCAAGCTTTGTAATTTGGGGATCACTTCACCTTAGCTCCTAACTTGAAAAATATTAAATATGAATTAGTCTTCCTCTTCAAAATTAAATCAGGTTATTTTATAATTTAAATTTAAACCAGATGATAATCATTAAGAACCAAATAAATGGTATTCTCCTAGAAATAACAAATTTTCTACATCGTGTATTTCAGTGAATGCTTCTCAGTTATTCATACTTTGATGAAAATCCTAATAATTATCAGATTTCTTTTGCAATTATACCCAAACAAGTCAGAAACATTAAAATGAACCAGAACAGAACATAAGATTTGTAACACAAGTAAGTACTGCCCACTTAACCACAAAAATATGTGAACCAGAACTACTCATATTTACATGCTAATAGCCCATTTCATATTCATAGTACATGTTTTTGAGTACATATCCCCATATGAGATTGTCCTATATACTATGTATATCAATGCATTTCAAATTTTTATCACGCAAATGTAGCTAGGCTCAGAAATACTACCAAATACTAGCCCATATCAAGGAGAACCCATGCACCAATGCCACCGACTAGGAAGTCTAAGCTAGTTTCAAAACAGTTAGAAAAACCCAGATCATTCGAAATACAGAGGGGAGTATAACACCTAAATATTATTTACTTGTTTCAGAAAAATTGATCATACGTTGCCTTTTCATCACTTTCATTTGTTCTTCTTGCCAAAAACCAACAAATTTAAGCAAAACATTTAAAGGGTGGACCAGAAGACAGAGCGGAATTTGACACCAAAACAATTCGAACAAAATAATCAGCTTCATCACGATCAAGTTTTAATTTCTTCCTTCTTTCCCACAAGAAGGGTCCTAATGAAAAGGGGAAATAGCTACAAATGCCTATGTTGTGCTCATCAAGATTCTCGCTAGAAAGTGAAAATACATTTAAAGTGAAAAAAAAAAAAAAAAAACTAAAAACAAGGAAGTTGAGAGAAAGTGATTACAGATTCGAGGGCAGATTGAAGAGTGTGTGGGAAGCGACAAAGTCACTCTTAACCCCTTTGGTTCCGAACCTAAGAGCGTCAATTTGGTTTGCTATGTTTTTTCCCGCTTCCTTCCTCTTCTTCCCTTTGCTACAACTTCTCACTCTTGGAACCACTCAGGCAAAGCAATGAACAACCAACAGATCTAGGGTTTTACTTCAAAGTTCTTGCATTTTAACTATTTGCCAAAAAGGGCCTGTTCTCCTCCTATTTACTAAAAAATCCCTATTTAATTTTATTTTTCTTTTGTGCTAAAGGTTTTTTTTTAACACAAGTGTGTGTTTTTCTTGCTACATAATTTTTTTTTTTATGAATTGGTTGGATAAGAGCAAAAGAAAAGGTCTCATATTTACTGCAAACACGACACGACCACGACATATGCATATAGATAAGTATAATTTTTAAAATTTAGGATTTGAGATATAAATCTAGGATGAATTATATAAATTGATAATAAAGATGTATGTACAATTAAGTTTTTTTTAGTAGATAGATTTTGTTAGCAGAAAGATGTTTCTTGATTCGAAAAGATTTTTTATTATTTTTATAATCATAAAAAAATATACAATAAATCTGAATTTTTAGAAAATTAATGTATTTTTAATAAATTGTGTTAGAATCATACTAAAATTATCATAAATCTAACAAATATTTTTTTACATTAAACATCTCATCATAACATATATATGATGTCCGACATTTACACACCATTTAAAAGTCGTGTTTGCCATACACACTTCATGTGAATTGGGAGTACTATTAGCAATAACAGTTCTTGAGAGTAGCTTGTGGCCATACAGTGAGGTTGTTTGGTGTCTTCATTTCCACCACCAGTCAAGTATTATCTAATCTCAAAATAAAAATAAAAAGAAAAGGAGAAACTTTTTCCTCTATACATTTTTTATAAAATTCAGAGCAAACGTGTGTGTTTGTTTGGTGGTGAATTCCTATCCACATATCTCGCCGGAAACATGTCCGCGGTGGTTGCCGGTTCCTCCACTTCATTCTCAGCCACCTTCACCACCACCAGGAGGAATCCCTCCTTAAAATACTCTCACCTCTATACTCCTCCTCAATGGCAGGTACTATTTTTTTTTCTCTTACAATAAACTATTACATTACATGATCCAAAATCACTACAATGGTGTGGATAATCTCAAAAACTTGTTGAGTGGAAATTAGTCAGAATCATGGAAAAGTGGTAGTGCAAAAACCATGTAACTATTCTAGCTTGCAGATTAACAAATTGAAATCTTTTGCTCCTTTATCTGCAGAAAACATCTTTACAAGGTCTCTCACTGCATGAAGCCAAAAGGGGTGTTTCAGAATCATTCCTTGGTGAGAAAAAGAATGTTTCCTCCATCAGTGGGAGGAGGCTTGAGATTACAGCAAAAACTGCTGGAGCTTCAAAGACAATTGAGGTGGAGGTTGACAAGCCTCTTGGCCTCACCTTAGGGCAAAAATCTGGTGGGGGTGTTGTCATCACGGTTAGTATAATAGTGTCTCTCTCCCTTTCACATTCCAATTTCTGAATGAGGATTTGTTCATGGATGTGTGCTTGTTTGTTGTGTTCTATAGGCTGTTGATGGTGGTGGGAATGCAGCAAAAGCAGGGCTAAAGTCAGGGGACCAAGTTCTTTACACTAGCAGTTTCTTTGGAGATGAATTGTGGCCTGCGGATAAGCTTGGATTTACTAAAACAGCAATCCAAGCAAAACCTGATTCTGTCTACTTTGTTGTCAGCAGGTTCACTCTTCTTACTTGCATTAATTCTCTAGTAAACTTGTGGCTACCATGAGGAGCCAACACCCTAAACTATTGAAATAAAAACTGAAGAAAGGCTACATAAGTTCAGGATGTGACTGAGAAAATTATCATGCCACTTAAGTTCATCTGTTTGCTTCCATCATAAAATGAGACTCGGGCGCGCCTCTTAAATAGTGTGTTCATAAACAGTTATCGAATGACACTCGTACGACACTCGTAGAACAGGTATAAATGAAGTGTCAAATTCAAAAAATATTTGTTGGATATCTAACAATTCTAGCACGGTTCCAACACAATTTTGAAAATGACAAATACATTGATTTTCTAAAAATTCGAACTTACCATATAAATTTTTATTATGATTATAAAAATAAGAAACAAATTCTTTTGAACCAATCATGAGAAACATCTTTCTATCACAAAAAAGAAATTGAGACATACTTATGCACATAAATCTTTATTGTTAATTTATATAATATAATATAATATATAGATCTGTCCATGTGCCCTGCATTTTGGAGATTATATGTGTCAAAGTGTTCGTGTCCGTATTGTATGAGTGTATTGTATGAGTGTCCGTGTCAGTGTGTCTGATACATATTTTAGTCTTTCTAATCTTCATGCAATCATGTCTTTGTTCTATCATTTACCTACCAGCTGCAATGGCTTAACATCTTAAATTCTCCATCTTTTGTTATCTAGAGGTGCCCAGGTAGACGTTAAAAAGCTCCCGAAGCGTCCTGCTCCTCCTCGCTTTGGAAGAAAACTGACTGAGACTCAAAAGGCAAGAATCTGTTTGAAGTGACATTCTTGTTCATCCTCCTAATTATTTGCTGTCTGGACTAAAGATGATGTTATGTCCACTTTAAATTAAATTGTTGATCAAGTGAACTTGCATGCAGGCAAGAGCTACTCACATTTGCCTTGATTGTGGATACATATACACCTTACAGAAACCTTTTGATGAGCAGGTAAGTACACAGCATATAAAAGTGTACTTCTAAGCTTTTCATCCCTCTGTTCTTTCCTTCAGGCACCCTTTTTCTAATATAGAATGCCTTTTATGCAATTTATTATGGTATGATGGTTATTAAAGGGATTTCATTGTGCATAATTTGGTGTTTGACCAAACTCAACTATGTTACATGATCTATGTGGTTAACCTCCTCTAAGGGGACAACTCTTTACTTTTGTTGATGTAGTATTAGTGTCAGCATTAGCATCTTTCCTAGTTTGAAGTCACACTTCGACTTAAGATATTGATGTAGTATTAGTATCAGCATTAGCATCTTTCTTGGTTTGAGATCACACTTCGACTAAAGATATTGATGTAATATTAGTATCAGCATTAGCATCTTTCCTGGTTTGAGAGACACTTCGACTAGAGATATTGATGTAGTTTTAGTGTCAGCATTAGCATCTTTCCTGATTTGATATCACACTTCGACTAGAGATAGTTCATAATGTATAAGTGGTTGCAAATCTCACCTTACAAGCTGGTTGGTTTATAATGTTAAATTAGACATAAAATCCACTTTTTAAGATAGTATCAGAACTAGATACAGTCTATCCTGTGACAGTCAATTAATGATATTTGATTTGACTCCAAACAGAGAAACTTCGTGTTCTTGAGATGGATGGTATTTGTGTAGAGTGCTTTTGTCATACTCATCTTGTTTGATCTTGTGCAGACGGACACATATGAATGTCCTCAGTGTCAAGCACCAAAGAAGAGGTTTGCTAGATATGATGTTAATACTGGAAAAGCTATTGGTGGGGGCTTGCCTCCTATTGGAGTTATTGTTGGACTCGTTGCTGGTGTTGGTGCTGTAGGAGCTTTGCTTCTTTATGGTCTTCAGTAACACTTTTCCATCACATGTTTCTTTATTTTATTCATTTTCTGTCCTCCAAAGCTGTTCAATATTGGAGCTTGTGTCTCTGAAACTCATAGGATATAGTTGAATGAGGTTTCTAATGAGTTTCAAAAAACTTTGTTTCAGCCTTTTTTTGGAGGGCACATTAGCAATTTTCTGAGCAACATGTGATAATATGCATTGTCATCTCTTGTGATTATATATGAAATAAAAGTGATGATACGTTGACAATCATATACTAAATTATAACTAAAATTTTTTTTGCTAAAATAAAATAATTTTGAGATTATATTGATCAAATTATATGAGATTATATTGATCAAATTATAATTGTAAACTGGTGTATTTCAATTTGTCGTTAGTATTTCTCATGAAATAAATGTTATCATCTCAGTAAGTAAATATAATGAATGTTGTTGGCAATTCTTGTTGAGCTTCTAGTTGTTGTTAAAGGAAAAATAGTACATAATATATAAATTGAAAAATAGATTAAGAATCTATTTTAAAAGAACTTTTCTATAATCACTTACAGGAAAAATAAATAAAATCAGTTTCATCATGGTAATATAAGAGATAGTTTAAAAGAAATATTGTAAAAAAAATATGAACATAATTATAAAAAATCAGTGTAAAAAGACAAAATGATGACAAAGTTTTGGCAATGGTTGGTCCATTGATTAATGGTATCATTATCTTAAGATGAAAAACAAATTCAAAAATTAAACTAAATTTCACTTGCATACAAGTGAATTTCAGAGTAAAGAGTACATAGCTAGAGAAAACTGTAATTATTCTAATGTACATACTTGTATTTTTATATATTAAATTAAATTAAAGATGTGTGAATTTACATCATTTTCACTTAACTTATCCGCCACATTTACAAATTTTTTAGGATGTAACATGTTTTTCTGAGTTAATAAATTAACAAATTCCTTTTATTTTGAATATGATTTAAATAATAAGTCCTTTAATTTTAAATTTGATAAATATTGAAGGACTTTAAATAACATTTTTCTTTTATTGATGTTGCTTTTACCACAGTAAAAAAAGTTGACACCAACAAAGACGTGGTTGAGTTAGTAGGGAAACTTGTGAATAAACAATTAATTTTAAGATTTTTATGCTTTTTATAATTTCGTATTTCACCACGAATAAAAGTCTACAAATACATTAAGAGGATTTTTTTCTTAACTCTTTGAGTACAATTTTTAAATTCTTATTTTTAAATTTTCAAATTAAAATAGTAAACTTCTTGATTGTTACCGGAAGAGTCACTTGGTCCCAATCATACCAAAACATAAATATTTAATAAATGAGAACAAAATATACTTAAAATATTTAATAAATTACGACACCTATAGTTACAAAAGTCTTTTATGATTTATATTCCGGATTATGCAGAAAATATATCTGATAAATAAGCTAATACTAACTAATCAAATGAAGATAATTCTTCAAATATACCAACATACCTATATATCAGTATATCTCCCTATGAATCAAGGATTACCATACACATCAGTGAACCATTAATATTCAGTCTATCACAACAAGAACCCATTACCAACACTATAAATAAACTCTTTTTGCATAGATGTAAGGTACGTTTTTAATCCCTTTAAAATACACTCTTTACATAAAATACTTTTGATCTTAGAGTACCTTTTTTAGGTCAACCCCGATCAAGTACCCGCATATAAGGAAGGAGACTCAAAGGAAGGAACGAGGAGATTACTGACACGTCAACAATTATACAACTAATTTCAGGTACTATCTATCCTCTTTGCCTATACAGATACAATTGTGATATATCGCACTTGTCAATTTTAATTGTAGTATTTTTTATATTTTAAATTCTTACACAGTTTTTTTTTTTCATTACCTTGTTCCACTACAAGTATACAATAGAAGCCTTAATCTTTTTTAATTATAAAGTTTTTGGAAGATTCATGTTTTTTATTTATATATAAATTTCAAAATTTAGAATGAAATTAATTACTAATTTTGAGTTTTTATGATTAACTTTATATATATATATATATTTATATTTTTATATGTAACTGTAAATTGAAATTTAGAAAACTGTGAAGAAGAAAGGCAAAAGAAGAACTGTGAAACTGAAATATCAGAAATCATATTTGAAATCCCTACCAATCAATGCACATGAATAAAAAAAATACAGAAGGCAAAGGTATTACAAAAATTTCAAATTAAAGTGAACGTATAGGAGTATCGGCGATGATTACGCTTGACATTGAGTTCAAAAACTTTGGAGCATAACACTTCAATTATTGATTTTGGCATGATTTGGTGGTTGCATCTTCTGAATCCGATCTCCGTTTTCAATATCACACCATGATGAAGAGATGAGCCATGCAAATGTAGCAAATCAAATGGTTACTTAACCGCTTCCAACTTTTCAACACCATCACTGCACTTTCACCATTTTGGAGACCTACCAAGAACAGGAACCCCTTGATTCCACAGTTTCTCAGTGAGGTAATGGCTCACTTTTGCAATACCCTCTCTGTAATTTGTTTAAAAAAAGAGTTTCAATCACTTACAAACTTTTTTGCTGTTTTCAACATTCCCTTTTACTTTACGTCGTTGTTTTACTGCTCCTTACCTGTTTGAAGAAATTCCCCACTGTAAAAAACCCATATTGTCTTGGGGTTTTTTTGCCTCGTCCCTCACCTTCATTATGTTCTATTGGCTTTCTGCCTAGGAATAGATTGATGGCAGTTCGTAGGTATTAAGCTGGAAAGTATATATGAATGATATAAAATAAACAGCTATATATTAATACCATGATCATGAAAACTAAGGGTGTAAATGTAGCCCAAAATAGAGTGTCTCCTTATACTCTTCCATTTCCCCCTTTCCCTTTTGATTGCGAAGCGATGCGTGAGGCGAGTTAACTAGGTCACGTACAATTCTAGTATAGCTGTTGGATGTTCAATTTCAAACTTAAGTTTTTCTTTATATAAAAATTATTAGTGACTGCATAACTAGTCAGTGATGTTATCATGTTTGTTCCTTTTCCGGATCTGCTTACAAAGCCTGTTTCAGCACTTACTTTTCATATTTTTAGCTTGTTTCAAAGTAGTGTAATACCAGAAAATCTTCTAAAAAATTATAATTTTTCCACCCAAACAAATGAATCCTAAATTATGCAATTAACATTGTTCTTTTTATTTTTCTCATTCTGTATTGGTTTGAGGTGTAGTTTCTTTTTCTGGAAAAGACTTCTAAAAGTTGCCAGTTTTGAAAAAAACAAATAGATCCTAAATGATGCACTTAATGGGAACTTTTTTCTGTTTATTTTTTCTTTTTGTAGGGTGTTACACGTTTTGGTTCGGGCGTGTGCTGCTGAGGTGAAATACCTCTATAGTTTTCCTTTGGCCTTTTCACTTTGTCTCTGCTGGTAGTGAGAGGCAGACATGCAAATTGGAATGATGGTGATGATGACTCAAACTTTGAAGACCATTGTGTCATCCTATCATGACCATGACAAGAATTCCCATCTATGTCCTTTGCCTGTCAGTCCACCGAGGCGCCAAAGCCGAATTGGAACCTTGGCCGTAGCCATTGCAGCACTTCTCATATCTACTACTGCTTGGCTTTCTCTTGTGTTCTCTGATGCAACTACATGTTGCTTTCACAGTTTAAAGGATCGGGAAACTAGACCCCACTTTTTCAATTGGAAGAAGTGTGCTTCTCATTGCCATGCAAAAGTAACACCCCCTTCTGCTCTCCAATTCCGAGCCATGAAAGATCATCATCGTAATGGAAGCAGTATTGTCGAACAGCAAGGCTTGTCACTTAAACATATTGTTTTTGGCATAGCAGGATCATCTCAACTTTGGAAACGGAGGAAGGAATATGTCAAATTGTGGTGGCGTCCTAATGACATGCGTGGTCATGTGTGGTTAGAAGAACAAGTGCTCGAAGAACCTGGAGATGATTTATTGCCTCCTATCATGATTTCTGAAGACATCTCATATTTCCGCTACACTAATCCCATTGGTCACCCTTCTGGCCTCCGGATTTCTCGCATTGTCAAAGAGAGCTTTCGGCTCGGCCTCTTTGATGTGCGCTGGTTTGTCCTCTGTGATGATGATACCATCTTTAACGTGAATAACCTAGTTGATGTTCTCAGCAAGTATAATTCTTCAGAAATGATTTATATAGGTAGCCCCTCGGAGAGCCATTCAGCAAATTCCTATTTCAGTCACTCAATGGCCTTTGGTGGTGGTGGGATTGCAATAAGTCAGCCACTTGCAAAGGCACTCTCTGAGATGCTTGATGAATGCATTGAGAGGTATCCAAAGCTTTATGGTAGTGATGATCGACTGCATGCCTGTATCACTGAACTTGGCATTCCACTGACATGGGAGCGTGGTTTTCACCAGGTATTTTGTTATACTCCATTTTATTTTGGTCGCATCTTTTATTGTTTTTAATTTATAGTTTCTTTCCATTCTAAGAGAAAGGAAAATTGTCAGATGTACAGTATAATTATCATCCAGCCATTTTTTCATTGGAATTCGTAAATGATCAGGATTAATTTTTCATTAACCTTTCAGTGGGATATAAGAGGTAACGCTCATGGTCTTCTATCCTCTCACCCAATAGCACCATTTGTGTCAATTCATCATGTTGAAGCTGTACATCCCTTTTATCCTGGCTTGAGCTCTTTGGACAGCCTGAAACTTTTTACAAAAGCCATGAAAGCCAACCCCAAAAGCTTTTTGCAGCGTTCCATATGTTACGATCATACACAACATCTAACATTTTCGGTGTCACTTGGTTATGTTGTTCAAGTCCTGCCTAACATTGTTTCTCCCCGTGAACTGGAGCGCTCTGAAAGAACTTACTCTGCTTGGAATGGTAATAGTGAAGCAAATGAATTTGATTTTGATGCTAGGGAACCATACAAATCTCTTTGTAAAGGTTCCACTTTATTCTTCTTGAAAGATACTAGAAGAGAGGGTAATGCTTCTTGGGGTTCATATGTTCGGGGTAGAGATAAAGAAGATTTCAAAAAGAGAATTTTATGTTTTCCTCACTTTCCTCCTATGCGCAATGTGGGAGAGATCCAGGTAGCTGTGCAACCTTTGAGCAAGAATTGGCATCTGGTATGTTGTACAGCACTTAAGCATTCTATATGATGATATTACCAGCTTTCAGTGTTAATGTAATTTCTTGATTCCACTGTTTTGTTGTCTTAGGTTCCACGACGTCTCTGTTGCCGGCAAAGCCAAGCTGGCAAAGAAATACTCCAAATCTCAGTTGGAGAGTGTGGGAAGGGATCTTTTGCCTCCGTCTACTGATTATGGTTTGTACATGATTTGGCCTTTCAGTGAGTAGCTAATTCCATGCGGCATTTTTTATCCCATGAATTGAGCTTTCTTGAACTTTTTTTTACTCGGTAGACACTTGAACTTGGAGATGGTAGAGAAAAGGTTCCCAACAGTATGCAATTTGTTTTTTTATAAATAGTATATTTAACAAGGTAGAAATTGAGTGTACTTTAAGAGATAAAAGTTATAGCTTTTTAAAATGCATTTTCTAAAATATAATGAATGTATAAATCCATTTACATGTATACACACACAAAAATAGAGAAAAAGCGATCAAATAGAAATTCTTGTTGTCATAATAAACGAAAACTGAAGATATATAGCATCAGATTATTTTTTAATAACTAAGATTCGAAGAAAAAAATGTATGTGATTCTTTGAAGTATGTGATCACTAACAAATTTTAAATGTTGATGATCTCTTATATATCAAAATATTAAGGGTAATTATGTGGGGACTGAGTTTTGTTTGATCATTCTTGCTTGCATCTTGGATGAAAGCCAAACATATAAAAGACTCCCTCGACCAGGAAGTTTCATATGTGTTCAAATGCTAGGCCACTACGCTACGTTAGCATGCATAGTATATTTTAACCTTATTCTTCTGAGGGTCCATATTTTTACGAAAGTGAAAGAAAAAAGAATGTTGAATGAAAACAGTACATAACATTGCAGATTCAATATTACACGCATGCTGGTATTCTAATTAAAATACTATATGAAGATGTTACATCTCAAATATATTCTTGATCTAGCCTTAACTTGTAGTCTACTGATTAGCGCAATCAGTTGGCTTAAAAGAAACTAACTTTTTATCTAAATCAAATCCAATCAAAATGTTTGATTGAGCAAAATTGCCAAATATATATTCTCTGTCAGCAGTGCTAGCCATTGCAAAGCAAAATACCCCATCTTTTGGTGGAATGAAGGTTTGTATTGGCATCAATTGCACATCTGCCCCTTCAAAATGAGCAGTCAAGGTTGGCCCTTCTAAGTTTGTCTCACTTCTGTAGCAAAGTTGTGTGCCCAAGTCTGGGTCATCATCAATGGGTAACAGGCTATTCTGCACCTTCAATTCCTCCACTAGACGGTCATAAAATTCTTGTGGTAAATATGTTGCTGGTGTACCTGAATCAATCATTATATTTCCCTTGGCAAGCATTTCTGAGGAATTAAAGGGCACAAATGTGTCTCCAACACTTATGCCTTCTAGTGTGACCAGATAAGGGGACTGACCTTCCTCAGAAACCAAAGGAGTTGTGGCTACTCCTTCACCAGAAACATCACTGGCATCACCAAAACTGATGGTACCTGAAGTCTGAGGGTCTGCATGAAAAGGAACCAGGCACTGAGAAAACCTTCTACTTCCATAAAGGCTACCAATTTGTGAAACAAGTGACAGAGGACCCCCACCTAGACCAATGATCCCCATGTCATTTTCATTGAAAGTTCCAGAGTTGCTGTGTCCACACCCAAATATAATGTCTCCAACAACAACCGATTCTTCATTGTTGAAACTGAATGTGATAGTTTCCCTTGCAAGCACCCCTTTTGTCACTGAAGAATCAGCATAAGCATAACTATATGCGCAGAGTTTTTTAGGAGAGCACGAATGACCAAAGAGTGAATTACACTCTTCTGAATTGCATGGAACAGGAGTGTATGTTTTGGACCTTAGAGGCTCAAACATAGGACTTTTCTGCTTATAACAGCCTTGGCAAGGTGTACATTGTGCCCACACGAGGTCACTGCCTGTATCAACCAAACCATACACATCCACTGGTGGTGTCCCCAATGTGAGCTTCATGAGATAGTCACCATTGTTGGATGTGACTCTAGTCAAGGGACCATTTGGGGCATATGATTTCTTGGGAACTTGGTAAAATGAGTCACGTCTATGCATATGAAGTTCATTTGATTTGTAGAAGGGAGAATTTGGTGAGTTCTGGCGGATTAGTTGAACACTGAACCCGGAGTTGTAAGCTCCACTTAGAGTTTGAAGTAAGACTGTATACAGTACAAAAAAGCAAAGATGGAAGCAGAGAATGTTGGCCATGAAGCTTTTAGCAAAGGGACAAAATCATGTGATAAGTAGAGGAATTCATTTCATATATACATATATCAGCATAACATTCATGTGAGTGGAGAAGTTGGTGGGGTTAAGTCACAAGAGATAGACAGTAGCAGCATGTGAGTGAATTCTTTGACGAGTTCTCCAAAATACTATTTACCTCTTAATTTCCTTTTTTTTTCCTTTTCGGAAGATAAGCAAAGGGTTCAAGACCCACTCAAAAGTGGTCCGATAATGAATGACATGACAGTGGTATGATATGATAGTGGATGACATGATAAATTCTTGTTCTTAAATGATTCTAATATCATATTTAGTCTATGTTTTAACGAAATTAATACTTGTTCCAAAGAAATTAGATGTTTTTTTATGTTTTTTAAGAATAAAAATTTTGGACTTTGTTGTGTTGAGCAGAAACTTTATGTATAATCACGAGCCAACGTGGTCCGTGAGTCACTAATCAATTTATTGGATTTAATGTAAAGAGATTAGAGGTTCAACAAAATCTTGATGCTTGTCTTCACATGCATGTGTGTATTTCAATTGATTGATTTTAAAAATTTAATGAATTGTAGAAATTGTATAAGTTCATGTATAAATATATACGATTTACATGTAACAAATATTTTCGAAATAATTTATGGAAACAATTCAAAATAAACAAGTATTTAACTCAAAACATTTGATTTATTAATTAATTGAGATGAAGAGCTAATAGAACTGTTGTAATAAGAAATGTCAACAATAATAAAATTATAGACGCCTTACTATTTATTATGAGAAAATATTGTAAAAAAGTAATAATAATAAAATTATTTTCATAAATAATCAAAATTAAACTAAATTAATCAACAGTCAATTAATCAAATCAAATTAACTAATTGATAAATTGAATTTAGCTAAATTATTTTATAAAATATGTTAGATTTATTGTATAGACTAAAATATTATAAATCATAGAATTAAGTTATAGTAATGAATTTAAATTTTGTGTAATTCCAAATTATTTGTGTTTTTATATTTTTTTATGAGTATTATATATATATGATTTAATAATCTTTTTTTTTTCTTTTAAGTCTTTGTATTGTTCGGTCATGATCGAGTCATGACCCGATCACTTAAAATATATCTCTTTCACCCACTTAGCTTGGGTCCAATAAATATAAATTGGTCCAAATAAAGGCAAATCCAATGGCTTTGAAAGAGGCCGACTTAAGTAAATAGTAAATAAATTAAATGTGTCATGAATAAAAAAACAACTCAAATATCTACTACAACTGAATTAGTTAAAATATATTGCTTCAAATCTCAATAAACAGAGACGATACGTATCAATACCCCAAACGTAAAGGATATTTGGTTTTGAAAGGTTGGCCCAGAATCCACCTCCAAGATTCAATCCAGATTTGTTGACGAAAGCAATCTTCTAATATTATTCAATAGGAATTAAGAATTTTTTTTTGTATTATAATAAAATATTGGTGTGATTTCTTATTTCAATAATTTTTATTTTCATCAAGCACGTGTAAATTGTTTTAAATTAATATGAGGACTAAGAGTATAATAGAAAAATAATAATTATAATATGTTATTGAATTTTTTTTAAAAAAATATGAAAATAAATTATTATTTTCAAAGTTGAGAAAAATAAAAAAGGAAGGAATGAATTATCATTTATTTACTTATTAGTCAGTCATTAATGTTTTATTATGAACATGCATAGTAAGTACCTTCTCTAATATATAATTAGTTATAAACTTTAAAACTTAAAATTTAATCACCATTGTTGGATGCGACTCTAGTGAAGGGATCATTTGTGGCCTTTGATTTCTTAGGAATTTGGTAAAATGAATCAATTTTATCTCATTTGTAGAATGAGTGAGTTCTTGTGAACTTTAAGTTTAACTCAACCTTATAAAGTTTATGAGATGAGGTTTGCACCTCCCTTACCCCAAGAGTGACAGTTCGTGTTTAAAACTATATATTTATAAGTGATACAATAGCGGATGACATGATAAGACCAACAAACTTTCGATATAATAGACTTTATTAAGAATAGACTTTAAGTATGACTCAACCTTGTAAAACCTACTTATAAGGTGAGACTTATATACTATAAAATATCATAATATCCAACACAACCCAATATTTTTAACTCCAATTTCTGTTTGACATAATAACATGAACACTACAACCAGCCATAAATGAAACTAGAGAAAATTGACCATGATGTTTTAGAAATGAACAAACAAACTCATGTGATATTAAAAGTAGATAACTTTTTTCATATTTATAAAAAATAAAAAATATGTGTGTAATTATTTTCTAAAACGATAAAACTTAACATATCACATTAAAAATAGATTTTAATAAACTCTAATGTAAAAATATTAAGTAAGATGTCCGACGATATAACACTCAATTAACGGATAAAAGATAAAGATTTAATTAAAAAATATATAAATTTTAATTATCAATTATTTAAAAAATTCAATAGAAACTCAATTTAAAATAATTAAATATATAAAAAACAATACATTTTCTTAATGTTAATAAATGTTTTATTTTATCATCAGTTTTCTATTTTTACATAAGGCATATATTTAAACTAAATAAATATTACAATACATACATATATGTAAATTAATTAAATATTAAAAAAAACTAAAAATAAATAAATAAATAAATATATATATATATATATTTATTGTGCGTAAAGTTCGCTGCACAATTAAATAAAAACATCAATTTTCATAATTTTTAATAGAGTTCTTAATTTCTTTCTAATAATATTTTTATATATTTTGTATTATCTCTACGTGAAAATAATTTAAAATGGTCTATTTTCTGTTTACAATAAAATGTCAAATTTTTATTTTTCATGAATTAAGTTATCCTTTCATTTCTAATAAAATATCAATTATTTATGTCAATTAAAAAACCTATAAAAATAGAGTATTTAAAGTGTTTATTTCTCATTTCAATAAAAATAAGTTTACTCACACTGTTTTAATCTTTAAATTTTTATCACCATCAATTTTAATTTGAAATATTATGAAAAGATTTTTCATCCCACCAAAAAATTTAACATCACCCATAATTCTACAGGGAGTATTTTAATTATTTTTTAAATATTCAAGAGTAAGAGTATATTCAATAAAACAACAAATAATGTAATATTCAACTTCACAAAGGAATTATATATAAAAACAAAACTTGAATAACAAAATTGACAATTAAAAAGAACACATGAAGTATAATTAAACAAAAAGTAATTAATGTTATTTTGGATTTTGAAAATAAGAATTAAATAAAATTATATTTAAGAAAATGCAATAAATATTTTCAATAGCATTAACTTTTATATTTATTAAATATATAATCAAACTAAATAACAGTCTCAAAAGTTTCAACATTCTGCTTATTAAATAATTTAATAAATTCAATAGAAATAATAATAATAATAATAATAATAATAATAACAATAACTCATTCACATATATAACACATTAATATTAAATACTATATTTAAATCATTAAATAAAAACTAGTTCTACAGAAAAAATAATTAGTTACTATTTCACTAAATTAGAGATCATTTTATAAACTAAAAAAATTATTGGTACTTAAAATAATTTTTATTATTAATACAAATTTATAAAATAGTTTCTAAATTGGTATCTAACCATTAATTATCAAGATTTTGGCTACTTACCACTTTATATTTTAAATTAGTTTATATTAGTGTTTTAGAGACTAATTTAGAATCTAAAATATTAGCAGTTAAAAGTTAGTTAGCTAATTTAGATATCAATTTATAAACCATTTTAATTTTTTTTATCAACAATAGAAACTACTTTAGATATAAATAAATTTTTAATTTCTAAATTAATATCTAATTTAATCAATATAGTGATTAATTATTTTTTGTCTCTAAATTTAATCAATATTGGATTATTTTCTTGTAGTGATACTTTTAATATTAAACAAAATTGTAATACAAATATTTATGTTGATTAAAGTGATAAAAAAACTTAATTATTAATTTAGTTTTTTTTTAGATTAGACGTTTCTCTCTCTTGTATTTTAAAAATTCATTTAATTTTTATGATTTTAAAATAGTCATTATTTCTATCAGTTTAAAGTTAACTCAGCCTAATAATTAAAATGAATTCAGTTTACTTATTAAAACAAACTAAATATTAAAAACAGTTACAAAATAATACATTTTTCAAATATTTTCATTGAAACGTGTCATATATTTTAACTAAAGTTATAATTAACAAGTAAAATACTAAAACATCTTAAAAAATAAAGGGTTAAATAGAATATAATAGAAATAAAATTTTATTTAAAAAAAAAATCAAATTTGAATATATTGGCTTACTAATTTAATTTCTTACAAAAACAAAGACAAGTTTCTTCTTTTTTTTCTGTAACTTGTTTGTTTAGGTAAAAAAAAAACAAATGGAATTAAAGAAAATATTAAGAGTAAATTGAAACCTTTGAAAACCTTCTTTTTAAACAGAATTCATACACATGGATTAAGAGTCTACTTATTTTTTGTACAATCTGTTGGCTTGAAAGATACCATTTTTGCTTCTAGATCAAATCCAATCAAGTAGTTTGATTGAACAAAGTTACCATAAATCCCCACATCACTGCTAGTGTTGGTGAACCCCAAGCAGAAAACACCATCTTTTGGTGAAATGAAGGTTTGAATTGGTGCCAATGTTACATCTGCACCTTCAAAATGAGCAATTAGCATAGGACCATTAAGATTGTTCTTTGTTTGATAGCAAAGTTGAGAACCCAAATCAGGATCATCTACAATAGGTTTCATTGCAACTTGGTTCTTCACTTGAGCCACCACTCGATCATAGAATTGTGTTGGTAAGATAGTTGGAGGTGTTCCTGAATCAAGGAACATGTTACCTTTCTCAACAGTTTTTGAAGAACCATTGTAATGTAAATATGTGTTTCCCACACTGAACCCTAGTAAGGTCACAAAATAAGGGGTTTTATCTTCCTTTGTAACCAAAGGTGTAGAAACCACTCCATTTCCTGATACCTTACTGGCTTTGCCAAAACTCATTCTGCTAGAAACACTAACATCAGTGTGGAAAGGGACCAAGCATTGTGAAAACATTTTGCCTCCAAAGGATGAACCTATTTGAGAAATCAATGACA